>Ga0233444_10001848_pt1 | contig 23152 bp, 24 predicted proteins | sample SI_124_October20_6_FD_182792 | JGI IMG/M metagenome (GOLD analysis project Ga0233444, IMG submission 182792) | Seawater microbial communities from Saanich Inlet, British Columbia, Canada - SI_124_October2016_10_MG | ecosystem: Environmental > Aquatic > Marine > Inlet | place: Canada: British... | reverse complement strand
AAGTTATTGATTTAAATGGTGCCCCCACACGGCAAAATCTACTTTAATAAAATAATTATTATCAGATACTTAAAATAATACAGATTTCAAAAAGCGGTCCCAAAAGCGGTCCACGAGCAAACAACCACTCTCAATCAATCCACCACATTACGGAGTGAGAGTGGATACCGAACGTACAGCATCGCAGCCAAGCGGATGATCTCAGGGCTCGTTTTAAAGTACCTGAATGGGGAGCGTTTTGTCATCCAAGGCCGCTATAAAGTCGCCCTGCCCGCTTTGAGTATTTTTAGTCAGGCAGTGCCGTTTTTGGGATTATTGCACCGCGGCATTGTATCACCTGTGTCGCAAGGTCATGACCTATTTTCAAAGCCTGCTCTTGACTTTCTTCACCAAAAAGAGCTCCCAAATAACCACCATTAAAACTATCGCCAGCTGCTGTGGTATCCAACACTTTCGAAGACGGCAGATAGCTTCCATGGACTTCAATACCCAAAGATAATGGTCCAAGCTTCCCGCGTTTTAAAGCGCCAGACTTAGCCATACATGAAAAGCGAAAGGCCACTTGATCTTCTGTTTCATCAAACAACTTCATTTCATCGTCAATTGACGGTAACAGAATATCTGCTCTAGCCCAAAAGGCTGATGTCATTTGTTGAGCAGATTCTAGACTTTCCCAAAGGTGCGGCCTGTAATTGCTATCAAAAATCAGACAAATTAAATGTTTATTCAACCACTCAAGCAAAGAAAGTCGGACTATATGAGGCAAAATTGCAAGCGAGATTCCGGATAGATAGACTGCGTCATAGGTTTCCAACATAGTGAAATCACCGTTCGAAAATAAGCACCTTGCTGCCGAGTTGCTGCGCCAATACGTGAAGCTACGCTCGCCCTCCGGTGACGTGGTAATGGCATAAAGCCCAGGCGTGCCATCAACTATTCGCTTGATCTTCGAATTTCCAACACCGTGATCTGCGATAAAGGCAAAAATACTGTCTGAAAATGTATCGTTTCCCAGGCAGGTAATATAATCCACCGTCACTTGTGGCGCTGTCCGATGCAAATAGATTGCGGTGTTAAGTGTATCACCCGCCACGTTCATTTGCGCATTACCGTCCATCATGGAAAGTTCAATCATGGCCTCGCCGACACAGGCAACCCGTTTCATTTTATTTTTCATTTTTTAAATCTCACAAACAATTGGCAATTTCGTCAGGTTGATTTTACGCAGACGAGCAAGGGCATCATCACTAAGCTTCAGCCCCGATACATCCTCAATGAGGCCTGGCAGGTCGCAATTGCTATCATAAGCATCTTGTTTATCTGACTTTTCCGCACCCCAAGACCCAGACCACAAAAAAATTTGATATCCCTCTTGCTCAAATGCACTATCCATGCCTAACTTACATACAGTATGTTAAATACATTAAGCCATCTAGAAAACCAAAACAATATCAATCGGGAGATAAAACATGAATAAACTCAAAACGACCCAAAACGTTTTTGCGGCTTTGCTAACTGGTGCGATTAGCACCATTGCTTCATCCGCTATTGCACAAGAGGTGCTAAAATGGGGCCACGTCTACGAAAGTGCTACACCCTATCACCAAGCAGCGCTCATGGCAGCAACCAAATTTGAAGCAGCAACTAATGGGCGCTATAAAATCGAAGTGTTTCCAGCTTCCCAGTTGGGCAAAGAAGTCGCATTGAACGAAGGACTATCCCTAGGAACTGTCGACATCATTTATACCGGCGTTGCCTTTATGGGCCAATCTTACCCGCCAATCGCCATCTCAGATTTCCCCTTTACAATGCGGGACTTTGATCATTGGGCAGCTTACTCTGAAAGTGATCTTTTTTCCGAACTCGCCCAAGCCTACACTGGCATTACAGGTAATCATGTTGTAAACTTGACTTATTATGGCGCTCGGCATGTCACAGCCAACAAGCCGATACTGACACCAGCTGATATGGTGGATTTGAAAATCCGGACACCCAATGCACCTGCATATCAGATGTTTCCCGAAATAACCGGAGCAAACCCTACTCCGATGGCCTTCTCTGAAGTGTATTTGGCACTGCAACAGGGTGTTGTCGATGCGCAGGAAAACCCACTTCCAACAATCCAATTTAAAAAATTCTATGAAGTTCAGTCGAACATAAATCTAACAGGTCACATCACAAACTCACTTGTCACTATAGTCGGACCAGGCACAGTAGGAAAACTGGGCGCTGAGGATCTTAAAGCTTTGGATGCTGCCCTAATTGACGCAGGTAAATGGGCGTCTGCAGAGATTGTCAAATCAGAAAATGAACTGGCTGCGTGGTTCACTGAACAAGGCGTCACCGTGAACGTTGTCGACAGAGGCCCGTTTATCGATGCGGTTTCCCCTGCTTTATCGAGTGCTGATATGCCATGGGCTCCAGTAATTTTTGAACGCTTGCAGTCAATCAAATAAAAGCCATAAGCGCTCGCGCCAAAATGGTGCGAGTGCATCCTTCCATCAAGGAGCAAGTAAGTGAGCACCGTTGATAAGTCTTTCGAGGACCTCGTGGCTGAGGTTGACCCTGATGTGGATGAACAGCTAAGTGAACTAAAGTTTACCCTTTGGGACATCCCATTGCTTTTGATCTTTACAGCCCTGTTTGCAACTGTTTTTCTTCAATTCTTCACACGCTATGTTTTGAACGATTCACTTTCTTGGACTGAAGAAGCTGCTCGCTATTTACTTATCATTTTGACTTTTACTGGTGCATTGAAATGTCAAGTTCTTGATAGCCATATCCGTCTTGAATTCATCGACAACTTAGTTGGAGATAATATCGGAAAACTAAAGTTTATTGCACTGTCACTAACAACGTTCTTCTTTGGCGTACTTGCTTGGTCCATGATTCTTTTGGCTAAGCAGACGAGTTTCCAGAAAATGGTCTCATTGCCTTATCCAAAGTATTATTTCTACGCTGTCCTCACCGTGGCGCTATGTGCCTTACTCGTAATACAGGTGAAACAAATTATTTGGGCATATAAGGAGTTAAAACGTTGACCGTTATTGCTTTATTTCTTTCGCTATTCACGTTGATGCTGCTGCGTGTGCCGATTGCTGTAGCTCTTGGCCTTTCATCACTGGGTTACATTATACTTGCGGGTCTGCCACCAGTTGTTTTAGTGCACAATGTTGTCAATGGCATGAATAGTTTTACGCTATTGGCTGTCCCGTTCTTCATTATGGCTGGAGGCCTAATGAACTCTGCAGGCATCACTAGCCGTATTTTTGCTTTTGCTCGATCCCTTGTAGGTTGGTTGAACGGTGGATTGGGACATGTTAATATTGGAGCCTCAATCATATTTGCAGGAATGTCCGGTGCGGCCGTTGCTGATGCAGGTGGTCTTGGTGCCATCGAAATTCGTGCGATGAGGGAAGCTGGATATGATGACGAATTCTCTGTCGGTGTAACAGCGGCATCCTCTACCATCGGACCAATCATTCCTCCCTCACTGCCATTAGTTATTTTTGGTGTGATGGCTTCCACGTCCATTGGTGAACTGTTCGTAGCAGGTATAATTCCAGGGTTGATGATGGCTGTGTCGCTAATGATAATGGTCTGGTTTATCGCACGCAAACGGGGCTACCCAAAAGATGCCAAATTTTGCCTTAAAAGGGTAAAAAGTACATTTTTAAGAGCAATTCTCCCACTTATGACACCCATCATTATCGTAGGCGGGATAGTAACAGGGGCATTCACCCCGACCGAAGCTGCGGTCTGCGCAGCAACTTATGCTTTACTCTTGGGCCTTTTGGTGTACCGCACTTTAACCCTGAAAAAGCTTGCTGTAGTTTCACTTGAGACAATTGAAACTACAGCATCGATTATGCTTATAGTGGGGGCATCAACAATATTTGCATGGATTTTGACAGCCAATCAGGCCGCAGCGCAGTTCGCCGAAGTCCTGCTGAGTATTTCAGACAACAAGCATGTTATTCTTATGATGATCATGCTTGTAGTGCTGATCATTGGGCTGTTCATGGAAACCATCGCAGCTATATCGATCCTAGTTCCCGTTCTTTTGCCTATCTCAGTTCAGATTGGCATCGACCCAGTACATTTGGGTATCATCGTTATCCTCAACTTGATGATCGGGCTGCTGACCCCACCAGTAGGCATGGTGCTGTTTGTTTTATCCAAAGTTTCAAATGTCCCATTTGAAAAATGCGTCAAAGCGACAATGCCATTTTTGGTGCCTCTGGTAATAGTATTACTTCTCCTAACTTTCTTTCCAAAATTTAGCCTCTTTCTTCCCGAACTGCTTTATCGAAATTGAGAATAGGCGGCTATAAACTGGGCACCAGCTTAGTTCATGCGGATTTCAAAACTCAAATAAAATAAGGACAAACCAGAAATGAAAAACCAGATTGCTGTGATCACTGGCGCTGCGCAGGGCATTGGCATGGCAGTCGCTCGGGAGCTGATAGGCTCAGGCACTCAAGTTATCAGTTGGGATATTGATAAAACTAACGTCTCTGCGATGGCAGACCTTGGGAAGAATGCCTTAGCGATAGAGTGTGATATAACTGATTTAAGGTCTGTCCAATCCGCCTATGCAGTAACATGCAAACAAGTTGGCATCCCCACCATACTTGTCAACAGCGCTGGTATAGCCGGTCCTAACGAACCTCTTGACACTTACGACGTAGAAGCTTGGCACAGGGTCATAGACATTAATTTGCACGGCGCGTTTTACGTCAACCGGGTTTGCGTAGAAGGAATGAAGAAGACGGGCTATGGGCGTATCCTAAACATTGCCTCAATTGCAGGTAAAGAGGGCAACCCTAACGCCTCGGCCTATTCCGCTTCTAAAGCAGCTGTAATAGGGATGACAAAATCTTTAGGAAAAGAGCTGGCAGGGCTGGATATTGCAGTTAACTGTGCAACACCAGCAGCTGCTCGAACTCGGATTTTTGACCAGATGAGTAAAGAACATATCGACTACATGTTATCAAAAATCCCACGTGGCCGTTTCCTCGAAGTAGATGAGGCTGCAAAGATGATTGCTTGGACAGTATCACCCGAAAATTCATTTACTACTGGTGCCGTATTCGATCTCTCCGGTGGTCGCGCAACTTACTAAAGGATCTGATATGGAACTGGACCTGTCCCACCCTTCGATAGAAGATCTGCGGCATGCAGCTCGCAAGCGCATTCCTAAGTTCGCTTTCGAATATCTCGATAGTGCGACTGGCAGAGAGTTGGGGCTAAAGGTTAACCGTGAAGCGCTTGACGCCATCGGGTTCATGCCCAGCGTGTTATGTGGCCGCACGAGAGCGAACCTTCAGACTACACTGATGGGTCAAACATACGATCTGCCTTTTGGAATTGCACCTGTTGGTATGTCCGGTCTCATGTGGGCTGGTGCGGAACGTATGCTGGCACAGGCGGCCGTTGCGCATAACATCCCGTTTTCACTGTCCAGTGTCGCGGTCGCATCGCCCGAAGATGTGGCCCCCCATATCGGCAACAACGGATGGTTTCAGCACTATCCAGTGAACTCAGCTGATTTGCGCCGCAAGATGTTACCAAGGATCAAAGCTGCTGGATTTCACACGCTGATCATCACGGTGGATGTACCCGAAGAAAGCAGGCGTGAGCGTCAGCGGCGCGCCAACCTCACAGTTCCGCCAAAAACTGATCTGCGTACATTAACTGCGATGGCATTGCGCCCCGCTTGGTGTCTGGCACAATTGCGGGAAGGCACTGTCCCGCGCATGCGATTTTTTGACGATTATGTCCCTACAAAGGGCAGAGAAAGCTTTACCCATGCAGGCGCATTGATCCGAGGGATTCCAGACTGGCAATACCTGCGTGATCTACGTCAGGAGTGGGATGGCAAACTTATTGTTAAAGGTGTGTTGCGGCCAACAGATGCTAAACGAATGGCTTCTGAAGGTGTAGATTGCATTTGGGTTTCTAACCACTCAGGACGGCAATTCGAGGCAGGACCTGCCGTTATCGAACAGTTACCAAAAATCCGTGAAGCCGTCGGGTCTGATCTCCCTCTCATCTACGATTCTGGCGTTGCCTGGGGACTGGATGTAATGCGCGCGCTAGCCAAAGGCGCGGATTACGTGATGGTTGGGCGCGCTTTTCAATATGCTGTGGCAGCATTTGGCGCACGCGGGATCGATCATCTTGTGCATATCCTGAAATCTGACATCACGGCCAACATGAGCCAGCTTGGCGTTGAAGATATCAATCAATTGTCAGATTACCTCCTGAAGAGCGATTGATGAGCCGCGCGATAGGAAAGGGCCATTGGCGCGGCATGGCCGCCACCAAACTGGCCAGCACCTAGCCCTAAGCTTAAGCCGCTACAGGTACTGGCCGTTATTTTCAACGAATGAATTGGTCAACATAATCTCCGCCAAGCCCAACCTCTTCGAAATGCGCTCGGCACAAATCAATCTTGGTGAAGACGTCTTCATAACCTTCAATCTTACCCCATGGATCGACGTAACACATCACGCCGTTCACTTGAAAATAGGTGATCATCTCTTCGACGTCATCTGGCACAACCAACGTATGGGTCTCGCCGGGCGGCTCATAAACATAACCCCCCTCTTCCGCGACCCAGTCATGTTCCAGATAGTGCCAACGCCCTTTTAGAACGAAGCCATGGACAGGCTGTGGATGGCGGTGCCGGGACAACACACCCGCTTTACGCACCTTTAAAAGGTTCATCCAATACCCTTGGGACCGGTTAAGGCAGAGAGGCCGAAACCAAACATTCTCGGCCTGTTTAACCCACATCCGTTCATCCTCAGTCGCAGCACTTGGGATTACAATTTCTTCTTGCGCATCCTTGGGGAACGGCAATTGATATGGCATTCTAGATTGGTCTTCGCTCATTTCGTTGTCCTCACATTGCTAAATATCCACCATCAACGGGATAAACAGAACCCGTCACAAAACTGGCCTCATCGCTCAACAGCCAACGCACCAATGCGCCGACTTCGGATGTTTTACCCCACCGTTTCATCGGGGTGCGCGCCATGATACCCTCGGCCCGTTCAGGATTGTCACGCAGCCCTTGGGTCATTTCGGTTTCAATCCAACCGGGAGCGATGGCATTCACGCGGATTCCACTTTCCGCCCATTGGCCTGCCAACGCCTTTGTCAGCTGCGAAACACCGCCTTTTGACGCAGAATATGCAGGTACAAGGGGGCCACCGAACGTGCTGAGCATTGACGCCATATTGACAATGCTGCCCTTGCTGTTTGCCAACAACGGTTGAGCGGCCAGACAACAACGCATGGTTCCCACTAAGTTCACGTCAATGACCCGCTGAAACACGTCGATATCATATTCGTCACCACGCCGCAGGATGCCAGCACAATTCACCAACCCGTCCAATCTATCCAATGTAGCGAAAACCGCATCAACAGAGGTCTGATCTGTGACATCCATCAAGCGTAGTTCAATACGATCTTGAGGTTTAAAAGCGTCTAGTTCGGCCTGTGACGCTGATACAGCGATAACGGAACATCCGACCTCTGCAAGGCAATGCGCGACACCTACCCCAATCCCACCAGTTCCGCCTGTGACAAGTACTTTCTTCATGCAAATTCCTTAATCGCTTTAATAAACGCCTGCGCGCGCTTTGCGACTTCTTCCACGCTATAGCTCGGCTTGAAAAGAGCTGAGCCTAACCCAAACCCATTTATGCCTGCATTCCAATAGGGCTCCATATTGTCAGGAGAAATACCCCCGACCACCGCAACGAAAGTATCCACGGGTAGAACGGCGCGCACTGCCGCAACTGCCGAAGGGGGTACCATTTCAGCCGGGAATATCTTCAAAACTGCGGCCCCGATTTCAAGGGCCGCAAAAGCCTCAGTCGGAGTAATCACGCCAGGGCACCAGTATAAACCTCGATCAATTGCGGCCCTTCCAACGTCTGGGTTCATGTTGGGTGACACGATGATCTGCCCACCTGCTTCAGCAACCGCGTGAACATCCGGAACCGTGAGGACCGTACCTGCCCCAACGATTGCATTGGCCCCATGGCCTTTCGCGATCTTCGATATGGAGTCAAAGGGTTGCGGAGAGTTCAGTGGCACCTCAATGATTTGAAAACCCGCATCAACCAGCACTTCCGCGACGGATACTGCATTTTGCGGCTCCAGGCCACGAAGGATGGCTATCAGAGGGTTCGCAGCAAAAGCACTTCTAAGATCAATCAAGTCAACAACCCCGCTGCTTGCGCAATGAGAAAATGTCCTTTGGCAGCGATATCATCCGGTGCGCGTTGGCAACTGATCCCAACAGCTTGCAACGCGATCTCATACCGATCAGTGAGGTCATTCCGTCCAACTATTGTGACCCTTTTGGCCTCATTTTTCTTTAGGGCTGCAACAATTTCCGTACCGATCAGCAGACCAGAAAGGAAATCAACCGTCTCGGTTTCCTTCAGCTTGCCCATCAAGGGCAAAGTGCGCACATGAAACAGGTCATGCAGCAGGTTTGCCCGCCGATCTTGGGCTGCGCCAACACCCTTTTGGAAAGCGGAGAGGTCAAAATCACTCATTTTCATCAGTGTGCCAAGGATTGTGTGATCTTTGAGAGAGGCAAAAACTTCGCCCGTCATGTAAGTTGCGAAATCCTGTATCTTGCCCAGAGCAACATGCACCCACTTACTGTGTGTACCGGGCATCACAAAAATACCGTCAGACAGTCCAAGCGCGGCTGATCCAATAATCTGGGTCTCTTCCCCGCGCATGACGTCTGGACCGCTGATGTGCTCTGTGGTGGCACCTGTCACGAAATGGATCAACGCACCACTTTGCGATTGATGACGCACCAGCGACTGAGCTAAATGTTCAGGGCCTGTCGGCATTGTGACATAGGGTGTTTCGACCCAACCATTGCGGCTAGTAATCATGCCGGACACAACGATGGGCAGACCGGCATTGGATGGAAACGATCCAACAAGCCGGTCAAAGACTGCATCAAAGTTGCGGTCAGGGATCTGCATGATCCCCTCCCTTGTAGTGACACTGTCTAACACCTCACCTTGCGCGCCAATCAAAAAAGCACGCAAAGACGAGGTGCCCCAATCCATGCCAATAAGCGCTGGTTTAGATGCGGCCGAACTCATTCAGCAGATCCTCAACTGTCTTGCCTTGGGCAACCCATGCTCTTGTTGCAACTTCACGGTCTGCCTGCTCTTGAGCAAGTCTTACAACCTCTTCAGCGCTCTCAAGCGGAACCACAACAACGCCCATTAGATCGGCTACGATGAAATCACCAGGATTCACGACGACACCACCACAAGCGATAGGCACGTTGATCGATAATTCTTCTCTGCGCTCAGAGAACATTGTGTGAGTACCACGCGGCGTGATGGCACGTGTCCAGATAGGCCAGTTGATCTCTTCTAACTCGTCAGTGTCTCGGCCAGCGCCGTCAACAATCATGCCGCGAATCCCTCGGTTCTGGGCCAACCCGCCCATCAAGCCACCGCAAACGGAAGTGTTCAGATCTCCGCCCGCATCGACTACAACCACGTCGCCCTCTTGACCCATTTCGAGCGCCTTTAACGGATCGACCAAATCCCCCTTTGATAATTGTACGGTTACGGCCTGCCCAGTCACCTTGGATCGAAACGCGGGTTTGATAGCGCTGTCCATGACGCCGGTGCGATATTGAACATCTGCAAATATTGCAGCGGCTGAAAGGGCTGAAAGCACCTTGTCAAATTTCTTAAGCAGTTCTGGGTTGCGTTCAAAGTCATTGAAGACTCTCAGATCGTTGCAAGCTTCGGGCATTTTTTTCTCCTGTTAAGTTGTCGTTACGGCCAATGCCTCGGCATTGACGGTGTAATCCGGTTTCTGACCCGTCAGCACTTTGGCTACCTATGTGGCAGCCGTGACCCTTGCCGCGCGAATGGATTCCTCGGAATAGCAGGCGGCATGTGGCGTGACCAAGACATTTGGAAGTGTGAAAATGGGATTGTCATCGGGTGTCCAATTGGCGCGTTTGGCGTGTTCCTCTTATGAAAAACGCCATTCTCTCTCACACCATTCACGCTATAGCCTATTTCGGCTGGCAATATTCCCTTTGAGGGATGTCATAATTGGGTAAACCCAAACTGCAATAGTCAGAACCCCGAGCGAGGCGGCTATTGGGCGGGAGAAAAATTCGAAAAAATTTCCGTCTGATTTTATCATTGATGACAAAAACATTTCCTCCAGCATTCCGCCCAGTACGATCCCCAAAATAGTAGGTGCAATAGGGAATCCGTTTTCCTCCATCGCAAATGCAAGCACACCCATGACCAACATAACGATAACCCCATACACTGAATTTGTGATGGCAAATGACCCAACAAGACAGAAAAGTAGAATTGCTGGCATCAACATCCGCGCTGGGATCTTCAACATTTGAGTTGAAAGCCGGATGGCCAAATACCCAAGTGGCAGCAGAACCAAGTTGGCAACAAAGAAAATGATAAAGACCGAATTCAGAATTTGTGGGTTTTCCAAAAATATCATCGGACCAGGGTTCATACCTTTCATGTAGAGAACGCCGATCGCAATTGCAGTGACCGAGTCACCCGGAATGCCAAACACCAGTGCAGGCACCCACGCACCAGAAAGGCCTGCATTATTGGCAGCACTGGCGTCGACCAAGCCTTCGGCATGCCCGTCACCAAATTTTTCCTTTTCCTTTGACGTGCGTTTGGACACGGCATAAGCCACCCAGGCCGCGATATCGGCGCCTGCCCCCGGCAAAACACCTATCAAAGCACCGAGAGAGCTACCTCGTAAAAGGTTCCAACGGTATTTAGACATTACCCTTCCCACACCTTCAAATACGCTTGTGACTCTCTGGTGTGGGATCTGAGGCCGCACGTGGTCGGCGGTTGCGACGAACCGTAAGATTTCTGAAATCGCAAACATGCCAATCATTGCGGGGATGAAGCTAACCCCGCCCAAAAGCTCAATACTACCGAAGGTAAAGCGAGGATGGCCAGACATCAGGTCAATGCCAATCGTTGAAATAAACAAGCCAATCAAAAGCGATGCAAATCCTTTGATCACCGACCCAGTGGATACGATCACGGCGCAAGACAGCCCTAGACAGGCCAACCAGAAATATTCAAAGGATGAAAACTTGAATGCAAAATCTGCCAAGGTTGACGTCGCACCCATTAAGACGGCAGACCCAAGAAGCCCACCTATTACCGAACAGACCAACCCGACACCAAGCGCCTTTGACGCCTGACCTTTGCGCGTCATGGCAAAGGCTTCGTCGCAATAAGCGGCAGAAGCCGGAGTGCCAGGGATGCGAAGTAGTGCGCCTGGAATATCTCCAGCAAAAATTGCTGTGGCGACGGTTGTTACAATTGCCGCAATAGCGGGGATTGGATCCATAAAAAATGTAACAGGCACAAGAAGAGCAGTTGCCATTGTTGCAGTCAATCCAGGAATGGACCCCACCAACAATCCAAACGCACCAGCACAAACTATAACGAGCAACACATACGGTTGAAATACAAGCTCTAAGGCCACAAAAAAGGGATCCACCACGTCTTCTCCTATAATCCAAATTGGCCGATCGGAAGTGGCACTAAAAGCCAAAATCCGAACAAATACTTTGTCGCGCCGGTCATGATCGCAGCACCAATCATCGATGTCGCAAAGCTGTTTCCAAACCGCTTGAATAACAAAGCCAAAATCATGAAGGATGTGATTACAAAGCCGACGTCATCCACAGCCAATATGAAAAACAAGATGCTAAGAAGAACCAATGCAAAGTTGGCAATAGCAGCATTGGATTCGATCCATTCTCCGACTGAAACCAGGGCACCACCAACTATGGCATTCTTATACCTGAGCCTAAGTCCTCGCATGATGAGAACCGCGCCACAAAAGGCTAAGCCGATACCAATGAGAATGGGGAATTCTGATGGACCAAATTGCTGCCCGAATAATGTAGGAAATGTTCTCGCATATAGAATTTCTATGATGGCAAAAATAATTAAAAATACGCCGATAATCGCGTCATTAAACTTCATTGAGACTGACCTTCTTAGAGTTGTGGTTACAGTCGAGAGATGCGCAATTAACCCGCACTCCTCTCGACTGAATTTAGGATCAGTTATTTAGCAAGCCCAACTGCATTCATCACAACGCCCATCGCAGCATCACTTTGCTGCATCCACTCGCTAAATTTAGCGCTGGGGAGATAGTTAAGGCCAAAACCTCGGTCATTCATCGCGTCAATAAATTCTACCGAGTTATATACCTTTTCCATAGCAGAACTTAGCTTGGTAGCCACATCATCTGGCAGACCTGCTGGGCCCGCAATGCCGCGCCACGCGGACATCTGCCAATCTGGCCCATTGGCTTCGACCAAGGTAGGAACATCCGGAAAGGCAGCAAGGCGCTGGGAGGACATAACGCCTAGTGTCTTGACACGCCCAGCCGAAATCAGACCTGATGCTTCGACAACTGAAGACGTCACAATATCAACGCCACCGGCGACCAATTCCTGCAATGCTGGTGCGCCACCTTTAGAGGGCACCCAAGGCACAGAGTTGGGAGCCAATCCCTGCCCGCTTAACATGCCAGCTAGGGCCAGATGCCAGATCGAGCCTTGTCCCGCACCGGAGCCTTTGTGGGCACCAGGATTCGCCGCGACCGCATCGAAAACATCTTCCAGCGTATTCCATTCCGAATCGGCGCGCACATTCACACCGGAAGCATCGCTATTGTACAAGGCAATCGGGGTGTAGTCCTCCCAAGTAAGATCAGTCAAACCGGCCCAATGCATCATACCAATTTCAACTGTTACAACTCCGATGGTATACCCGTCCGGCTCAGCAGTTGCGATTGCAGAGTGGCCAACAACACCGCTACCGCCTGTTCGATTTACAACATTAACTGGTTGACCCAACTCTTCTTGCAATAAATTGCCAATAATCCGGCCTGTAGCATCGGTACCGCCCCCTGCTCCCCACGGAACGATCAACGTCACTGGTCTTTCCGGATATTCTGCGACAGCCGCACCTGCTAGGGTGAAAGCGGCGACAGCAGCCAAAAACCCACCACGCATTATTTTAATTGGTAATTTCATTTTGTCCTCCCAGACTTACCTCCCAAAAAACTTTGAGGTTAGGGTTTTACCAAATAGCAACTTACATACAGTGTGTCAATTGTCCCGTACACAATGGACCACCAGTCTTGCATACAATGTGTCAAATGGTTATAGCATATTTAAGCTCAAGAATGAAAAACAGTTTAAGTCACTGCATGGAGACCAATGGAGTTTTATGAAACGAGTTTTGAATCGAAAACCACTGTCTGAGCAAGTAGCCGAGGCTTTAGGTGAAGACATCAGGGATGGACGGCTTAAGCTTGGTCAAATGTTATCCGAAAACCAGATAGCAACCGATTTGGGCGTCAGCCGAACACCAGTACGGGAAGCATTTTCCCACCTCGAATTTCAAGGGCTGTTAGTTACAAAACCCCAAAGCGGTACTTTTGTATTTTCTCCCTCCCAAGAAGACATTAAAGAGATATTTGAAATTCGATCTTGCCTTGAATTGCAGGGCCTTCAGTCATCGTTGAAGGCTTCGGAAAAGACCTTCTCTATAGCATTGCATAGCATATGCGAAGAGATGGACTCCGCTTTTAATGCAGGTGACGAAGACAAATATGCCAAATTGGATCATCAATTTCACGAATCTTTCGTTTTATTTTCGGGAAACAGGTTGCTAGCCTCTGTTTATAATCCAATTTCTCTTAAACTGCGCGCACTGGCAAACAACAACTTGTTGATAAAAATGGTGGATGAAGTTAGTCACTCTGAGCACTTTCAAATAGCCCAAAACTTCGGCCACAAGCAATTTTTTGAAGTTAAAACACTGATGACGCAGCACCTTGCCCGATTTGAGGGTGATCTTGATCAGTACCAAATGAGTAATCCAATTTGAAATTTAGTGCATGATTGACCTTTGATCCATCGGTATGGTGGTCTCTGGTGGTGCTGCCAGATTATTAATTTCAAGCATCAGATTGATGGGGCATCAAAATCTATGCGCTCAATAATTGGCACCACTCAGCCAGAGCAGCGGCACGGTTCAGCTTGAAATTGATGCGTGAATAGAGATGGCATCCGAACAAAATTACCCCCGAATGAATCTACCACTCTAATACTAAAGGCCCGTGGCCCGAGACGCGGGGCCCTAGGATAGGGGCCCCCGGTCCATAATCCGGCGGGTGAACTGTAAGGATTAGGTGGAGTAACCCTTTTCAGCGATCAAATATCTACGCATCAGACGCTGCGTCATAGTTACGACACTAAACAAGGCTTCAGTTTTAGATGAGATATGGGTTCTGGCTCGCCTAGACCCACCAAATCACAACTGAGTCAGGCTAACGATGAAACCTAAGTGAAACCTTTTGGGCGAGAAATCACTGATTATTGCGCCAATATGTCTGCTAAGTTATTGATTTAAATGGTGCCCCCACACGGACATTGGTTCCCTAGCACGGCATCAGCCAACACACTGACACAAGCGATAACAACAGCTTAACTACAGCCACCTGTATCTGTTTAGGGTACCTTTGGTGGCCTCTGTGGTGGCCTGAGACTAATAGGGTCCCATTGATGACAAAAGAGGCCCCAGGTGCCTTTGGTTATCTTTGGTTTCAACAAAAGGAGACTAAAGGGACTATTGTTGTTGCTGTTGTTGACCATTGGTTAACGATTGCGTCTGTGCGCATGTTGCGCATGAGTTTTCTATAGACTTCTTTGGTGGACTTACGCTGACTTAGAGTTACTGAAAGTACATGCGCAACGGACGCACAGACGCATTTCTGGGGTTGGACTTGGACAAGTGATGAAAATCAATGTTGTTTGACAGTCCCGTTCCTTAGTGTGCGATCATAATGTGTCGAACGGCTGTGTAGTCCTCCAACGCGTACATTGACATATCTTTACCATAGCCTGATTGTTTTAGGCCTCCATGCGGCATCTCGTTAGTCAACATGAAGTGCGTATTAATCCAAGTACACCCATATTGTAATGATGCGGTCGCCTCCATTGCCTTGCTAATATTTCCAGTCCAAACAGAGCTTGCGAGCCCATAAGGACTGTCATTTGCCCAATCAATTACTGGATCATCCGTGCTAAAACGAGTGATGGAAACAACCGGACCAAACACTTCTCGTTGCACAATCTCATCACCCTGCAATGCCCCTGCTATAACTGTGGGTTTATAGTAGAACCCTGAGCCTGTCTCGGTTCTGCCACCTGTGACAACCTCAATATGTGATTGCTCGGCGGCGCGTTCAACAAAGCTGGCAACGCGATCGTTTTGGCGTTGAGAAATCAACGGTGGGATTTCATTCAACGTATCATCGGCATTGTCATAAATGATGCTTGCGGCTGCCGCAGATAATTCAGCGACCAGTTTGTCATATATCCCTGCTTCAGCGTAAATTCGGCATGCAGCGGTACAGTCTTGACCAGCATTGTAAAACCCAAAGGCCTTCAGCCCTTCGACTACCGCTGACAAATTGGCATCATTATAAACGATTACCGGAGCCTTGCCGCCTAATTCCAAGTGCGTGCGTTTCACAGTTTTGGCAGCTGCCATCAGTACCTTTTTCCCAGTAGCCACGTCTCCTGTGATAGACACCATATCAACATCATCATGATTAATAAGTAAATTTCCGACAGATCCACCCTGACCGGTGATCACATTCACCACTCCGTCGGGCAGGATTTCTGCTAGGATTTTTGCAAATGCCAAGGCAGTTAGTGGTGTTTGCTCAGACGGCTTTATGACCACCGTGTTGCCACCCGCTAACGCGGGTGCAAGTTTCCATGCCATCATCATAATAGGGTAGTTCCAAGGAGCAATTGAAGCTACTACACCAATCGGATCGCGTCGAATCATTGACGTGTGGTTCGCCATATAATTACCAGCTATTGGACCATGCATGTTACGCACGGCACCTGCGAAAAAACGAAAACAATCTGCAACAGCTGGTATTTCTTCATTACGCACCTCGTTTATCGGCTTGCCACAATTCAAAGCCTCAAGCTTTGCTAGGTACTCCAAATTACTTTCTACTTCATCCGCGATAGCAAGCAACATTGACGCACGTTCGCTCGGGGTTGTCTTCGACCACGTTTTAAAAGCTGCACGTGCTGACTTGACTGCACGGTCTATCTGAGCTGGCGAAGCTTCCGGCAAATTCAGGATAACCTCACCCGTACGTGGATTCAGAATGGGTTCCTCAGTTTCGGTACCCGCCTCAAAATTCGTACCGATAAGCATATTCGTTTCCATAGAAATCTCCTGTTTATTTGCCCTGTCCAGCGACAGTTTCTGTGCCGCGGGTTAGGTAATAGGCGCCGACTATCGGCAGAAAGGTAACCAAAACAACAACCATAGCCACAACATTAGTGACAGGACGCTGCCTGGGCCGAACGAGTTCTTCTAACATCCAGATTGGTAGGGTTTGTTGCTGACCAGCAGTGAACGTCGTGACAATAACCTCGTCAAAACTTAGTGCAAATGCTAGCATCCCGCCTGCAAGCAAGGCGGTTGCAATATTGGGCAGTATGACGAAGCGCAGGGTCTGAAAATATGTCGCCCCAAGGTCGAGCGAGGCCTCAACCAGCGATCCAGAGGTACGCCGGAATCGAGCTACCGCATTATTATAGACAACCACGATGCAAAATGTTGCGTGGCCCAAAACGATTGTCCAAAAACTAAAAGGGATATCCACAAGGTTAAAAGCCGAGCGTAGTGAAATCCCAGTGATGATTCCTGGCAAGGCGATCGGTAGGATTACTAGAAGTGATACGGTTTCGCGTCCAAAAAAGCGCGAGCGCGCCACGGCTGCCGCACATAGCGTTCCAAGGACCATCGCCACAGCTGTAGAGATAGCCGCAACTCGCAGGGATAAACCCAAGGCCGTCCAGACATCAGGCCGGTTCCAAGTCACTGCAAACCATTTCAGTGTTAACCCGGGCGGCGGCCATTGATAGGATTTGTCCTCAGTAGTGAAGGCGTAGACAAAGATTAACATTATTGGCAGGTGCAAAAATAGTAATCCTGCTGCCGCCGCTATTTTCAAACCAAGTGACGCTTTATAGTGCATCGAAAGCCCCCATGCGCCTGGCGATCGTTAAATAAATACCCATAACCAAGATCGGTACCACCGCAAAGGCGGCAGCCAAAGGAATGTTACCTGCTGTTCCCTGAAACTGATAAACGGCCTGCCCAATCATGCGGGCGGATGTCCCTACAATCTGTGGAATAATATAGTCCCCTAAAGTGAGGGAAAATGTAAAAATTGACCCTGCTATTATACCGGGCAAGGCCAGCGGCAAGATAACATAGCGCAACGTTTGTCCCGGCTGGGCTCCCAAATCACCCGAAGCCTCCAGCATTGAGGACGGTACCCGTTCCAGTGCAGCTTGCACAGGGAGGATCATGAAAGGTAGCCAAACATATAGGAAAACTAGAAATGTGCCCGTCCAACTTACCGACAGGGAATATCCGCCAATGCCCGGTACTGATAGGTAGGCTTGTAACACCCAAGATAAGTGCAGCGTCTCAAACAACCAATTCAGAATACCCTCCTTGGCAAGGATTAGCTTCCAAGAATAGACCTTGACCAGATAACTTGACCAGAGCGGCAGCATCACCCCCAAATAAAAGATGACTTTCCAGCGCCCAGTAGCATAACGCGCAGCGTAGTAGGCGATGGGAAAGGCTACGATGGCCGCGGCAAGAGTCACGGCGCCGGCCATCGCCACAGTTCTTATTAAAATATCGAAGTTGGAAGGGCGAAACAGCTCTCCATATGTTTTAAGGGTGAAGTCGTAGTTTATGAGGCCCGAAAACTCGTCAATCGAGAAAAAGCTTTGCGCTAAAAGGGCAAAGAGGGATCCCAGATAAACGATCCCCAGCCATAACACCGGCGGCACCAATAATAACGCCAAAAGCAAGCGCGGCTTTCGCCAAAACGCGTCTGACACTCGCCCACCAAATGTTGTAGTGCTAGCCATTGGTAGCCTCTAACAGACTTAGCGCATCGGCATCCCAAGCCAGATGCACCTCGCTACCATCATTTGGGAGTTCCGCTCCCTTGGGCAGCAACACCGAGATCCTTGCGCCATCCACGGCGACTTCCAGACGTATAGCCGCTCCTAAAAATGCCTGCGATTCCACAGTTCCAACCAAGCCATCTTCAGCCAGTCGTATATTTTCCGGCCTCAAACTGGCGAGTTTGGCGACGCCAATCAACCGTTGAACCATCTCAACGGGCAACACGTTAGAGGAGCCAACGAAATCTGCAACAAATGGTGTTTTAGGTGAGTCATATAGCACTAGTGGGCTGTCAACCTGCTGCACTTTTCCATTGTTAAACACTGCAACGCGGTCGGCCATCGATAAGGCTTCACCCTGATCATGTGTGACAAAGACAAAAGTGATTCCTAATTGTCTCTGCAACGACTTTAGTTCCCCTTGCATCTGCTCACGCAACTTTAGATCCAGTGCACCGAGCGGCTCATCCAGCAATAATACCTTTGGTTTATTGACAAGGGCGCGCGCCAAAGCGACGCGTTGTCTTTGACCTCCAGAGAGCTCAGATGGTTTGCGTTTGGAAAAGCCGCTAAGCGCAACAAGATCCAGCGCCTCATCTGCTGCGCGGTGGCGTTCGGCTTTCGGAACTCGCGCGATCATTAATCCATACGCCACGTTATCCTGCACATTCAGATGCGGGAATAAGGCATAATCTTGAAACACCGTGTTTACCGGACGCCGATATGGCGGCGTATTTGTCGCATCCTGCCCAAAGATATGAACGCGTCCCTGTGATGGCCGCTCAAACCCGGCGATCAGCCGTAAGCAGGTCGTTTTACCAGACCCTGATGGTCCAAGCATTGCAAAAAATTCGCCCTCTTCAATTTCAAGCGTCACGTCGTCAACAGCGCGAGTATCTCCAAAAAAGCGCGAGGTCGCCTCAAACTTAACTGCCGATGCCACAGTAATACTCCTTTTAGTCCTGTGGCGCACTGCGGCGCCACAGGTAAACAAAATCGTGTGAATCAGCGTCCGCCAATAACGCCTATGTAGTCAGAAACCCACCGGTAGTAAGGTACACACTCACCTTGGCTTTCACACTGGCTAACTGGAGTTTGCCAGAACCGGATCTTGTCAAAGTCGTCCAGACCGTTCTTTGTACACCCCTCGGCAGTTTGCATCCCGCTCCCATCCGTACAGGAAGCCAAAACAGCTGGGTTTGCACCGAACCAAACGCTTAGGTCACTCATTAAGTTAGAGCTAAGGGTATGCTCCATCCACATATAAGAACAATTCGGGTTCTCTGCATCGACGTGCATCATTGTGGTGTCCGCCCAACCAGTTGCGCCCTCTTCGGGAATAACGCTTGCTACAGGCTGTTTATCGCCTTGTAAAAGATTGACTTGAAACGGCCATGAACCTGACGCTGCCATACCTTCATTCTTGAAATCATCAATCTGAATAAACGCATCATGCCAATAACGGCTGACGAGGGTACGCTGCCCGCGCAGCAGATCGAGAGCTGCATTGTATTGATCTTGGTTCAACTCATAAGGAGAAACTATACCAAGATCAGGCTGATGCGTCATGAGATAAAGCGCTGCATCCGCCACATGGATCGGGCCATCGTAAGCCTGCACGCGGCCTTTGTTAGTCTGACCGTCTGGCAGCGTGGTCTCATTAAACACGACAGACCAAGAAGTTGGAGGCGAGTCGCCAAAAACCTCTGTATTGTACATTAAAACGTTGGGGCCCCACATGTACGGGACACCATAGTTCTTATTATTGACATAGTGCCAAGGTGCCTGCTTCAATCGGTCGTCAACATCACTCCAGCTAGGAACAAGATCGATGTTAACTGGCTGAACACGCTTTCCAGCAATCATGCGAAGCGAAGCGTCACCGGAGGCAGTCACTAAGTCGAACCCGCCCTCATTCATCAAAGCGACCATTTCGTCTGAAGTATTAGCTGTTTTCACATTGACCATACATCCGGTAGACTCCTCAAATCCACTGACCCAATCGAAACTTTTTACAGTTTCTCCGCGTTCGATGTAGCCTGGCCACGCTACGATGTTTAATTGGCCTTCACCCGCCCCAAGTTTGGTCACCATTTCTGCCGTAAGAGGCTGTGCCAACACAGTAACTGCCAGGGTAAAAGCAGTTGTTGTTTTGAATAAATTTTTCATTTGCGTCTCCCTTTTTGATTCCTTTTTGAAACTACTAAAATCGTAGCGTCAAACTAAGAAATCGCAAATTCAAAATACAACAACGAGGTTTCGCTTTTACCGATATTACCGAATGCGTGCCGCATGATAACTTTGGGCAACATCTATAAATGCACGCGTAACTTTCGACTGGGATGCACCGCGACGCCAAACCAATCCAAATTGAACAACAGGTAAACCACCTGAAACATCACGGCTTTCGATTCGATCACCATCTAAGGACCAAGGCCGATAGACAAGTTCAGGCAACAAGGCAATGCCGGCCCCGCTGGCAACCAAAGATCGTACCGCTTCGACAGACTTAGTTCTGAATGCTATGTTAGGCCGGCTGCCAAGTGCAGACAACAAGCGATTACCCTGTATCTCGTCTACGTCCAAAAGGATCTGCGGTTCTGCTGAAATATCTGTTAAGGAAATGCTTTCCTTACGGCTAAGGGGATGACCAAAGGGTAACCATAGCCTAAACTGCGATACTGTCAGGACGTCGGAATGTAAGGCTTGTGGGTTCCGCAACTCCGATGCGATCATGACTGCGACATCGAGCTCGCCTCCAACCAATAAATGTTCTAGATATTCGCCAGTGTCTTCCACTGCAGAAACTTCAACGCCTGGCCAGGCTCTACGAAAGCGCGACAGAATATCAGACAGAACATATCCTGCTGTCAATGAAGTGACTCCAATGTTCAATTTACCCCTCATTTCGTTGCGTGCACCACTCAGGCTAGTTTCCGCGTTGGCAACCTCTGTCAGGATCGCTTTGGCGTGCCGGAGGAAAATGTGCCCCTGGTGGGTCGCGTCAAGTCCCCGCCGGCGCCGATCAAATAATTTGACGCCGAGATGTGCTTCCAGATCTTTAATGCCCTCAGTGACGGCGCTCTGTGAGATTGACAATTCTTGAGCAGCACGACTGACGGTCCCAAATTCTGCTACAGCAACGAAATATCGAACCTGTTTAAGTGTAAAGTGCATGAGGCTAGTGTAACATATACTTTAAGTAATAAAACGACCAAAAGATTCCACCGTGGGGTGCTGTCAAACTAATAAGAACAAGCATCAGATTTCTGACGCAGCCTAAATCTCTGCGCTCAATAATTGACGCCACTCGGCGAGAGCAGCGGCACGGTTAAGCTTGAAATTAGTGCGTGAATAGAAATGTAGTCTCCCAACAAAATTCCCCCCGAATGAATTTACAAGGCTAATACTAAAGCCCGTGGTCCGAGACGCGGGGCCCTAGGATTGGGGGAGCCACTGGCGCCGATTGCAGCTGAACCGTAACGATTGGGTACAGTAACCCCTGCCGTTGGCCCGCGGTCTAAGCAAATCCATCCAACCCCAACTGTGTCCAGGCAACACCATAGGCAGGACTTGGGTGCGTGCTCTATGGTCCGATAGTGCCTAGGCTCTTGGCACTTGGCTCTTGGTTCCCGGTCCTCGGGCCAGGTTTAAAGTATCAAAATGGGGAGTGTTTTGTCATTAGACGAGGTTACAAAGTCGCTCGCACGACCTCAAATAGTTTTCTCTGACAGTGCCTTCAAGATTTATACTTGAATTAATTTAATGAGAGGGATTTGTTGGGCGTACAAAAATGCTAATTTTAGGAGTTAACAAATGGCAGAAAATTTTTATGTCAACACAGTTGGAGCTGTACCAGCTAACAAGCTATCAGAAGCTGTTTCACTAGGTGTAAAACTTGCTGAGGAGTCTAAAGTAGCAGGATCAACACGTGCTAGCGTTGGCACCATAATGACCGGAACCAACGCAGGCAGCGTAGTCTTTCAGCAATTTTTCAATTCTCTGAACGATTTTGCGAATGTAATGGATGCATTTGCCGCATCGAGCACTTACGGCAAAATAATGGAGACTGGATTAACAGTCACAATGCGAAATATAGCAAAGTTTTGCGATGTACCTTTTGATGCACCAGCAAACCCTCAAAGAAAATACGTCATTTTAACACGCGGCAAATCTCATATCTCACAACCTGAGTTAATGGACTTGATGGCAGAAGCATCGCCAATGTTTGCCGAAACTGGAGCACAAACTTTTAGGTTTGCTAGAATAATGACAGGCAATAATGCTGGTGATTTTTTATTGGGTGTAACATATCCCTCAATGTCAGAAATTGAGGCTACTTATGACGCAATCGCGAGTAACCCTATTGCTGCAAAAATATATAATGCCCTTGATGTAAATTTACGGACCATAATCAAAGTTCATAGCACGGCGATGTAAAATTCTTAGTATCAAACTCAGCTACTACTTCGCCTTTCACAAATTATTAACTCGGTCAGCCAGTCAAAAAAGTTCAGTGCTGGCTGATCCGACTTAATAAATTTTACAGCAGGGTACATCTTCTGTATTGGATGCTCAAAATATGACTGCTGCGCTTCCCAAATCATCAAAAAAGAGCTGTCAAACTAATGAGAACTCGCATCAGATTGCTCGAGCACGTTTTTCTGTAGCGCAGCGAATGTCGGCTATCCGGAAATTCGAACTTTAACCAAGGTAATCGATGATTGGACAGTCAGGCATGTGGTCACCACGACAGGATGTCACCAGATGCGCCAACTCATCATGCAGGGACTGAAGCTCCCTCTGCTTTTCTTCGATCTCTTTAAGCCGCTTGGACGCGATGCTTTTCACTTCAAAACTGGTGCGGTCCTGATCTTGATACAGGCCCAGAAGTTTGCGGCATCCTTCGATACTGAACCCGAACGGCCGTGATCGTCGAACGAACACCAGTTTGCGAACGGCCACATCGTCATAAGTGCGGTATCCCGCCTCTGATCGCGACGGTGCTTCGACCAAACCGATGTC
>Ga0233444_10001846_pt1 | contig 23174 bp, 18 predicted proteins | sample SI_124_October20_6_FD_182792 | JGI IMG/M metagenome (GOLD analysis project Ga0233444, IMG submission 182792) | Seawater microbial communities from Saanich Inlet, British Columbia, Canada - SI_124_October2016_10_MG | ecosystem: Environmental > Aquatic > Marine > Inlet | place: Canada: British... | reverse complement strand
ATCCCAGATGAACAAGCTGAGAATATTCAAACTGTTGGTGAAGCAATAAAATATATTGAAGAGAATAAATAACTTTCTCTTTAAGTCTTACCAAGCCTGCATTTATGAATAAAAAACGAGTTGTTATAACTGGTATGGGAGCATTGACCCCAATTGGTAACTCTGTTGATGAATATTGGAAAAATCTTTTATCTGGTAAAAGTGGTGCAGAACCTATTACCAAATTTGATGCCAGTCTATTCAAAACTAAGTTTGCCTGTGAAGTTAAAAACTTCGATCCGTTAGACATAATGGACAGAAAAGAAGCTCGTAAAATGGATCCTTTTTCAGCTTATGCACTAGCTACTACTCAAGAAGCAATTTTAGATTCTAAATTAGATTTGGAAAAAGTGAACTTGGATAGAGCTGGAGTAGTATGGGGGTCAGGTATTGGTGGAATGTATACTTTTCAAGAAGAATGTTTTAATTTTAAAGATGGAGATGGAACCCCAAGGTTTAACCCGTTTTTTGTCCCTAAAATGATAGTAGATATTGCAGCAGGTCATATATCAATTAAATATGGACTTCGCGGTCCAAATTATGTAACAGTTTCTGCATGCGCCTCCTCAACCAATGCCATTATTGACGCACTGATGCTAATTCAATTAGGTAAATCGGATTTTATAGTTACAGGAGGATCTGAAGCAGGTGTTAATATTTCTGGGATAGGTGGTTTTAATGCATTAAAAGCTCTTTCAACCCGAAACGATGACCCAGGTACAGCTTCAAGACCTTTTGACGCAACAAGAGATGGATTTGTTCTTGGAGAAGGATCGGGATGTTTAATTCTTGAAGAATTAGAACATGCCAAAAAAAGAGGAGCGAAGATTTATGCTGAAGTTGCTGGTGGTGGACTAACTGCTGACGCACACCATATTACTGCCCCTCACCCTGAAGGAAGAGGAGCAATTAGCGTAATGAAATTATCTTTAGAAGATGCGGGAATGAATCCAGAAGATATAGATTATGTGAATGTCCATGGTACATCTACCCCATTAGGGGACATATCAGAAACTTTAGCTATTAAAGAAGTATTTGGTGAACATGCCTATAAATTAAATATAAGCAGTACAAAATCTATGACAGGTCACTTGTTAGGGGCTGCTGGTGCTATTGAAGCTATAGCATGTGTTAAATCTATTCAGGACAATGTAATTCCGCCAACTATTAACTTTAAGCACAAAGACGAAAACATTGACTATAACCTTAACTTAACTTTAAATAAGGCTCAAAAGAGAGAGGTAAAAGCGGCATTAAGCAACACATTTGGTTTTGGCGGCCACAACACCTCAATTATTGTGAAAGAATTCAATGATTAGTTTTTTTTTTAAAAAAAAGACTTCACCAATACTTAACGAAGATTTTATATTTTTTTTAAAAAAAAAATTTGGAGTTCATCCAATCAATCAACAACTATATTTAGAGGCTATCACCCACAGCTCTTATAAAAACATTGGAAATAGCCAATACGACAACGAAAGGCTAGAATTTTTAGGAGACGCATTTATCTCTTTGGCCGTTGCTAATTACTTATTTAAAGTTTATCCAGATAAAAATGAGGGCTATTTAACTCAAATAAGAGCCAAAATTGTAAGCAGAGAAAGTCTAAACAAAATTGGGGAAGATATTGGTTTACAAAATTTTATTTTATATCAAAAAAGTAGTAATAATTATAAGTCGTTAGTTGGAAACACATTTGAGGCACTCTATGGAGCGATTTTAATGGATAAAGGGTTGGAAAAAGCCCAAAAAAGTATCGAAGAGTTTATTTTAAAAAGTCAAATAAATATTGATCAAATAATACTAGAGAATAGAGATTACAAAAGTGAATTATTAATGCTCTTTCAGAAAAAAAGAACTCCAATTGTTTTTAAGACACTTAAAACAGGCCATCTTCAGCAAGAAGTTAAATTTAGCTCGGAGTTGTTTTCTAAAGGGGAAAGTATTGGAAAGGGAATCGGATCTTCAAAAAAAGCAGCAGAACAAGATGCATGTAGAGTAGTTCTTAGCGCGACTTAGTCATTTTTAAAAATCCTATTTCCTTGGCGTCTAAAAACCTCCATTGCCCTCTTTGCAAGTCATTTTTTTTAATCCCAGCAAATTCTATCCTATCTAAATGCAGAAGTGTTTTTTCAAAATACTCCATAGTTCGCCTTATCACTCTATTTTTTCCTGAATGTAAAGTGACTATTAGTTGTGTTCTATCAGTTTGTTGGCGACCGTATTTCACTTCATCGTACTTCACTTCGCCGTCTTCAAGATTAATTCCTTTAACCATCTCCTTTAGAGAGTCCGGGTGAATACTGTTTTCCAATTGAATTACATATTTCTTTTTAATTCCAAAACTGGGATGGGTCAAACGCTTGGTGAGTTCACCATCATTTGTGAGTAATAATAATCCTGTAGTATCTCTGTCTAATCTTCCTACAGGGTAAACCCTCTGATCACATGCCCCTTCAATTATATCCATTACGGTTTTTCTATCATGGGTATCTTTTACAGTGGTAATACAGTTTTTAGGTTTATTGATTAAAATATATTGGTGTTTTTCAGCCTTCAAAATTTTGCCATTATAAACGACCTGGTCTTCTTTAGTTACTTTAGTTCCTAAAGTCGTAACTACTTTATTATTGATTTTAATTTTGCCTTCAGCAATTAAAACGTCGGCTTCTCTTCTTGAGCAAACTCCAGAGTTTGAAATATATTTATTCAGTCTAATCAATAGTTGGTGCGAAAATTTCTTTAAAGTGAGTGAATTTAAATGATTTTAAATCTTTTTCAACATAAATTAAGTCGAATCTTATATTTAAATCAATCTTATTTTTATTTATGTAATAATCAGCAGCATAAATTATTCTCTTTTGTTGGGCAACTGAAATTAGATTTTCTTGGGATACAATGGGGTTGGTTCTTGTCTTTACTTCAACAAATACCAATTCTTTATTCTTGGATGCTATTATATCAATTTCGCACTTTTGACACCTCCAATTGGTCTCGATGATTTGATAATTTTTTTTTATTAAAAAGGAAAGTGCTTTTTGTTCTCCATCTTTCCCTGTTTTTTGACGATTTCCAGACAATTATTAAGTTTATTTATTGTTTTAATTATTAAGTTAATTATTTTAGATTTGAAATATAATTAAAAATAAAATGAAAAAAATTCTTCTTCTTTCTTCAATCTTTTGTTACAGCTTTATTTCAGCACAAATTAAATCCCCTCAACCAAGTCCAACTGCTACAATTACTCAAAAAGTTGGAGTATCTAATATTTCTGTTGAGTACTCAAGACCTGGAGCAAAAGAAAGAGAAATATTTGGTGAGCTAGTAGGCTATGGAAAAATGTGGAGAACAGGAGCCAACAAAGCAACTAAAATAACATTTAATGAAAATTGTGTTTTTGGTGGTGCTAAGATTAAAGAGGGAAGTTATTCTTTATTCACCATCCCAGGCGATAAAGAATGGACAGTTGTGTTAAATAAAAATACTGAGCTCTGGGGAGTTGGAGAGTACGACGAAAAAAATCAAGTCTGTAGTATTGTTGTTAAAGCCATTAAAACTAAAGATTTTACAGAATCATTTACTATTGATTTCGGAACATTCCAATCTTTTAGCGCAATAATGTCTTTAAAATGGGCAAATACCAAAATTGATATTAAAATAGAATCTTTAGCAGCTAAAAAATTAGAGAAACAATACTTAGAGTTATTGACAAAAGGTCCTACAGCAAACGATTACTACAATGGTGCTAAATTTTTTGCAGATAATACATCTGAATATGAAATGGCCTTAAAGTGGATAGATACCGCCATTGAAAAAAGACCTGATGCATTTTGGATGCAGTTTCACAAGGCTAGAATACTTAAAAAGATGGGAAATAATAAAGAATCTATTTCAGTAGCAGAGAAGGTAATTGCCTTTGCCAAGGAAAAGAAAGACGATTATGGATATATTAAAAGAAGTGAGGATTTAATAAAAAGCATTAAATCTAAATAGCTTTTTGTAGATTGATGATTTTCTGAGCAAAAGTTGCAAATAGAATTACCAGCAAACAACCAACTACATTATACCACAAATAACCCATTTGAAGCCAATTTGGTGCGAGTTGGTAATGGTTTAGGAAATGAATGAAAATTACCATTATTTCGGCAGCAATTGCACAATAAAAAACAGCATTAGATTTTACATTTTTAAAATAAAAAGCCACTACAAAAATTCCTAAAATTGTCCCGTAGAAAAGCGAACCTAGAAGATTAACAGCTTGAATAAGGTTTTCAAATAGCGAAGCAGTAGTAGCAAATAAAATTGCCAATACTCCCCAAAAAAGTGTAAAATATTTAGACGAGATTAAATAATGGCGATCATTTTCTTTTTTCTTAATAGACCTTTTGTAAATGTCTATAGTGGTGGTAGATGCAAGGGCATTTAATTCTGATGCCGTGGAAGACATGGCTGCGCAAAACATTACTGCAAATAAAAGTCCAATTACACCTGTTGGAAGATAATCAATTACGTAGGACATAAAAATATAATCTTTGTCATTTGTCTCTGCAGAAGGATTATTTTTTATCACTATGGTTTTCACATTACTATTAATATCGTGCATTTTACTTTCTATGGTTAGAACACTTCTTTTTAACTCTTTGATTCTTTCCTTGTCTTCATTCTTTTGAGCATCTAGAAGGCTATAAATATCCACTGTCTTTTTATGATGTAAAATTTTAAATTCATTCTCTAAATTATTTACTTCTTCGGAGTAATTAGAGCTTTTTATTTTGTTAAGTTCTACCTTATTAAAAAATATTGGAGGAGTATTAAATTGATAAAAAACAAAAACCATAACTCCAATAAATAATATGATGAGTTGCATGGGAATCTTAAGAAGTCCATTCATAATTAGCCCCAATCTGCTTTGAGCTAATGATTTTCCTGTTAAGTATCTTTGTACTTGCGATTGATCTGTTCCAAAATAGGAAAGGAATAGAAATAAAGCGGCTGTTGTCCCAGTCCAAAAATTATACCTGTCTTCCAAATCGAAATCAAAATTAACTAGGTTAAGTTTTCCCATTTTCCCAGCCACATTTACCGCATCCAAAAAGCTAATATTATTTGGCAACATATTTATTACTAAAATACCAGCAAGAATCATTCCCCCCATCATTACAGCCATCTGTTGCTTCTGTGTTTGTGTAACCGCTTTAGTCCCACCTGAAACTGTATATAGAATTACCAATAAACCAATAAAAATATTGGTTATTGTTAGATTCCAATTCAATAAAGTAGATAGAATTATTGAGGGAGCATAAATAGTAATTCCTGCAGCCAATCCCCTTTGAATTAAAAATAAAAAGGCAGCTAAGGTTCTGGTCTTTAAATCAAATCTAGTCTCTAAATATTCATAGGCAGTGTATACTTTCAATTTATAGAATATTGGTAAAAAGGTAACTGAAAGAATAATCATTGCTATAGGTAGTCCAAAATAGAACTGAATAAACCTCATCCCATCAGTGTAAGCTTGACCAGGTGTAGATAAAAAAGTAATTGCACTGGCTTGGGTTGCCATTATAGAAATTCCTATTCCCCACCATTTAGCATCGTTATTTCCTTTCAAATAACTTTTTAGATCTTTTGCACCACGAGTTTTCCAAATGCCATAAGTTACTATAGAAGCTAAAGTGAAAATTAGTACAAACCAGTCTAAGTTGCTCATGAAAAATACTGTGTTAACCAGCTAAGAACTAAAACAAATAGTAGTAAAACTAGAAGAAGAAGAATATACCAGTGATTCCAAGATTTAAATACTGGAGGTTTTTCAGATTCAATCATTATTTAAACTAATTATATTAACTAATAATTTATATGCTCCACTAACCCCAGCAGGAAGTTGTCGAAAAAAAGAAATTCCTGTATATGTATAATAGCCTTTACCATATTTAGCTATAAGTAACGACCCTTTTTTTGGCTCCTCATTAAAATCGTTCCAAGATAATATTGGTTGGTATTCTTCACTCCATGCATTTGGAAAATACAATCCTCTTTCTTGAACCCAGTTATTAAAATCGTCTTTAGTTAATTTGTTTGGGAAATTCATTACATGGTGAGAATTATTTAAAAATGTTACTTGTGCATCTTCTTGAGTTACTCTATCTCTGGAAATTTGAAGAGGATAGGGATAAAAATCTTTGGTCTTTAGCCTGTAGCTAGTATTGTATTGAACTACTAGATTCCCTCCTTCATTAACGTATTTAAGAAGTAGATTTGAGATATAAGGTGCTTTTTCTTCAACATTAAAAAATCTCACCCCGGTAATAACTACATCGAAATTTTTTAAACCCTTAAGAGTTAAGTCATTTGTACTGATTTGCTTGATATCGTATTTCAAAATTTTTAGATGTTGATCTACTAAATCTCCTGCTCCCATTAAATATCCAATTTTTTTTGGCACTGTATTTAGGTTTAAATGTACCAGTTGTAGTTCAGATTTTGGGAACCATCTCTGCTCAGGGATGTGGTCATAGGCAATTGTATTGATTGCATGAGCATCTGCGCCGTTAATTTGAACCTTTAAAGCTCCAGAACTAACGTTTTTAACAGGGGAGATGAAATATTCTAACACTAGCTCTTGATCTACTGTTTGTAAAGAATATTCAGTTGGCCCTATTACTTTCCATCCATGGGGATGAATAATTTTAATATTCCCTTTTTGATTTGCAGAGTGAGCAACAATAGTAACCAAAATTTTTTGAGCAGATTCATCAGAGAATATCATTACCTTTTGATCGATATTTGCTGTTACTTTTGGACAAACTACCCAATTTTTATTTTGCTCTCCTTTTACTGGGTCGTTCCATTTAAAGACTAATGGCCTTTTATATTCAATAGTGGCATCTCCAACTTCTACAGAAATTAAAAATTCTGCCGAGGGATTATTTTCAGCTTTACCGATTAGCTCTAATGAATCGACATTATAGGCCCCCAAAAAAGAAGGTTTTTCTAGCCAATATGGCTGGCTAATAGGCAGTTTTGCAGGAACAATGGCTTTATTTTTTAGCACGTTTTTTTGATTTTCTTTCAATGATTTTGAAAGTTTTTTATGAAAATTGAAATCCTTACAAGAAATTGATTTCAATTTCATTTTGATATTAGATCTATTGATAATTTCTAAATTAAAAGTAACAGAATCTTCGTTTGATTTTTTAGAAGACAAGGTGGTCATTTCTATATATAAACCTGAACATTGTAATATTAAATCCTCTACTTCTTTCATTTTAATTTTCTTCCAATATTTATCTTCTAGTTGTGAAATAGCAGTCCTTAGCTTTAAAAGTCTTGGTATTGACTGTGAAGGGGCGCTTATAGAAAAATTTCTAATGATTTCACTAGTCAAGGATTTTATTGCTGCACTTTTTACAGTCCTGTCCCAAGAAAAGTCCAATGATTCAAATAGTGAGTTGCTTGCGGTATCTCCTTTTAAATATTCAAAAAACTCTAGATAATCTCCTCTTTTACCAGTACTGCCAAAGCCTTGGGTCTTATGCATAGACCTACTTAATGCAGCCAATTCATTATAGGAAGTTCCTAACAAATGGTTATATCCTCCTATGTCTAAGGAAACAACTTCTGGAGAATTATCGGAAATATTACTATTCCACCATCTTCCAGTATTTACCACCACTCTTTTGGGTTGCCAAGTACTTATATGATTTAATTGGTCTTTGAAGGCTAAGGAATCTGCTGCCAAATCAAAAGCCTCCATAGCTAATAGCGCAGAAGAAGTATGGTGGCCATGGCCACCTTTTCCATCAATAGGAAAACGACAAACTATCACGTCTGGACGAAAATTTCTTATTACCCAAACAACATCGGAAAGAATCTTTTCTTTGTCCCATATTTTCAACGTCTCTTCTGGTGTTTTAGAATAACCAAAATCATTGGCTCTAGTGAAAAATTGTTGTCCTCCATCTACCCTTCTTGCAGATAATAATTCTTGAGTTCTTATAATTCCTAACTCCTCCCTAATCTCTGTTCCTATTAAGTTTTGTCCTCCATCTCCTCTTGTTAGAGACAAATAACCTGTATTTAAAAGCTTTTCGTTTGCACAATAACTAATAAATCTTGTGTTTTCGTCGTCTGGGTGTGCTGCTAGGTAAAGAACATTTCCTAGAACATTTAATTTTTTAATTTGATGGTATATTTCAGACCCGCTTAATTGTTGACCAGGAAAAGAAAAAAACAGTAGATTGAAAAAAAATGAAAGAACAAATAATCTAAATATATGCATGCTATTATTGTTATAAATTATAGTTTATTTGGAGAAAGAATATGCTATTCCTACTACCATCATATCAAATAAACTTCCTACTTGTTTAGAAAATATTTTGCCGTTTGAAATATGGTTATATCCAATTGAAAGGTAGGTCTTAGAATTTATATAAGAACAAAAATGCCAAAAATGATGAAAATTAAGTCCACTTTGAAGACCGTCGTTTTTCTGAGAATTTGATTCTACCCAAACTACTGCTATTTGAGATTTTAAAAATGTTTTTTTTGCAATTTTAAAAGACAACTCTTGTCCCATTCCCAAAGCATTGCCACCTTTTTCTGTCAAATGGAAAACAGCTACCGGACTAGCGGTAAATAACCTGTCAAAAAAGTTTGAAGCCGACTTTGATTGACTGAAGTTTTCGGGTTTATCTAAAGATCTTTTAAAGGGAAAGTATACTTGAGCAAAAATTGAAAAATTTCTAAAACTATTTTCTCTTTCAGAAAATCCTGAGAGTCTAGACTTATAAACTCCAGAATTTAAACTCATTTTAAAAGGTATTTTCTCTAGCTCAAATTCAACTTTTTCCACCTGTGAAAAATTTCTATGAAAAAAAAATATTGTAATAATCAAAGTTAAAATTAAAGATTTCATATTGTTCTTAATTAACTTTTTAATGAGGTAAATCTAGAGTTCACTTTTAAATTTAGCGGTAGTCCTAATGGTAAAGTTAAATTTTCTTTTTCATGTCCTGATGGAAAATTAAAAACTACAGGAAAATCAAATTCATTTAGTTTTTGTAATACCATTTCTTCTAACTCCGTTCCAAATGCTGTAGAATTGTCTTTAGTGTTGGTGAAATGTCCTACGATGAGCCCCTTTATTTGATGAAATACACCCGCAAATTTCAACTGCCATAGCATTCTGTCAATTTTGTAAAAATATTCGTCTATATCTTCAATAAATAAAATTTTATTTTCAAAATCTGGCTGATAATTAGTTCCTAAGTTAGCACACAAAATAGATAGATTTCCTCCAACTATAGCGCCCTTAGCCTCACCATGTATGTTTTTAGAGGCAGAATTTATTTTATAGTTTATTTCTTGTTTAAATAAAAATTCCTTTAAAGATTCTAAAGATTGGGGAGTATTTAACCCAATATTTATTGGCATTGTAGCATGGATAGAGGCTGTATTTAAAATAATATTAGAGAAACAATGAATATTGGTAATGTCTGAAAAACCTATTATCCATTTAAGGTTTTGTAAAAAAGGCGCTGGATTTAATCCTTCTAAAAGTTGAATAGATCCGTATCCTCCCCTAAAACACCATATAGCCTTTGCAGTTGGATGATTTATAGCCCATTGTAAATCAAATACTCTTTTTTCTTTATCCCCTGCAAAAATACCATCGTCAGCTAAAATATTTTTGGAGCGCAATGGTTTTAATCCCCATTTTAACAATAAATTTTCAGCCATTAAGAGCGATTCTAATTCCACTTTTCTAGCCGGAGCTATTAGAATAACCTCGTCGTTAAGTTTTAATTTGGGGGGTAAATTCATTTCATTTAAATTCTTTAGGATAAAAATAGCATATTAACTTATATTTGGCCATTCTAAATTAAATTTTGAAAACTCCAAAAAGACATACCATAACTGCAGCTCTTCCCTATGCTAACGGTCCATTGCATTTGGGCCATTTAGCAGGTGTTTATATTTCTGCTGATATTTACGCTCGATTTTTAAGGTCTAACGGTGAAGATGTTGCTTTTATTTGTGGTTCTGATGAGCATGGTGCAGCTATCACCCTAAGAGCAAAAAAAGAAAATAAAAGTCCAAAAGATATAGTAGATGAGTATCATTTGTCCAACAAAGACATATTTAAAAAACTAGGAATTAGTTTTGATATTTATGACAGGACTTCTTCCAAACACCACCATGAAACTGCCCAAGAGTTGTTCTTGGAAATGGATAAAAAAGGGGCTTTTGTAAAAAAAGAATCAGAACAATACTTCGATGAAGAATACCAACAATTCTTGGCCGATAGATATATTACTGGCCAGTGTCCTAAGTGTGGGTATCAAAATGCCTACGGAGACCAATGTGAAAAATGTGGAAGTGCTCTTAGCTCTTCCGAACTTATTCATCCAATTTCCACACTTAGTGGAAAAAGTCCTCAACTAAAAAGTACTACTCATTGGTATTTACCTTTAGATAGACACGAAAAATGGTTGAGTGACTGGATACAGAAAGGAATTTATAATGGAGAACAAGTGCACAGTCCAGAAAATTGGAAGAATCAAGTAGTTGGCCAGTGTATGAGCTGGATTAAAGCAGGCCTTCAGCCTAGAGCAATTACAAGAGACTTGGATTGGGGGGTGAGCGTACCTGTGCAAGATGGAGAAGGAAAAGTACTTTATGTGTGGTTTGATGCACCCATTGGATACATTTCAGCTACCAAAAAATGGGCAAATGAAAATGGGAAGAGTTGGGAGGATTACTGGAAAAGTAAAGACACCAATTTAGTTCACTTCTTGGCCAAAGACAATATTGTTTTTCACACTATAATATTTCCTGCGATATTATCCGAATTAGATGGTTATATTTTACCAACCAATGTGCCTGCCAATGAGTTTTTAAATTTAGAAGGTCAGAAATTAAGTACTTCAAGAAACTGGGCGGTATGGGGAAAAGATTTCATAATTGAATTCCCAAATCAAGAAGATATTTTGAGATATGTACTTTGCTCGATTGCTCCGGAAAATAAAGACAGTGATTTTTCATGGAAAGATTTCCAAGCTAGAAATAACAATGAGCTTTGCTCTGTTTTTGGGAATTTTGTAAATAGGACTTTGGTACTGACAAAAAAATATTATAACGGTAACGCTCCATCAAGAAATGATTTGTTAGAAGTAGATCTTGAGTTACTGAAAACTATTAAAGAAACACCTGGTAATATTGCGCAAGCAATCCGTTCATTCAGATTTAGAGATGCGCAAGGAGAAGCAATGAAATTAGCTAGAGCCGGGAATAAATATTTGGCAGATACTGAACCTTGGAAGTTAATAAAAACAGATCCAGAAAGGGTAAAAACAATAATGAATATATCGTTACAAATTACTGCTAATTTGGCTATAGTTTTCGAGCCCTTTATGCCCAAAAAAGCTTTAGAATTAGCTGAGCTATTAAATATCAATCTTCCTAGATGGGATCAAGCTGGTAAGGACGAATTAATACTAGAAAATCATATAATAAATGAGCCCAAAATTCTTTTTCAAAAAATAGAAGACGAAAAAATTGATGAGCAGATAGAAAAATTAAAAAAACAAGGTCAAAAATCCAATAAATATCCTCCTATGAAAGATGAAATTACATTTGACGAGTTCATGAAAATGGACATTCGTGTAGGCACCATAACCGCTTCAGAAAAAGTGGAAAAAGCCGATAAATTATTAAAACTTACGGTAGATACAGGAATTGATATTAGAACCGTAGTTTCAGGTATTGCTGAGCATTATAATCCAGAAGATATTGTTGGGCAAAAAGTTAGTGTATTGTTAAATTTAGCTCCTCGAAAGATTAGAGGAGTTGAATCTCAAGGGATGATCTTGATGGCCGAAACAACGGAAGGCGAATTGGCTTTTGTATCTCCTACTAAAGATTTAGAAGCAGGTAACACCATTAGGTAATTAAAGCTTTATTGCTCCCATAGTTCAACAGGATAGAATAACCGCCTCCTAAGCAGTAGATCTGAGTTCGAGTCTCGGTGGGAGCACAAATATTATAATTTAAACACCTGTAAATCAATATTTTAAATTATTTTTTAATAATAAATGTTACAACATTTGTAACAACACATCTAAAATTTACTTATAACTCACCTGTAACTTAAAACAGACGTGAGTCGTCTTGATATAATACCTTTTTCTCAAAGGCAAAAAATATGATTAATTATATCAGTTATTGAGATAAGATTTTTTTGGCCATACTGGCCATGGATTTCTTAAAATTTTTATCAACTCGCTATTATTTAAAGGTTTATATAAAGCTTTTGTCTTATGAACTGTTTTATCGTCTAATAGAATTTCTATATTTTCAAAATCCATCCATTTCAATAAGGCTTTAAGTACTAACTCTTTATTATTGATTAGGTCGTTAAAGCGAATAACTTTGAATGGTAGCGTTTTTTTCTTGACAAGAGTTAGTTGAAGATTTAATCTAAAGTCTTCCAAAATTTTGTAAATATCATTTTTCTCCACATCAGAAATGGGGACATCCGTAGCAATATTAAATAACAACTTTTGCAAAGATTCAGTGGATGGGAAAACATTACACGGATCTCGTTCTATAACAATTATTTTGGCATCTGGAAAATAGGTAGATAGGGTTTCTATCCTTGCAGCCATTGATGGGTTTTTTGATAAAAATCGCTTTGTTGTGTCTTCTCCAAAAGCATATAGATGCCTTTGAACCATTCGGTGATGTCCAAATTGGCGGGTTGGTAGAAAGCAAGGTCATTAAGGTACCTGCAAGGCTAGCTTTAATGCTGTTAAGAGGGTTAAACCATCTAAATCCAACTCCAATAGAGTGGTTTAAGTTTTTAACTTGATGCCACCATAGTGGTGGATTAAAAAGAATATCTCCTGGTCTTAAAACACATTCAAAAGCAGTTAGAAATCTTGCAGAAGGAAATTTATTGAAATCAGGGTTCTCAGGATTAAATTTACTGTAAAAATAGGGGGATTTTGTAATTGGAGGGTTTAAAAAAATATCATTTTTTGGAGGATATAAATACCAATGTTTTTCTCCATATACCTGGGTGAAAAGATTGTTTTCAGTTGCACAATGTAGTGAGGTTTGAGATCCTTTACCGCCAATAAATACTTGAAAAGTCTTTCCAGAAGATATGTTATTTCTCATTTTATATAGCCACTTCCAATCAAAATCATCTATTAGTTCAGGATGATCATAAAGTATTCTATTGAATCGACTATATTTATTTGTATCTCCTAATTTTATCGATTCTATAATGTCCTTAAGAGTCGTTTCTTCTACTTTGTAATTAATCGTGTTATTTTCGGTATTTAGAGGGTCAAAAATAGCGACTTCATCTTTAGAGTAATTTTCTGACAGCCAGTCTAGTGACCACTGTTTCACGCATTTCCAATCCTTAGCCTTTCCTTCAATTACAACAGGGATACCTTTAACTATATAGTTTTTTTTTTAATTTTCTTCTGAGATATCTTTTACTCGGTCAACTTGCTGAATTTTCTTTTCATTAATTACATTCTTGTTTTTAGATAAAAATAACTCTATAATTTTTTCTCTTTGGGAAAAATATCTTGTAGCTGGAAGATCTTTTCCTAAAAAATGATCAAGCATTCTCCAAGCCTGATAACTTCTACGGAATTTGTTATTTATTTTCATTAAAAATGAATCTCTTACACATTGTTAATTAGAGCTAAGCAATAAATATTTCTAATATCAATAATTAAGTAAAAAAAAGCAAAGCAATATTGTGTAAAAAAGGATTTTTTTAATAGTCATTTAAGGAATTAGAAATGGATATATTATATAATTACGAAAGAGTTAATTTTTAAATCCACCTCTTAAAAGTAGGTTAATTTAGGTAAATTCACCTATTATAAACGTTTATACCATAAAAATGAGAAGTAAATCGAAACTGATTTAAAAACATTTATTAAATTATATAAAATGGAAATAAAATGAAATACTATATAGTACTTTCCTTGTTAGTATTAACTCTTCAAGGATTTTCAAAAATAACTCCTCCAAAGATTGATGTGGAGGAAATATTCCTTAAGCTAAAAGAGTTTAATGACCCTACAGTTACAAGAAATTTAGAAGAAGATTTTTTTAAAAACCTAAGATTTCAAAACGATTCTGTAGCATATTTTAATCCTAATGGAACTCTACATCTGTTCAAAATAAAATTTGACAGTACTGTTAGTGTAGAGAAAATAAGTAAGGGTATTTATCATGGAAGTACATTCAATAGATATTTATTCAATAATGAAAACAAAATATATTCATTTGGCGGAGAGGGTCTTTGGGCTTCATGTTCAAAGCTTTTAGAATTCAATAAAAAAAATAAAGAATGGTTTAAAATAGAAATTAAAAATTACCCATTCAATGCAAGTAAAATAGTTTCCTCATGGTTATTAAATAACAAGTTAAAGGTATTGCTTTATCTAAATGGCAATAGTAAAACTAAAAAATTTACTTTTTTATTTGGAGAAATTGACATGACTAGTTTTTTATTTACAGAAATTGGAGAGTTTAGTTCGATGTACAGCCCCGATCTGTCTTTTGGAAATAAGAATATTATTGGAGAATCTAATCGATATATAATTTATGAAAACAGCAGTTTTGAAAATTGTATTTACGCTGTTTTTGATAAAAAATCTGGTGAAAGGCTCTACACTAATTTATTAAAAGATATTCCTTGTATTGATGGTATTTCTTATGCTTATTTAAAAGATAGTACACTTTTTTATAGAAGTTCTAGAAATGAGTTATCCTCTGTTGTAATTAATGAGTCAAGCGTTTATGACAGGTACCCTATGACAGAGATATACTATGATAGAATCTTAGAAAGTAGAATTTATAAAATATCAGCATATGCAATTGGATTTATAATTTTAAGTATTTTGATTATTATACTAATCAAAAAAATAAATTTTAATAGCTATTCTAGTGACGAAAATACATTTGAAATTGAAAAAAGACTTTTAATTAATAAAGGATCCACTATCAAAAGGGAAGAGTTAGATGAATTATTAGGAATCGCACATTTAAGCTTTGACTCTATAAAGTCAAAAAGGAGCTCGATGATTCGAACTATAAATGACAATGGAAGATTGAAGATTGAAAGAATTAGAAAAGAAGATGACAAGAGGTTTTTCAAATACTCTATAAACTAATCGATCTTTATTAGTAGATAGAATTAAATGTTCCTGAAAATTGATGAACCAATAAAGAATCGTGAATTTCAAGTGGGTTTAGCTCAAGTTCATCAAAAGGCTTAGAAGCAGTTGTGTTTTGATTCTGATTTTTTACTTTGTAATCGTAAGTACCATTGATTGTAGAATCTTCAAAACTTACTGTTAAGACTCCCCTGTCAGTATTCCACTTCCCAAACCAAGAAAGATTGCCTCTTGTATAGGAAATATCACCATCATATACAAAGAAAATTGAAGCTGTAATTTCTGCTCCGCTTCCTTGTTCTATGTGAATAGTAGTCCACTCTCCTTGCAATCTTGAGTCGTGAGGTCTTCTTCTACATGCTATAAGACAACAAAATATAAATACAATTAATAATTTTCTATACAATTTTTTTATAGTCATTAAATTATTCTTACTCCCATTACGCAAACATCGTCTATTTGTTCGTAATCATTTATCCAAGAAGAAAACTCTTGACCCAGCATTTCTAACTGTTCGTCTTCAGTTTCTTTACTCATTTTTGAAAGCTGTTTCTTAAACTTTGCCGCCATATACTTTTTACCTTTTTGTCCTCCAAATTGATCTTGATATCCATCTGAATAGATGTATAGCATATCGTCTTTTTTGAGTTTTACTTTGTGTTTGGTAAATGGCTTTTTATCGCCCAATAGTAATCCGACAGGTTGATGGTCTCCCCTATAGGTTTTCAATTCCTCCCCACTTATGTGAATTAGCGAATTGTGAGCACCAGAAAACTCTACTATTTTATTTTTCATATTTAATTTGCATAATGAAATATCCATTCCATCTTTTTGTGCCCCTTCTTCTTCTTGATTTAAAGACCTAATTATCTGAGTTCTCATTTCAAATAATATTTTGTCTGTATCTTTAATTCCTTTTTCTATGATAATTTCATTTAGTAATGAAGTGCCTATCATACTCATAAATGCTCCTGGCACTCCATGTCCTGTACAGTCTGCAACTGTAAAAAAGATATTCTCATCTTGGTCTTTATGAATCCAATAAAAATCTCCAGATACCACATCCTTTGGCTTAAAAAAAATAAAACTTTTAGGCAAAGTATCTTTTAGATAAACAGATGAAGTCATCATTGCATCTTGTATCCTTTTGGCATAGTTTATACTGTCAGAAATTTCTTGCTGCTTTTCTTCAATAACAACCTTCTGCTTTTTAGTAGTATTAAGCTGTTTGTATACAAACCCCAAAAATCCTATTACTAGAAAAATACCAATAAAAAGGGCCTTTTCAACTTTTTTCTGGGCTTTGATTTCTTCCTCTTTAGCCCTCGTTTCTGCTTGCTGTAATCTTATCTCATCTAGATGTTTAAGACTGTCTAATTGTTTTTTTATTTCATATTCTTGATTAAATTGTATTTTTACAACTTCCTGACTTGCGCTCAGCTTTTCTAAAGTATCTTTGAGTTCGGTGTGAAGTTCGTAGTTTAAAAGTGCATTTTTAGTATCTCCCAATTCTTTATACAAATTATATTTATAAAATAATAAGGATGCATCTCCAATTCCTGCATTAAACTTATTGGTAAGTTCTATAGCTTTTTCAACCATTTTAAGAGACTTTTTATACTTTTTTTGTTCATATAATATTTCTGAAAATTGTTTAAAATAAGCTGCCTGTCCTCTTATATTACTGTTCTTTAAATCAATCTCGTATGACATGTTTAAAAACAATATTGCGGAATCGGTATCGTTTATAAATATAAAATGTCCAGTCATTCTTCTATACAGGTTTGATAAACTGTATGATCTTGAATGTTTTTTGGATAATTCAATTGCTTGATTCAAAAACAAAAATGAAGAATCTAGTTTGTTCAATCTAAAACACTCGTAATTTAAATTAGACATAGTTACAATTTGAAGAGCAGTATCATTTATCTTTTCAAATAATTTATAATTTATCATGAGTAAATCAAAGGACTTTTGGGACTCCCCAGACGAGGTAAATATTGTGGCTATATTATTATTCTGAATAGTTATTCCTCTTAAATCATTTATTTCTTTATAAATACTTAAAGATTTTTGATAATATTCTAGTGCTTCTTTCTCTCTACCTTTTAATTTAAATATTACTCCTTTAATATTTGTTGCTCTAGCTATTTTATTTTTAATTCCCTTTTCTTTAGAATACTCCAAAGATTTCTCAACGAGAATTAGAGCAGAATCAAGGTTATTATCTTTAATTATCCAAATTGCTTTATTAAACGCATCAAGCCTTGCCGTATCGTTAATAGATTCGTTATTCCAAGTTTCAAGATATTTATTTACTTCCTCATGTCCTCCTGAGACCGCTTGGGCTTTAATTGAAGTATTCCAGGTTGTTATTGTAATAAATATTAGGAAAAATATTTTTTTCATGAGTGTTAATTTAGAAAATTATGAATCAATCCTAAATACTTCATAGGTGGTTTTTTTAAATAAAATTACGTTATTCTTATTCCCATTACACAAACATCATCTATTTGTTCGCTATTTCCCTTCCAGCTATTAAACTCATCTTTTAATAAAGAAAGCTGTTCTTGGGAGGTATTTACACTTATTTTTTTAAGGAAACTTTTAAATTTTAATGCCATATATTTCTTGTCTTTAATGCCACCAAATTGATCTTGAAATCCATCCGAGGATAAGTAAAGCATATCTCCTTTCTTGACTTTAATTTCTTTTTTAGTAAAGGATTTACTTTTAGCATAGTGAACGGAAACTGGTTGACTGTCTCCTTTTATTGTCATCAATTCATCTTCCGAAACATGTATTAAAGAATTGTAAGCCCCCGCAAATTCTACTTTTTTAGTTTCAGGATTGTATTTGCAAAGTGACATATCCATCCCATCTTTAGTTTCTGATACTTCATCATTTTGTTTTAAAGATTTAATTATTTGTTCTCTCAAAGAATTTAATACTTCTGCTGGATTCTCTATTTTTTTTTCAATAATAATTTCATTGAGTAGAGAATTACCTATCATACTCATAAAGGCACCTGGAACACCATGGCCTGTACAATCTGCTACTGCAATAAATATTTCATTTTTAGCAGATTTATAAACCCAATAAAAATCTCCAGAAACTACGTCCTTAGGTTGAAAGAAAATAAAACTTTTAGGAATTACATCCTCAATATATATACTTGAGGTCATAATAGCATCTTGAATTTTTTTAGCATAAGAAATACTGTCTTTAATTTCTTTTTGCTTGCTTTCTATAACGGATTTTTGTTTTCTTGTTTTGTTGAATTGATTGTAAAGAAAAACTAGAGAAAGCAGTACAATTAGTACAATTATGATTAATCCATTTCTTCTTTGTTTTCCTGACTCTATTTCTGCTTGGTTAAGAATGATTTCGTTTGCATATTTGATACTATCTATCTCTTTGAGTAAAGTAAATTCCTTGTCTAGTTTGAGTTTTAAAAGTTCATTATTTGACTTCATACTCTCAAGAGAGTCTCTTACGGATAAATACTTGTCAATATTTTCAAGGGCCATCAAAGATTGATCAAGGTTTTTATAATTCTTATAAATCATGTACAAAGTCCATTGATTAGTATGTCCTGAAAGCTCGTTTTGAAAATTTTGGGCTTTTAAATAGTTTTGTAATGAAAGTTCATAGTCTTTATCTTCAAAAAACAAATTTCCTAAAGAATTATAGACAGAACTTAATCCATCTAAATCATTTAGAGACTGAGCAATAGCAATACACTTTTCATAGGTTTTAATTGCTTGATCTTTGTTTTTTTGATTTTTAAAAATATGTCCTTTATATAAAAAGCCCCAGAACTTATGTTTTACATACATCTCTGTTTTTAAATCGTTACAAAGCGAAATTGCTTTATCTAGATAAGTTAAGGAGGAATCATATTGGTTATTGTTAAAATAAGTTTGGCCAATATTTAAAAGAGAAACTTCCAATAATCCTTTGTTATTCATATTTAGAGCAATATTTTTATTTTCAATAAAAATGTTTAGCGCCTCATCATTCATTCCATTAGATTGATACAAAAGGGCAATATTGTTATTTGTAGTGGCAACCCCCTCTAATGCTCCATATTTAGAGTATATCTCTGCTGCTTTTTGATAAAAAATTAAAGCGTTTTTTTCATTTCTTTTAACTCTACATAAAGTTCCTCTTAGACTCCAGGAGCGAGCTATATATTTATCATTGTTTTTTAGACTTGCTTCATTAAACATTAAGTCTATAAAATAAAAACAAGAGTCAGCGTCTATGTTTCTATAGGTCCAAATAAAATCGTTGATTGCAATAAACCTAGCAGTATCTTCATTGCTTTTATCGTTCCAAACTTCAATTAATGAATCTAACTTTTTATCAATTTCTTGGCAGCAAACAATACTTTTAAACTGCAGTCCAAAAAATAGAAATAAAACAATGATTTTTTTCATCTATATGAATTTAAGTAATAATTTGAAAAAATTGTTTTAATTAAGTATTTACTTTAAATAGCAAAAAAATTAAATTTTAAAAAAATAATTGTTTTTTGTTTTTTTAGACGTTTTTTGATCAATAATGATAGATTTTTTGATGTTTTTAGTCATTTTTTTAAATTTTTGGTTTGAAACAGCTATATAAATTTCACTAAAATAATTCCTTAAAAAATCATAAAATTGATGTGAATAAACTAATAAATTATAGTTTTATATTTAATAATAAATGAAAAGTAAAGAAGGATTTATATTTAAAAAATTTGAGACAGAAAATCAATCTCCATTTGATAGGCTTTTTGATGTTTTCAAGGAACTAATTACACATACATCGGGAGATTTTGACGAGGCCATCAACTGGCTAAAAGAATTAGATAAAGAGTACAATCTAACCAATGAAGATTATACCATTGAAGATTTTATAGAAGAACTTAAAGAAAAAGGCTACATTAAAGAAGAAATTGACGTTAATGGTGATGGAAATATTTCTTTAACCGCCAAAACAGAGCAAGCATTACGCCAACAAGCATTAAATCAAATATTTGGAAAAATCAAAAAAAATGGAATTGGCAACCATAAAAGCAACAAACAAGGTCAAGGAGACGAACATACTGGTGACTTCAGAGCTTTTCAGTTTGGAGACTCCATAGAAAAAATCTCAGTAACTGAATCTTTAAAAAACGCCCATATAAACCATGGAATAAATGATTTTAAACTTAGTGAGAATGACTTAGTAATTGAAGAATCTTTCCATAAAAGTCAAATGAGTACAGTGTTAATGGTCGACATTAGCCATAGTATGATTTTATATGGTGAAGATAGAATTACACCTGCAAAAAAAGTTGCAATGGCTTTATCTGAGTTTATAAAAACCAGATATCCAAAAGACAGTATTGATATATTAGTTTTTGGTAACGATGCTTGGCCCATTGCAATTAAAGATCTTCCTTATTTGAAAGTTGGACCCTTTCACACCAATACTGTTGCTGGATTAAGTTTAGCGATGGACATGCTTAGAAGAAAAAGAAACACCAATAAGCAAATTTTTATGATTACAGATGGGAAGCCAAGCTGTTTAAGGCTTAAAGATGGCAGTTATTATAAGAATAGTAATGGTCTGGATCCTTACATAACAAATCAATGTTATGCAATGGCTCAGCAAGCAAGAAGACTACATATTCCAATTACTACATTTATGATTGCCCAAGACCCATACTTGATGGAATTTGTCAAAAAATTCACAGAAGCCAATAAAGGGAAGGCTTTCTTTACAGGACTACAAAATCTTGGAGAGATGATTTTTGAAGATTACGAGACTAATAGAAAAAAAAGAATAAAATAAAAAATGGATTATCAAAAAATAAAAACATTAGCAGAGCTTAAAAAAACCAAATACAAACAAAAAAGTATTAAGGACGAATTAAGAGAAAATCTAATTTATAATATTCAAAATAAAATCAATGTTTTCCAAGGTATTCATGGATACGAGAAAAGTGTTATCCCAGAAATAGAACGCGCTATCCTTTCCAGGCATAATATCAATCTTCTTGGTTTAAGAGGACAAGCAAAGACAAGAATTGCACGTTTAATGGTAAATCTCTTAGACGAATATATTCCCTATGTAGAAGGTTCAGAAATTTACGATGACCCATTAGCCCCTATATCTAGAGCATCTATAGAGCTCACAAAAAAGATGGGCAATGATACGCCAATTTCTTGGCTACATCGTTCTGAAAGATTTGCAGAAAAATTAGCTACTCCGGATGTTACAGTAGCAGATTTAATTGGAGACATCGACCCTATAAAAGCTGCCAATCTTAAACTAAGTTATGCAGATGACCGTGTAATTCACTATGGTATGATCCCGAGAGCAAATAGATGTATTTTTGTTATCAACGAATTACCAGATTTACAGGCGAGAATCCAAGTTTCATTATTCAATATTCTTCAAGAAGGTGATGTTCAAATTAGAGGATTTAAACTAAGGCTAGAGTTAGATATGCAATTTATATTTACAGCCAACCCGGAAGATTATACCAATAGAGGAAGTATTGTAACTCCGCTTAAAGACAGAATAGGGTCTCAGATTCTTACCCATTACCCCAAAGATATTGAAACAGCAAAAAAAATAACTAACCAAGAGATAAAAGCAACTTTAAGCCAAAAAGAAAATATTTATCTTCCTTCTTTGGCTGCAGACTTGTTGGAAGAGATTAGTTTCGAAGCTAGAAAGAGTGAATATATTGATGAAAAAAGTGGAGTAAGTGCAAGACTTAGTATTTCAGCCTTAGAAAACCTTTTAAGCAGTGCTGAACAGCGATTACTTAGAAACAATGAACCTAAAACCACGGTAAGATTATCAGATTTTTCAAGTATTGTCCCGGCAATTACTGGAAAAGTAGAGCTTGTTTATGAGGGGGAACAAGAAGGAGCTGAATTTGTAGCAAATAAATTAATTGACAGCGCTATTAAAACTCTTTTTGAAAAGAATTTTCCTAAAATTGAAAAATTGGAAAAACAAGGAGCTAATTCTCCATATGATGATTTAGTGACTTGGTTTTTAAATGAGTCAAAATTTGAAATACTAAATGGGATCTCAGAAAAAGAATACCAAAAAAAACTTCTATCCATTGAGCCTCTAAACAAACTTTTAAAAGAGTACTACCCTGAGGCTTTAAAAGAAGATTTATATTTTTTAAATGAGTTTGTTCTTTGGGGATTGGTTCAATTCAAGAAACTAAGTAAAGTTGAATATTCTCAAGGAATTGAAATCCAAGATCCTTATGGTGACTATATTAAAAATATATAAATTGGGGGATTCTTGCAATTTTGAACAAAAATAGTCTTCCAGAAAAAATAAAATCTAATTTCCAATTTTCTTTTACAAGAGAACAAGAGAAAATAGTACACGAAGTTTCTGAATTTGTTACCTCAATAAGTACTAGTAATATATTCCTGCTTAAAGGATATGCTGGTACAGGAAAAACCAGTTTAATTTCGTCGTTGGTCAATAGTCTTTCGTCGGTTGGGAAGAAATCATCGCTTCTTGCTCCCACTGGGAGAGCTGCAAAGGTGCTTTCTAAATATTCTAAAAAAAGTGCATCTACCATCCACAGGAAAATCTATTGGATTAATAGTAATAAAAGTGGAAATACATATATTAAATTAAAAGAAAACACCCATTCTAATACGATTTTTATTGTAGATGAAGCATCTATGATTCCAGAATCTTCCGACAAAGGGTTTGGGAATAGGTCACTTCTAGATGATTTAATTGAATATATATCTGATGGTATAGGATGTAAACTTATTTTAATTGGAGATACAGCCCAATTGCCACCAGTAAATTTAGAAATAAGCCCTGCTTTAAGCGAGTCCTTTTTAAGTGAAAATTATTCTAAAGAAATCCTTTCCTTTAGTTTGAGAGAAGTTGTTAGACAAGATAAGT
>Ga0233444_10001845_pt1 | contig 23180 bp, 21 predicted proteins | sample SI_124_October20_6_FD_182792 | JGI IMG/M metagenome (GOLD analysis project Ga0233444, IMG submission 182792) | Seawater microbial communities from Saanich Inlet, British Columbia, Canada - SI_124_October2016_10_MG | ecosystem: Environmental > Aquatic > Marine > Inlet | place: Canada: British... | reverse complement strand
ATTTACAATCAAAGTATTTATACTTTTCGAGGAGGCTGGATATTTAGTGACAACTTTTTTCTGGTAATGGGAATGGGATTAGAATCCCTAAAACAATTTCATCAATACCGTAATCGCCCAAATCAAACAGAAGAATCAGTGCAACATTTAGTAACGGGAAAAGTCATTAACCTCTTTTATCATAAAACAGGGGTAATGTTTAAAGTCAAAAAAATTATCTTTGAAGCGTTTTACTCCCAGCGAAGCCTTGGGTTCGGTATTAATTATTTTCTAAACGAATAATTTGCCTAACTAGCTATTCTTCAAAAAGAAGTTAGAAAAATATCTATTTATTACTGGTATGTTTTTATTTTAATACAGATGGAAATAGTATCAAACCTTAAATTTGGTTTATCGACAAGTATAAAATTAATGAAAAAAATTATATTGCTATTTATCGGACTAAGTATCACCTCTTGTGGAGCGCTTAATCTAGCCATTTTACTCAATTACTTAATTAGCACACGTTAATTAAAACCAATAAAAGGCTGAACAAAACCTCAAAAAATCTATTGTTATTATATGGCTAACAATATTAATTGGGGGAATCTTATTGTAATTCTTGGTGGGGAAATTTATCTAATCAGAGTGCGATTGATAATGATTCAAAACCTGAATGTATGGATTAGTGTTTTAGCTTTTGAGTTTAGTGCTTTAAGCAACTCTTCTGCTTTGTATTCTTTAAGGACTTCTAGGTGTGCTTCATCAACCTGTTATTTTAACTCTTCCCATTCCCAGTCTTGGTAGTGAGCCTTAATTGTTGGATTAGCGTGTCCTAATAGTTTAAATCTAGTATCCTGCGACACCTTTAGCTTTAGAGCGTAACTCTCAAAGGTCTTTCTAGCTGTTTTAAAGGGTTTTCCTAGCAGTTCCTTGATTCTCTTTTGATACACGTCCCAAACGTTTTTGTGTGTCTTAAGTATCGTTTAAATCGTATGAGAATATCCATCCTTTTAGCTCATCATTAGAGTAAACATCTTTACCTTTCTTAAAGGGCTCTCCTGTCTTCTTATTGATACGCTGTCCGTGTGTAGTTCTTACAGTATCTCTATTTGACTCTAAAAGTAAAGCACCTCTTTAAAATAAGAGGCGCTTAATATCACTCAAAATGTGCTTCCTTTTTTCATTTTAATCTATGAAAACTGGAATAGAAATAAATTTAATCAGTAGTTAATTTGTCTAAATTCGACATGCTCTCGGGAGAACTCATCTCGGGAGCGAAATTCATATCGTATGTTTTTCTTCCATACATTTCTAAAGATTTAGAGAAATTATCAAGGTCTTTCTCATAGCTATTTTCACCATAAATCTTGTTGTACACATTATATACTTTCATCCACTCATCACTATTATCTGAACCTAGTTCAGCATAATTGCTATGACCAAAAACAACCATTGCCATATTTCCATCACATCCAGAACCACAATTCCAAACCTCCAAAAAGATATCAGCACGTGAAGATTTTATTGCTTTAGCAACGTTGTTTCTAAACCTCCAAAACTCATCAGACATTTCGGCTTTATAAGTGTACTCAATAACCCTTCTTAAGGGCTTATCAAATGGACTCACAGTGACATGAGATGCCTCTTTGTTATACCACATCCATCGAACTTTAGAATCAGTAACATATTGAGAAACCTCATCTTTCCATAATTTTCTAGATACTTTTGGAGCTTTTTTGTCAAATCCAGATATCTCTTCTTCATATCGAACTCTAAAGTATTTACCCGTATTGTCGCCCGAAGTAATATTGAAGGTGAAAAATCGAAGTTGACCTTCTTTAGTGTTGTACATTTTTGTTTTTTTTTGAACTCCAGCTTGAAATTTTTCATTCTTGCCTTTCTCAACAGAAATAATTCTTGATTGAATAACTTGACCAAACGTCATCGTTGCCGACAATAAAAATAGTAGTGAAAGTAATTTTTTCATTTTAAAATAAATTATAGTTTATACTTGTAAAACTATGAAAAATTTATTTTAGTTGCAAATCACAACTTAACTTATTTACCCATTGTCAGTAGACTTACAGGAATTTGTCTCCCCAAAAAATAAAAAAAAGATTGGAATGAATTACCTAATTAACCTTAAAACTTCATATTCATATTGGGTATTCACTCGAATAGGGGCAAAAGAACTTGTGGTAAAATAACTGGTTCGCTTTGCATTCAAATAAAGTCCAGTTTTATTTTCGTGATGTTCGTTTACAATAAGGCTATATCGCCCTTTAAAAAGCACTCCTGTAGCCTTCAATAAGAAGGTTTTGGTGTCAAAATAAAAAACCCATTGATCGGCAGAATTGAGGTATCGGACCTCTAACATATGAACTTCCCAACCGTTAAATAAGGTTGTAATTCCTTTCGATTTTAGCATGGCACTGGGATCTAATAACTTGAAAGGTTGCCAAAAAACGTATGTTGCTGCCTTTAAACTATTTTTCATTCGAAGAACTTTAGAAGAATCCAAAATGTCAACTCCATTAATTTTATACGTAACAGAATCCTGATCCAGTTTTGCGGTGAATTCATCTTCGCGCTGCTTCCAACTGAATTGGGAAGTAGCATTCTCAAAATCAATCATATGGTTTTCTACAACAGTATCCAAAACTGCACCATTCGCATCAAAATGATTAATCCTCTTTTCGTAAACAATCGATTTGACCTCTTTGTACTCATCACCTCCATGCGCAGCAAGTGCTTTAAGCAACAGCTCCTCTGCATTCATTTGCGCAAAACACATCAATCCAGAAATTAAAAAAAAGAAACTACTATAAAATTTAATTTTCATCTCAATACCATTTATTTAAATTGTAATAATTAATCCAATAAAAAACGCAAAACTTCTACAGCCGCTTTACTGATTTTTGTCCCCGGTCCATATACCCCTAATACTCCCAATTCAAGCAGGAATGTATGGTCTTGTGGGGGAATCACACCGCCAACAATAACTTCAATATCAGCACGGCCCAGGCGTTTGAGTTCCTCCAAAACCAGCGGAACTAGGGTTTTGTGTCCAGCGGCTAAAGAAGATATCCCAAGAATATGCACATCATTTTCTACCGCTTGCTTAGCTGCTTCTTTAGGTGTTTGAAATAAGGGTCCAATGTCTACATCAAAGCCCAAATCGGCATAACTTGTTGCGATAACCTTAGCCCCTCGATCGTGACCATCTTGCCCCATTTTCGCAATCATAATTCGGGGCCTACGACCGTTTAATTCAAAAAATTGTTGGGTTAACTCCTGCCCTCTCTTAAAATCGACATCCTCTTTAATTTCCTTGGAATAAACACCTGTAAAAGTTTGTATGTTGGCCTGATAGCGGCCAAAACTCTTTTCTAAAGCAGAACTTATTTCTCCCAGTGTGGCACGAGCTCTAGCGGCTTTAATTGCAAGTTCTAATAGGTTTTCCTCAGGACTCTTATCTCGATTTAAAAGGGAAGCAGCTTGCGTCAGTGCATCCAATGCCACTTCAACTTGCTTGGTGTTACGAGTTTGCTTAAGTTCTTTTAATCGTTGAAGTTGCTGCTTCTGAACCAACTCTTGGTCTACTTCAAGATAGGTCATCAGCTCTTCTTCTTCCAACCTGTATTGATTTACACCAACAATAACATCCTGACCACTATCGATACGGGCTTGCTTTTTTGTAGCGGCTTCTTCTATGCGCATCTTTGGGATACCCGCTTCAATCGCTTCTGTCATTCCCCCGTAAGATTCAATTTCCTGAATCAAATCCCAGGCTTTATGTGCTATATCCTGAGTCAGTTGTTCTACATAATGACTCCCCCCCCAAGGATCAACAGTTTTGGTGATTTGAGTTTCTTCTTGTAAAAAAAGCTGGGTATTTCTTGCGATCCTAGCAGAAAAATCGGTCGGCAAAGCAATGGCTTCATCCAAAGCATTGGTATGTAAACTTTGAGTTCCCCCAAATACTGCAGCCATCGCTTCAATAGTAGTTCGAGCGACATTATTGAATGGATCTTGGGCGGTTAAACTCCATCCACTGGTTTGACAATGGGTGCGCAAGGCTAAGGATTTTTCGTTTTTAGGATTGAACTGTTTTACAAGGTTGGCCCATAACATACGGGCAGCACGCATTTTAGCAATTTCCATAAAGTGATTCATTCCAATCCCCCAGAAAAAAGAAAGTCGCGGAGCAAATTCATCGATGGTCAAACCGGCTTTGAGTCCCGTCTTGATATATTCTAGACCATCGGCAAGTGTATAGGCCAACTCAATATCTGCAGTTGCACCTGCCTCTTGCATATGATAGCCCGAAATACTAATGCTGTTGAACTTAGGCATCTTTTTCGAACTGTACTTAAAAATTTCAGAGACTATTTTAATCGAGGGTGCAGGTGGATAAACATAGGTATTGCGCACCATAAATTCTTTTAGAATATCATTCTGGATCGTTCCCGATAGGTATTCTGGGCTTACCCCCTGCTCCTCTGCGGCAACAATATAAAAAGCCATGATGGGCAATACCGCACCATTCATGGTCATGGATACGGACATTTTATCTAAAGGAATTTGATCGAATAACAGCTTCATATCTTCAACCGAATCAATAGCGACGCCTGCCTTTCCTACATCGCCCTGTACTCGTTCATGGTCACTGTCATAACCGCGATGAGTAGGCAAGTCAAAAGCAACCGAAAGTCCTTTTTGACCCATGGCTAAATTTTTCAAATAAAACGCATTGCTTTCTTCGGCAGAGGAAAATCCAGCATATTGTCTAATGGTCCACGGACGACGAACATACATGGAACTATAAGGGCCTCTCAAAAAAGGTGGGATTCCGGCAGAAAACCCAAGATGTGATAGCGGCTCTTTTGGGGGGCTTGCAGTCTTAGGAATTGAAATCCCTTCGGCGGTTAAAAACAAGTCTGGTGCTTCGTTCTGCTTTTCTTTAGCAACAGAAGTAAGGTCCATTTTCGAAAAATCTTTACGCTTATTTTCCATAGACTTGTTCTAATTTTTCTGATAATCGCTTGGGCTGTACGGGTTTTATTAAAACCTGTTTCTGTATTTTTCTTTCAGGAATGTTCCTAATTGTTTTCGGGGCATCAAAATCTTGATAGCGATTTACTCCAACCAACACCAGGGCTCCAGAATCGAATAAGGCTTGTTCTTTTTGTGCAGCATGATGGACCTGTTCTTGAATTTCATGGGTTAGTAAGGAATTTAGAAAACCTCCTTTTTTCTCTATACTTTTAAAAAGGTCCAGGCTCATTTCTGCAAACTCATGAGTCAATTGTTCAATATAATAAGAACCTTCAGCTGGATTTGTAACCTGATCAAAAAAGCTTTCGTTTTTTAAGATCAATAATTGATTTTGAGCAATTCGATCCCCAAATGCATTGGGAGGATTGAACGTTACATCATAGGGAAGGTTGTTTATTATATCCGCGCCTCCCAGTATTGCAGCCATCATAGCCGCTGTAGAACGCAGCATATTGACATTGTAATCTTGTAGCGTCATGTTTCGAGTAGAAGGCTCTGCAATTACTTTGAATGTAATTTTAAAATCATAAGCTGAAACAATCGAAGTAAAAACTGTTTTCAAGGCTTGAATCTTAGCGATTTCAAAAAAGTAATTACTACCCAATGCAAGATGAAACAACACCTCAACCTCTTCTTCCCTGGCTGAATGTATTTCAGACAAATAATCTACAGCCTGACTTAGCGAATAAGCTAGTTGTTGCACGATTGTGGCTCCAGCATGCTGATGAATACGATTATCTACGTACAGGTGGGTTTGAAGTTCTTTGAAACCAAATAACTGGCTCCATACTGTTAAATCTGAATGCTGATCGACAAACCAATTCCCAGTTTGTGCTAGGTTTGTGATCGGGTCAAAAAGAAAAATAACGTTAGGTCTATCTTTAAAGCTAGCGTGAAGTAGATCAATGCGCTCAGCAGAAAGACCACAAGCGACTTGGATGTAGAGAGTAGTTTGAATGCACTCCAGCGCTTTCGAAAAGGTATCGATGGATAAATCCGAATCTGTCAACCGCAAAAGAAGTACTTCTACATCGGATTGTACAGCGGCTTTACAGGAGCGAATAACAGCTTCTATGTCTTGTTCGACTTGGATTGTGTGTGCCGAATACCATTGCTCCGGAAAGGCATTGATGATTTTCTTTTGCGCTTTAGAATTTCGATCATAAACCGGTTTTGTGGTTATCCCTTCTAAAGATTCCCAATTGAGGGTCGACTCAAAATCCAAGCTTTTCAAATCCTTTTGAATTTGAGCTCGCACCTCCTGATCGGTTGATCCTTTAAATTCTGAAAACAAATGCTGCTTCATTGAATAAATACAATTATTAGTCTTTTATTTTTAGGGTAGACTGACGCTCTCTATTGAGGTGCAGCTGGGTAACATCCGGTCTTGAATAATGCCCAACGGGATCAAAATTCTGACGTTCTTCATACACACGATCCAATTGAATTTCTGCATGAAAAACACCTTCGGTATGGAGCTGTGGCTCTAGGAGCCAACTCCCATCTGGATTCGCAACACAGGAACCCCCATTAGCTAATTGTTCAGGGGCGGCGGCTAAAAGCTCTTCAATATAAGGCGTGTCTTTTGGAAAGTCCGTTTTATGCATCAAGGAACTTACAGAAATCACATAGGATCTACTTTCACGAGCAATGAAACGGGTAATGTCTTTGGTATTGTGGTCACTTCCGGGCCAAACGGCACAATGAACATTTTCGCCCATTCCGTATAGCGCAGCTCTGGGCAGGGGCATCCAATTTTCCCAACAATTCAATCCACCTACCGTGAACCCTTCCAAAGGATGTACTTGTAGTCCATTTCCATCGCCAGGAGCCCAGGTGAGACGTTCGTCATAAGTAGGTTGTAATTTCCTATGTACGCTACAAATAACACCCTGCTCATTGATATAAACCAAGGAGCAATATAAGCTATGCCCACCCCGATTGGTTGCACGTTCAATGACGCCTACATAAACTGCCATGGTATGTTCTTTTGCTAAAACACAAAGCTCTTCAATATCGCCATCTTCAATATTCACTGCATTTTGAGCATAATGTGCATGCAAGCTCTTATTGATTTTTAAATCCCATTGCGCACCATCGGTCAATGCCAACCAAAACGGATAACCGGGTAAAAGCCCTTCACCAAAAACAAGCAGCTGTGCTTTTTCTTTGGCAGCCTGGAGCATGGCTTCTTTTATCTTATCCAAAGTCTTTTTCTTATTCAACCAAACAGGAGCAATCTGCGCTAGGGCTACTTGTAGTGTTTTCATTTAAAAAATTATTTAGGTAAATATAGGGATATAATTTGCTCCCTAATGCCTTTACATTCATGTTCCATTCTAGAGTCATGGGATGCATGCTGTGGTTAAAAATTCAATACTATTCTAAAAACAATAAAAATATAGTACCTTGGAATACAATATCAATATCATGGAAGTAACTACACTTTATCAAAAGCAAAAAACATTTTTCAATACACAGGCAACCTTAGATGTTTCATTTAGAAGAGCTGCTCTGAAAAAATTACAAGCCGTTATTGAGAAAAAAGAAGATGCCATCTTAAAAGCATTGTTTCAAGACCTCAAAAAATCAGAGTATGAATCCTTCCTGACTGAGGTTTTTATTGTTAAGAGTGAAATTAAAAAAGTACTCAACAAACTCCATATTTGGACCAAAACACAACGTGTTTCTGGCTCCTTATTAAATTATCCAACCCAAGATTATTTAATTCCCGAGCCCTATGGTTGTACGCTGCATATAAGTCCGTGGAACTATCCTTTTCAGCTTGCCGTAACCACCGTAATTGGTGCTGTAGCAGCAGGAAATACAGTCGTCCTCAAACCCTCGGAATACGCACCCCATACTGCCCAAATTGTAGAGGAGCTTATAGCCGAAGCCTTCAGTCCAGAGCACGTTCATGTCGTTCAAGGCGATGCTGCAGTTTCAACAGAATTACTAAAACTACGTTGGGATTATATAATGTTCACCGGGAGTACTCCGGTTGGTAAAATAATAGCCAAAGCAGCTGCAGAACACCTAACGCCTTATACGCTCGAACTTGGTGGAAAAAGCCCTTGTATTGTAGATGAAACTGCTCCCATAAAGCTATCTGCAAAAAGAATCGTTTGGGGGAAATATGTAAACTGTGGACAAACCTGTATTGCACCCGATTACATACTCGTTCATCACTCAAAAACGGAAGCGCTTACTGAGGCCTTGATTCATGAAATCAAAGAAGCCTTTGGAGATGATCCGCAAGAATCCTTTAGCTACGGGAGAATAATTAACAAGAAACATTTGTTGCATCTAACCAACATGCTCAAAGATGCATCGGTCGCGCACGGAGGAACGGTCAATGAAGAGGATTTATATCTTGAGCCTACCCTAATCAGGGAACCCGATCTAGACAGTGAGGTCATGAAAAAAGAAATTTTCGGACCCCTCCTACCCATTATAAGCTATACAAATGAAGAGGATTTAAAACCCATAATCAATCGATATGAAAAACCCTTAGGGTTTTATGTTTTCACCAAAAGAAATGCTTTCATTAAAAATATACAACGCGATTACTCTTTTGGAGGGGGCGTTTCGAATGATTCTATAATACAATTTGCAAACGACAATTTACCCTTTGGTGGCATTGGTCACAGCGGAGTTGGAGCCTATCACGGAAAATTCAGTTTCGATACCTTTACACACTACAAACCTTTTATAAAAAAAGCACGTTGGCTGGATTTACCCACACGCTACGCTCCCTATCCTAAATCATTCAAAGTTTTGAAAAAACTATTGGGGATGATGTAGTTCATCAAGAACTGGAACTGGGGTGTTATGTCAAAAAAAACAGATGTTGTATTCGTCGAAAAACTACTTCAAACTTTCGTTCACAAGAACGGAAGAAGACCCCGTATGTTACTTTCAAGTACCGAAATCCCTGAGCAACAAGATGTACTTCATCGGATTGCAATTCAGCTTTCCGATCTTGGTTTTGATGTGGACTTCGCGCCTACTTTTGTAGATGTAAATCACCTAGTAAAACAAGCCATAGAAAACGATGTGCATTCCATTCATCTAGTGGTCTCTGGAGCTGAAAGAATTAATCCAATTAAAGATATTGAATCGGCACTAATTCAAAACGATTGTTCCAATATTTTAGTTAGCACTATTGAAATTAAAGATTCGAACAATTCTATTGAGATGAAAGCTGTTGGATTACTAAAAGTACTGCTAAAACAATCGAATTAGGTTTTTGGAAACAGATCCGTCAGCAATTTTTCTAATTGTTTAGAAGCCTCTAGGGGTGAGTGTTTTTTAGCAATCATCTCCGCCTGAATGTGATCCAGGGCGGTAGTCAATTTGGGATGGGTTCTAAGAAAACGGCCCAATTGTTCTTGTTGTAGCTCTTGATACCAAGCTATATTTTGATGGGTCCTTTTTTGCTCAAAATAACCCGAAGATTGGGTCAGCTTCTTATACTCCATGAGTGTTTCCCAAAGGTGATCAATACCCCTATTTTCTTGGGAAGAACAATGCATCGCTCGGGGGTTCCATTGGGATTCTTTAGGTGGAAACAAGCTGAACATTTTTTTAAAATTAGCTGATTCTTTTCGGGCTTGGTTTGCTTGATCCTGATCAGCTTTATGAACTACGAGTAAATCGATATGCTCGTAAATTCCGCGTTTAATTGCCTGAAGATCGTCTCCTCCTCCAACAATTTGAAGCATCATAAAGAAATCGACCATGGACTGAACCGCAGTTTCGGATTGTCCCACACCTACCGTTTCAATTAGGATAACATCATAACCCGCAGCCTCACATAAAAAAATAGCTTCTCTTGTATTACGGGTCACACCTCCGAGGTTGGACTGCGAAGGAGATGGTCGAATGAATGCTTGATCCGACCTACTCAAAAGCTCCATTCTAGTTTTGTCTCCTAAAATACTCCCATGATTCAATTCACTACTAGGATCTATTGCTAAAACAGCAACTTTCAAATGAAATTCTTCTATCAAATAAGTCCCTAAACGTTCGATCAGCGTACTTTTCCCCGCTCCGGGAATTCCACTGACACCCACTCGAATGGATACTCCTGTATGCGGCATCAGCTCCAACAGTAATTCTTGAATCTGTTGCCGATGAGAATCTAAGGTGCTTTCGCCTAGAGTTATGGCTCGACTCAGGTAAGAAGAGTTGCCCTTCAGAATTTCTTCTTTGTAGTGCAATAAATCGAAATGCTGCTGCTTATTGGCCATGGATTAGCGTATTTCTTGACACAATTCAATCAGCACCCCATTGGTGGTTTTAGGGTGAAAAAAAACAACCCATTTATTATCAGCTCCTCTGGAGGGTTCTTCGCTCAAAGGTTCAAAACCTTCTCCTTTGAGTCGGACGATTTCTGCATGAATATCATCTACTTCAAAAGCAATATGATGAATGCCTTCGCCTTTTTTATCAATGAATTTTGTAATTGGACTGGAAGGACTTGTAGCCGCTACCAATTCTATTTTTTGATCCGCTGTTTTGAAAAAAGAAGTAGCAACCTGTTGGTCGGGAACGTCTTCAATTTTATAGCAAGAAGTATTCAGTAAACTAGCAAACAATTTGTTCGATGCCTCTAAATCTTTAACTGCTATTCCAATATGATCAATATGCTTCATCTGTTTGTTCTATTCTCCGTTAGGAAAGGGTTTTAAAACCTTAGGGTCTGGAGCGTGGAGTAAAAAAGCATCGTATGCCTTTTTGTTTTTGTACAACATACGCTTAATCGAGCTAACACTGCAATCGTTTTTTTTCGCTAAACGTGCAATGGAGTGGTATTCTCTTTCACAGGGTTTTATAATGTGCCACTTGGTGAGCTTAGAAGGTGTTTTCATAATTCAAAGGTACTTTTAAAAGCTTAATTTGTCAATAAATAATCTTTTTCGATTAACAATTATAAAGACTTTTGTAATTTGAAATATGAAACTGACCCTACAAACCCCTACGGCCGACCTCAATCAAAGCATCGTTTTTTACGAAAAATTAGGCTTTGAAATCCAAACCTTAGGTTCCAGAATTGTCGCACTTGATGCTCAAAACTGCATCGAAATTAATCCAGAACGGACAGCCCGTGTATGTATTCAACTGCATCAAAGCAATTGGAACAAAACCTTACTAGAACTTAAATCCCACACCCCAATAATCAAAACAAAAGAAGGTTATCTGATTACTGACCCCAACGGAATTTGGATAAAATTAATAGTAGAAACTTGGGATGAAAAAATAACGTCTTCGAATTACAAAAGCCTCTTAGGCAACTACGCTGGTGTCTGTATAGAAACTCTTGAGGTATCTAAAAGCTATGAATTCTGGAATTTGCTAGGCTTTTCATCAAAATCTAAAGACTTTTCAAAAGGCTGGATCGAAATGAAATCAGAGGTGGGCGATTCCATTTCACTCATACAAGCTCAGCAGTGTCCGCATTTATTTTTTAACCCCTCGATGACTTATTTCAATGGGTCGCGTAATCTAGAAATAATCGAATCCATAAAAAAACAAAACATTGAAATTACAGAAGAAGTAACGGAATTCAACTCAAAAGGTGAGGTTGACAACATAATTTTAAGGGATTCTGGAGGTTTAGGCTTTTTTGTATTCAACGACGAATAGCCGGATAAAAGAATTACTATAATGGACTAAATTCCCCAATAAATTCTTATTTTTAAAGCACTAAATAATTTACGAAATGAATAACGAAGTATTTGACCAATTAAAAGAGAAAGCCGAAGCTGCTGAAGCAATCGGAGGTACATTGAAATTTGAAGTCGATGACTTAATTGTATATGTAGATGGATCAGGAAATTCCAATATTGTTTCTCAAGAAAACGGAGAAGCGGACTGTACCATCACTACAACTGCAGCGGTTTTGATGGACCTTAAAAATGGAGACCTCAACCCAATGATGGCTGTTATGGGAGGTAAAATTAAAATAGGAGGTGATATGGGATTGGCAATGAAAGTTCAATCTTTATTAGGCTAACTGACGCATCCTTAAGGACGAGGGGAAAAAGCCTAGGTGTTTTCGCTCTGTCCCAAAAACTACAAACGGTTACTCGGTAACATAATTTATGGACATAAATTACGTTATTAGATTACTAACTATATATATTAAATGAAGTATAAAGGTTCTTTAAAAGCACTTTGTGGAATTCTACTCCTTGGAATTGCCTTTTTCTGGCTGAGCCAAAAAGAGTTTGCCGCAGGTTATCCACATGAATCTTTAGAAAACAGCCTGGCATATTTGGGTATGATTGATGTTGCTGTATTTGATATGGATTTTCGCGGGACTTCTGCACTCGACAATAGAGTAATTGCTGGAACGTTTGGACGTGGAGTATATGTTAGTCAATTTACGGCAAATACAAATCCACCGATTTCAACAACCGACTCTATAACCGTACTAGAGGGTGGTACGGTAACGACGATTAGTGGTGGGGCAACTTCGGTATTATCCAACGACAGTGACCCCGAGGGAGATAGCATAACTACTGACCTTGTCACAGATACCATCAACGGTATTTTAGTTCTTAGTGCTACAGGATCGTTTACTTACTCCCATGACGATTCTGAAACTACAACTGATAGTTTTAGCTACCGTGCATACGACGGAGCCTTATATGGAAATACAGTTTCTGTTACAATAACAGTAACACCCGTTGAAGAATGTCCGCTTATTCAAACTCCTTTATCCGATATTACCGTTTCGGAAGATGCAGCTGATACCGTCATCAATTTTTCAGGTACATTTCTCGACCCAGAGGGGGATGCGTTAACTTATTCGGTTACTTACACCAATACACCCTTATTAACAGCAACAATCAATACCACAAGTCTTACACTCGATTTCGCTGATAATATGGTAGGAACGGCAACCGTTACTCTTACAGCAAATGACCTGAATTGTGGAGTGGTAACCTCAGAAAGTTTTTTAGTTACCGTAACTGACATCAATGACTTACCCGTTGGAATAGCCGATACAATTCTTGTAAATGAAGGGGAAACTGTAGCTGTAACTTCAGCAAATGCCACCTCCGTTTTATTCAACGATACCGATATTGAGGGCGATAACCTTTCTGCTGGATTTTTACTTGGACAGCCTGTACCAACCCTGACACCTAATCTGGGTACTCTCAGCTTTCTGGATAATGGAACGTTCTCTTATACTCATGGCGGTACTCAAATTCCTGGTTCTGGAATTGCTACCGACACTTTCTTCTATAGACCCTATGACGGCATGGGTGTCTTAGGGAATACTACTACCGTCACCATACAAATTACGCACACAAACGATTGCCCAATTGTTGCTAGTGCAATAACAACTCAAACCGTTATGGAGGATGCAGCGGATTTAGATATTGATTTAGGTCCAGTATTTACAGATGAAGAGTTGAATACGATAACGCTTACCGTCAGCAATACCAATACAGCTTTACTAACAGCTGCTCTAAACACCACAACCCTTACCCTAGATTTTGTAGCTAATATGACCGGAAGTAGCACAATCATTCTGTATGCTTCAGATGGCATGTGTTCTACACTCGTGAGTTCTACTTTTATAGTTAAAGTTGAACCACAAAACGACGCACCCGTTGGAACTCCTGATATTATAAATGTAAACGAAAATGAAATAGTAAGCTCAACTACAATTTCTATCACCGTACTAGCCAATGACACCGATACTGAAGGTGATGACTTAACAGCTACTTTAGTACCAGGATCTGGGCCGTTTAATCATTCGGGTGGAGCTTTTAGTTTACAAAGCAGTGGAACTTTTGTATACAATCACGATGGCTCGGAAACCACTACGGATACATTCAACTATACCCTATCTGATGGGTTATCAACCACTGTTGTTAGTGTTACAATAAACATAACACCCATAAATGATTGTCCAATAATAGATACATTTCTACCTGATATTACTGTAAATGAAGATGCAGCTGATACGGTTATCAATTTAAGCCCTAATTTTTCGGATGCTGAAGGCAATGCTTTATCCATTTCTTTCACCAATGCCGATCCATCCATAGCCAACGTAACCTTAAATACAAGTACATTAACCATTCAGTATATTCCAGAACAAAATGGAACAACAACCCTAACTATTTTGGTCGATGACCTCAATGGATGTTCTACAGTTCAGGATATGTTTTTAGTTAATATAACAGCGGTAAACGATCCGCCAGTAACTGTTACCGAAAATTTATTTGTGTTGGAAGGAGGTACGGTTACCACTACCGTATTGGCAGCTACTTCTTTATTAGCTAATGATACCGACACAGAAAATGATCCATTAGAAGCAATACTAATAACACCAGCGTCTAACGGAACTGTTGCACTTTCTTCAACAGGAACCTTTACCTATACTCACGATAGATCGGAAACAACCACCGATACTTTTGAATACAGAGCAGCAGAAATAGCAGGTCAAGATGGAAATATTGTTTTGGTTAACATCACAATTCAAGAAGTGAACGATTGTCCAGTTTATACAGCCGTGGGTGGATTCCCAGCTGCTGATGAAGATGACCCAGCTTGGACTTGGAATTATGGAGCCGAAATCAGCGATGCAGATGGCAATACGCCACTGTATACCTTAACGCATACAGCAACCAACTTACTTTCTGCTGTTACAGATGCTAACGGAGTCATAACATTTACTCCAGAACCAGACCAGTGGGGGACTACAAGCATGACACTGAATGTAAGTGATCGTAGAGGTTGTGCGATTGACATTGTGATTCCTGTTGTAATAAACTCAAGAAATGATTGTCCAACCCCAGAAAATCCAATAGCAGATATAACAGCATTTGAAGATGATCCTGATTTATTTATTCCATTGGCCAACATATTTGCTGATATTGATACATCGTCTTTGAACTATTCAACCTCTATTGGTAATAACAGCATAGTTGCAACAAGCTTTACAGCAACAGCTTTAATCATTGACTTTTTGCCCAATCAGAGCGGCTCAACTTTCATTAATTTAATAACCTCAGATGGGGATCTCAACTGTACAGTTGATGACCTCTTTACAGTTAGTATTTCACCCGTAAATGACCCACCAACTGGTATTGCAGATGTTGTGAATTTAGTAAGAGGAGCAACAACAAGTGTTTTAAATGATGGGGTAACAACTTCTGTTTTAGCAAATGATTCTGATCCAGAAGGTGACGCCATAACAGCTGTCTTAGTATCTGGTCCAATAAATGGTACAGTAAGTTTATCAGCTAATGGAAACTTCACTTATACGCACGATAATAGTGCTACCGTAACAGACAGTTACACCTATACCCCTCGCGACACATTTACAAATATTGGAAATACGACTACTGTTACAATTTACATTAATAATGCCCCAGTGGGTGTTACCGAAACAATTGCTTTATTTGAGGGCGGAACGGCAACCACCACCACTGCAGCATCAACAAGTGTTCTGTCAAATGACACCGATGCAGATGCAGGAGATGCTGCTTTGTTAACAGCAACAATTGGAACGAGTCCGCTCTATGGAACACTTGCATTAAACGCAGACGGATCTTTCACCTATACCCATTCAGGGTCTGAAGATTTAACAGATAGTTTCACTTATATTCCTTTTGACGGAAAAGGATATGGCTTGCCAACAGTAGTTTCTGTAACGATTTCACCAACAAATGATGCACCAGTAGCCTTTCCAGATAGCATAACGGTAGGAATTGGTCAAACAACTTCTCTATTGACGGGTGGAATGAACAGTGTATTGGCGAATGATACCGATGCAGACGGAGACAGCTTAACCGCAATCCTGGTTTCTGGCACTTCCTCTGGAACCTTAGTTCTTAACCCAGGAGGGACATTCAGTTATACACAAAATGGGGTAATGGATGCCGGAGATAGCTTTACCTATATGGCCAGAGACAGTAGTAATGTTGATAGTAATGTAGTAACAGTCAACATATCGCTCACCTGCTCACCTTGTACAGAAAAAACAATTGAAGCTGGAAGCAGTGGAGTAATTGTAAGTTACCGAGGCTGTGATTGTAGAAAGTACGATGTGTATGTACCGAAAGGGAAAGTTTTTATCTTTTGTCACTTAGACGGTTCCGTATCAATTGATCAAGGAAGTTATACCGTTCTCAGTTCAAAAGTATGTTACTAAGAATTATTGTTTTTTAACAATATTCCCTTGAAAATCAAAAGTATCAGAAGTCGACAACAGAATTCCATTTTGATACACAACACGTAATTTGAGTTGGCCATTGGAATGAAAATCTTCCCACATACCGTCACGTTTTCCATTGGTATCAAATTTCAATCGTTTACGAAGTTTTCCATCAGAAAAATAGAAGAGATTTTCACCACCTAAAATTCCATTTGAAAATGAATTTTGTTCTTTCAAAATACCATTAGACCAGTAAACCATCCGTTTTCCATTGAATTTTCCCTGAGCATAATTAACTGATTCTTTCAACTGACCATTTTCATAATAATGTTCTTCTAAACCATTCAAGACCCCTTTGTCAAAAAAGGCGGTATGTTTTGGTAATCCGCCCGGATAGTATGTTGCATAGGAACCGTTATAAACTCCATCCAACAGATAAAATTCTACGGATACGAATTCTGTACCTTCCTCATATTGAAATACACGGCCAGAATAGGGTACTTCATCAAGTAAGTGCATGACTGGGCTTGAATTGTTTTCAATAGTCAAGTCATCAAGAGCAACTCCTTCTGTAGAAGAACAACCAAACAAACAAATACACACAAATAGATTACATAAAAAGGTGAATTTGTATTTTTTCATTTAGCAATAAATTATTGGGCTAATATATCATTAATTATCAGTATGAGAATATTCTGATAAATCTCCGCAAGAGGAATCAGCAAAGGGAAGGCTTGCCAACTGAAAATTATAGACTGCAATCTCATCATCAGCTGAAGTACCGTCTTCACTATTCATTTCTTGAACCAAAAGAGAACTTTCATTTAATTGAGCGATCTCAACAGTATCTGAATCTTCCCAAGAATCATTTTCAAAACGAACTTGAATAGCACGATACGGAATTTCTGTGTCAGACATCCAGCGCCACTCCCCTTCTTCGCTTGAAATCATCCCGCCAGATTCGTCGTAATAAGCCAATAGATACGTGCCGTAACCTGAGAATAATAAGGTTAAGGTTGTAGACTGAGGACAATTCGGATCAAATTCTTGGGTCTCCTGATTATAACATCGGTCATAAAAATTTTCTGCAAGAAGGTAACATAGGCGGTTGATTTCGTTGTTTTCTTCTGTATTTACTGTAAAACTGATCAACCTCCAGTCTTGTTGAATTTTGAAATGATTACTGTCCTCTGGAGCGTTGGGTTCTAATTTCTCTTCTTTATCACCCGTTAAAGAAATTGCAGAATCGGTTAAACAAGTTGCAGCTGTGTCCTGTCCCAGTTGGATACTAAAAGAAATATCTTCACCGCTAGCATCAATTACAATTTCAGATATTGTAGCAACAGATCCTTCAAGAGGAACCGCACCGCTCGATACATAATCTGCACCCATAAGAACCAAACGCTCGATCACAACTTCTGTATCGGACTCTTCAAAAATAAGATTGAACTTTCCTTTAAAGGTTTGATACCGCAACTCAGAAGAACCAGCAGCAGTATAGCTTATACTAAGTAAATAGGTATTGTTTTCAATGAATTCTATTTGTGTTACATCACAATTATTTGTTGCTGTAAACGTTTTGTTTGAAATAGATCCAGTGGGTCTTCTGAGTTTCCACTTACCAACAAGATCAATTTCTAATTCTTGCTGCAACTCCCTTATCTCGTCGACACTAAGGTGAGGATCTAATCCGGACCCAGATGATCCGCAGGAAGTTAAAAACAAGGTTAAAGCGATTAAATAAAGGTTATGCAGTTTCATAATGATTTATATATAGTAATACAAATATAAGAAACTTTAGACTGAACTTATTGCCTAGAATATACTTTAGACATCACAAATTAAAATAGACTCTTTTAAGGACTCTAATGGGTTTTCATTTTTCGGGATAAACTCCTGAGCAACGACTCCTTCATAGCCAGATGCTACAATTGCCTTCATTATTGCTGGATAAAATAATTCTTGGGTATCATTAATTTCATTTCTTCCTGGAACTCCAGCGGTATGGTAATGTCCAAAATATTGGTGGTTATCGGTTATTGTTCTTATGATATCACCTTCCGAAATTTGCATGTGGTAGATGTCATAGAGTAATTTAAAATTAGGTGAATCGAGTCGCTTACAAAGCTCTATTCCCCAAGCAGAATTGTCGCACATATAATCGGGATGATCAACTTTAGAATTGAATAATTCCATTTGAATAACTACGCCTAATTTTTCTGCTAAAGGAAGGATCTGTTGTAAACCTTGAACACAATTTTGCAAACCAGTTTCGTCGTCCATTCCCCGCTTATTCCCACTGAAGCAGATAAGATTGGTAAATCCAGCTTCTGCTACAAGTTTGATGTGCTTGGTATAATTTTCAATCAGCACCGAATGGTACTGAGGGTCATTGAATCCTTCGGTAAGGCTTATTTCTGCACCATTACACATGGTCGAAACAAGCTTGTGTTTTTTTAGCGTATCCCATCCGCTTGGTCCTATTAAATCGATTCCCATCAAACCAAATTCTTTGGCTACTTCACAAAGTTCCTCTAAACTAAGATCTGGATAGCACCACTGGCATACGGAATGATTGATATTGCCTTTCAATTGATTCGATACTTCTTGCGCATCAAGTTTGGTGAATCCTGAGCCAATGAAAGCTGTTGTTGCTCCAACAGCAAGTGTTTTAATAAGATCGCGTCTTTGTATTTTGTTTTCATTTTTCATAGTGATTATGATTTAGGGTTGTCAATATTAACGCACATTCGAACGCATTACGATTGCGTGCAGTAATTTTTGGGAGAATCGCTTGACAAAAACACCTAGCTTTTCTTTCTTTCCGAAAGACACTTCCCATTTTTTATTACGGATTGCTCGAATCATTTTTCTACAAAAGAAAGCAACTTCAAGTCCATTCTTTGTTCCAGGATCATCATGATTCAAGCGCGCTCCAGTTCCCGTTAGCGCATTGATTGTAACGTTGGTTTGGACAAAGCCCGGGCATATCAACGTGACATCAACATTATCTTTTTGGTGTTCCATACGCAATACATCAAAAAAGCCATGTAACGCATGTTTTGCTCCACAATATCCAGAACGGAAGGGAGAACCAAATTTCCCCATTACACTGGTCACCACTGCAAAATGACCCTTTTTCCGCTCAATAAAATAAGGCAACAACGCTTTGGTTAGTGCTACGGTTCCCACATAATTAATATCCATCAATTCTTGATATACTTCAATTTTAGTATCGGCAATAAGGGATCGTTGACTCACCCCTCCGTTATTGATTAAGAGGTCAATGGAGCCATAGACCGCAAGTGCTTTTTCGACATACTGTGGCATTGAATTAAAATCCTTCAAATCTAAAGGCAAAACAGCAATGTTTTCTTGATGCTCACAAGAGCTTTTAACCTCTTGCAATACCTTTTCACGCCGTGCCGATAAAATAAGCAGAGCTCCTTCTTTAGCATATTGTTTTGCCAATTCTGCTCCAATTCCCGAAGATGCTCCGGTAATCCATATTACGTTGTTCTTCATTTATCTTTTTCTACAGTTCCCACCCTTTGCGATATTCTCGACCGACAAACTGGTTGGCATCTTTTAAATTTGTTATTTTCATTTGAGATCCGTCCCACAGTAGTTTTTTGCGCCCGTAGTATTCCATATCCCGATTACTTCCTTTTCGAAGTAAATAGCTCCGAATAGCAATATTACCCATCAATACCGTTTCGGTAAGCGGTCCTGAATAATCGAATGAAGAAGTCAATGCTTTGTGTTCATCGCTATTGAATCCTGCTTTTATGGCATCGATCCATTGTCTTTGGTGTCCAAATTCAGGTTCTTTGCTTTTTGGCTGTTTAAAGCTTAGGGTTTCTTCTCCTTTTCTAAATAATTTTGGATATTGACCATAGACACCCGTACTGATGATTCCGTGTTCTCCAATCATCAAGACACCGTTACCCCCACCAGGTTCTCCAATGTCTTCCGTAGATGGAATTAGATCCGGATGTGGTGGACGTATTCCTCCATCGGTCCAGGTCATCACTATTGGGGTTTGGTTCTTTTCGGTTGCGTCAAAATTAAGGGTTACCAAAGATGAAGGTGGACATCCTTCTGGCAAATGCTCTGCTACCCACATTTGTGTATAGAAACTCCCAACACTACATTCTACTGCCGTTGGGTAATGCAGTCCAAGTGCACGAAAAGGAATATCAATTAAGTGGCAGCCCATATCACCTAATGCTCCAGTTCCATATTCCCACCAGCCGCGCCAGTTGAATGGATGTAAAGAAGAACTATAAGGTGTTTCTGATGCAGGACCTAACCATTGATCCCAAGCGAGGTTATCCGGCTTGTTCTGCGGATCGGGTTGTGGTTTGGGAATCCCCTGTGGCCAGACCGGTCGGTTGGTCCATACTTTTACTTCAGAAACCTTTCCGATGAGTCCCGCATTTACCCATTCTTGAACTTGAACTTGAGCTGGATTTGAAGCCCCTTGGTTTCCCATCTGACTTACCATCTTGTTTGCGCGAGCTGTTTTAGTGAGTAAACGTGCTTCTTTGATGTTGTGCGTGAGGGGTTTTTGAACATATACATGAATCCCACGGTTCATAGCTTCCATAGCAATTACTCCATGGGTGTGATCGGGAGTTGAAACTGTTATGGCATCAAGGTCTTTTTCCGTGTCTAGTAGTTTTCTGAAATCAGTATAAAAGTTTGCTTTGGGAAAATCTTTGATGGTGTCTAAAACACCATGTGTTCCGCTAGGATCGATATCACACAAGGCAACAACACGTTCACGCCCTTGAACTGAAGCATTGATAATATCACTTCTTCCTTTTCCACCTACGCCAATTCCAGCAATATTCAAACGATCACTAGGAGCAAGATATCCGGGCCCTCCGAGTACATGCCTCGGAACAATCATTATAGAGGAAGCAAGTAGTCCTTTTTTCAAGAAACTTCTTCTTGAATTGGAGTTGTGTTTTTTTGATTTCATAAGACTATTTTTAAAATCAAAAATTACAAAAAATAATCTAACGAATGGCTTTAGGGTGTTCTAAATTCGCCTATCCAGCTTTCCTTTACTTTTTTGAACAGCGCACGAATATGAACGGGGCGTCTCAATTCGAGGTAATCAAGTTGTGTAGCCTGGAAAACAAGTTTCATGAAATGGTGCTCTTCCTGAAGAAAAGAAGTAGAAGACACCGAGTCGATCCGACTCCCTGGAGCTAGTACTGTTGTGTAATCTTTTTGCGAAGCCAATGCTTGTTCCCTAAACAATGTATCGTCTCGCTCTTTTAATAGACATTGGGCTTGAATGCGAACTTGGGTCAGTTTTTCTGGATTATAAAAAAGAATTTCGACCGCTTCATTGTTATTTAAACTAGAAACTTTGCTCGAACGAGCATCTGTGTAAATTGTGAACTCCATTGACTCTGGATTATAGTCCCTTAAAACAACGGTTCTTAATTCGGGTCGGGAATCACTGGTGGTACCTAAAACAAAAAAACGATAGGGGTGTTTTTTTTGCGAAAGAGCGCGTTGCCATTCCCCCTTACAACGCTCGAGTAGTTCGTTCAACATTAGTTCGCTTTTTGAAGTTCCAACCACTTTTTTGCTCGTAATTGGGCGTTTACTTCAATGTCTTTCCAAAATAAGTTTACATCGGCAAAATGGTAGCTTTTAATAAAAGAAAGGAAGAAACGTTTGGGAATACGTGGGACCGTAGACCAGATTAACCCGTCAACAACTTCAATCCCGATCGCTTTATCATAAATTTCTCCATCAGAATTTAAGGTACCTAAATGTTCGAATCTTGATGTTTTAACCCGTTCATCCCAAGTAATAGGATTTGTAGTCACCCCCCCTTTGTACCATTGTTCGTAAGTCTTAGGAAACTTCTTTTTCTTATAGGTATTCCAGCTTACAAAGCCACCAACAGCCTCGGGTTGGAACATGGGCTGTATCGAGCCTAATTCATTTTCTTTGACGCGAACTCCTGGCAAATAGGCTGCTACTAATTGATCTTGCAGGTCTTTACCATCAAAAAAATCTTTGATTAATTCTTTAGCCATAATACTTCCCTGACTATGACCGGCTATGATAATTCCCTTGCCTTTATTGTAATGCTCTAAGTAATACAAAAATGCTGCTGAAACATCCTGATAAGCAATTTTCCAAGAGGCTGGACCTTCCAAATCGTATGGCTCTACATAGGTCTTGTAATGAGATTGTCGGTAAAAAGGAACGTATATATTTCCCGCCTTAGCCCAACTTGATGCTTGGAACTTTACGGATTTCGTAAGAACATTCTTTCGGATATCCTCCCGATTTAAATCAGCATTCCAAGAGGAGTCTTTTTTGTCTGTTAACAATGTAGGGTAAACAAAAAATACATCTATGTCACTTTGAGATGACTTGCCGCTTATTGACACCAGCTCTTCTGGGTATTGACCAGGGAGAACCGCCCAGGATTCGTTACTGGTGTAATCAGGTGCCTCTGGGATTGGTGTTTCAGAAAAAGGGAGTGTTTTATACATAGTCTTACAACTAAGCAACAACATCAAAGCAAATAGAAGTGATATTTTAGTGCGCAATTTTTTTTGGTAAATATAGTGTTTTTGAGTTTTATGCGTTTTCTTATGAAATTATAAACCGATCTTAAAATTAAAAACAGATAAATGCCTTTTACAAAGGACAGGTATTCATTTTTTTCTAACTTTATTCCGTAAAATAAAACACATTATGAAAATCACATCCATCCTTTTCGCCAGTGTATTAACTGCCTCTTTATTGGTTTCTTGTGAAACAAAACCAAAAAAAGAAAAGCACGCTGAAGTATCTATTGAAATGAAAAAAATCAATGATACCCTTCTTCGAGCAACCATCACAACAATTACTGATAAAAATGGAGTTTTAAATGAAGATGTTCAAGTAATTGAAGGAACTCCTGGAGAAGTCAAAGCAA
>Ga0233444_10001837_pt1 | contig 23257 bp, 21 predicted proteins | sample SI_124_October20_6_FD_182792 | JGI IMG/M metagenome (GOLD analysis project Ga0233444, IMG submission 182792) | Seawater microbial communities from Saanich Inlet, British Columbia, Canada - SI_124_October2016_10_MG | ecosystem: Environmental > Aquatic > Marine > Inlet | place: Canada: British... | reverse complement strand
TTGAAAAGGGTTATCGTAAATGATCAATTCTTTGAATAAAATGGAAGATTGATTTAAATCTCCTAAGGAAAATAAACAGTATGCATAGTTAAATGTATAGTGTGAAACTTCTTTTGTTTGCAATTCCAATTTATCTATTAGCTCATAATATACTAACGATTCGTTGTAAGCTCGTTTACTAAAATAAAAATCGGCTAAATTAAGACATATGTTATAATACAAGCTACTGTTTGGATAGTCATCAAGGAATTTCTTAAGTAAAAATTCGGCATCATTCGTATACAAATACATTGCAGACAAGGCTTTGTAATAATCAGTTTGAATGGCTAAAAGACAATTCTTATCCTCAATCATCTCATCTAATTGACTAAATGTTTTATAGGCAGAAGCGTAAGAAGCTGTATTGTAAAAATCCAGTGCCAATTGGTAGGTCTCCATACCTGGATCAACTGAAATCTGTTGAGCTTGGACTCTAAAACTATTTAAAAACAGCAGCGTAAAAAGGAATAGGGTTATTCTCATAATCATTTATTTAATATATAAAAATAGAGAAACTAATGTTTAGAAGAACAGAAGTCTGATGAACTTATGAACGTTAAGAAGTTAATTGCTAAAAGCTCATTAGCAAATCAGGATAGCATTATAACTGCGATAAACAGTATTTATTTCATGTAAATTAAAAAAGGGCAATCTGATCAGATTACCCTTTTAAAAATATGGTAGTATTTACTTTTTATTTTTGAGCTGTTGTTGTTCTTTCATCATTTTCTCTAACCTAGCTTGAAACTTAGACTTCCCTTTTTTAGGAGTGGTTTCTTTATGAGCCTCTAGCTTAGCTAATAAGGCATTGTCATCCGTCATAGATTCAATTAATTTTTGTTGCCCAAATGTAATTAAGTTGGCCAAAAAGTAGTAATAACTTAATGCTGCAGCATAGTTGTTCATCACACCCAAGAAAATAACAGGCATAAAGTACATCATATACTTCATTTGAGGCATTTGAGCATTTGACGAAGACATACTATTGCTAAATTTCATTTGTAAAACTGTTGTTAATGTCATCAACAAAGTGAACAAACTAATATGATCGCCATAAAAAGGAATCGAAAATCCTAAATCATAAATTGAATCGTAAGTGGATAAATCACTAGCCCACAAAAAGCCTTGCTGACGCAATTCTATAGAAGCAGGAAAGAAACGGAATAAGGCAAAGAGTATAGGCATTTGAAATAACATTGGAATACAACCTCCCAATGGACTTACACCAGTTTGTTTGTACAAAGACATGGTCTCTTGTTGACGCTTCATTTGATCCTCATACTTCTCATTTATAGCATCAATTTGGGGTTTAAGAACCCGCATTTTAGCCATAGAAGTATAAGACTTGTAGGTAAAAGGAAATAAAACCAATTTAATTAGCAAAGCCATCAATAAGATAATAATACCGTAATTAAAACCCCAATTTTCAAAAGCATTAAAAATATTTATTACGATGTATTTATTGATCCATCCGATGAAACTCCAACCTAAAGGAACCAGCTCTTCTAGACCAATTTCGTAAGATTTTAAAGTTTTAACATGGTTGGGCACAAAATACCAATCCATATTGTAAGAACTCGTAGCTCCCTGATAATTTAGTGAAGCTGAAGACGATAGGGTTTTCAAATAATTTATTGAGCCATTATGAGCCTTTGAAGAAAGCTCTATCTCAGTATTTAAGTCATTGGATACTAATACAGAAGAAAAATATTGTGATTTAAAGGCAATCCATTCTGGATTTAAAACACGTTCAATATCATCAGAGGTAGAAGATAAATAATCAACTTCACCGTCTACATAGTAATAAGCCGAAGTATTTAAAGATTCGTTTTCAATATTTTTTTCTTGACGTGGAACAGAAACAGACCAATCTAATTCTATAGGGTTGTCCGCTTGTATTAAGCCATCTAAACCAACAAAATTAACACTTTGATTAACTTTATAGGAATTGGGTGCTAAACGGTATAGAAACTCAAGATATTTACCTTCTTGGACGTTCAAACGCATGGAAACAACTTGCATGTCCCCTTGCATATATTGGTTGGTTTCAAAAACAAAATTATTGGTCTGCAAACGTCTATTTTGAGACCAGAACGTTAGGTTGAATAAAGAAGAATCTTCTCGAACTAAATTTACAGGAAGTGAATCATGAGTAGAATATTGCTTAAGGAATACACTACTCACTCGACCGCCTTTTGACGCTAATTCAACCTTAACAAGATCGTTTTCTAAATACGTTTTAGCCGAAAAATCTTGCTTACTTGCTGCATTAGAAAATGCACCAAATGCCTCAACTAATTCTGCAGATGATGATGAATCTGATTCAAAGACGGAAACAGAACTTGAAGGAGCTGCGACACTTTCATTATTTACTAAGGGTTCTTCAGTAGTAGGAGAAATCTTAGATTCTTCAAGTTGAGCTTGGTTATTTAAAAACCAAAATAAGATCATGCCGATAAGTGCAAAACCTATAACCGAATTAAAATCGGTTTTCTTTTCTTGTTGTAACATGTCTTAGTGTTTATTCTTTAAAGCTGCTTTTACAAAACTCACAAATAATGGATGTGGGTTGGCAACGGTACTTTTATACTCTGGATGAAACTGAACTCCAACGAACCAAGGATGAGATTGTATTTCTACAATTTCCACCAAACCTGTTTCAGGATTAATTCCCGTAGCCATCATTCCTGATGATTCAAAATCCGTAAGATATTTACTATTAAACTCATAGCGATGGCGATGGCGTTCATTGATGCTGTCATTACCATATACTGCATGTGCAATAGAGCCCTTTTTTAAATCGCAAGCGCAAGAGCCCAAACGCATCGTACCACCTAAATTTGTAATTCTTTTCTGCTCTTCCATTATGTCTATTACAGGAAAAGAACTTAGATTATTCATTTCTGTAGAGTCAGCATCATCAAAATTAAGAACATTTCTAGCAAATTCTATAACGGACACTTGCATACCTAAACAAATCCCTAAAAAGGGAATCTTATTTTCACGAGCATAGCGAACCGCATGTAATTTACCATCAATTCCTCTTGAACCAAATCCTGGAGCAACAAGAACAGCATTCATACCTTTTAGTAAAGTACTCGTAGTTGTATCTGTTAACTTTTCTGAGTGAATCCAATGTAAATTTACTTTACAAAGTGTGGTGGAACTTGCATGAATAAAAGCTTCGGATATGGATTTATACGAATCTTTAAGCTCTACGTATTTTCCAACAAGTGCAATTTCTACAGATTTCTTGGGATTGTTTAGATTAAATACAAATTCTTCCCAATGTGATATATCAACTTCGCCTTGGGGTTTAAGACCCAACTTGGACAAAACTACCTTGTCTAATTGCTCGTCTTTCATTAAACGAGGAACATCATAAATTGTTTCAGCGTCAATAGATTGTATTACAGCATCAGGCTGAACATTACAAAAAAGAGCCAATTTTCTTCGTATAGCTTGAGATATTTCGTGTTCTGTCCTACAAACCAAAACATCAGGAAAAACGCCTGATTCTTGAAGTTGTTTAACGGAGTGTTGAGTTGGTTTGGTTTTTAACTCACCCGCTGCAGATAAATAGGGTACTAAGGTTAAATGAACTACTGTACAATCGTTGGGTTTTTCCCAACACATTTGGCGCACAGTTTCTACGTAAGGTAAGGATTCAATATCACCAACGGTCCCACCTATTTCAGTAATAATAACATCATAATCCCCAGAATTACCAAGGATTTGCATGCGCTCTTTAATTTCATTTGTAATGTGAGGTATTACCTGAACCGTTTTACCTAAAAAATCGCCTCTTCTTTCCTTTTGAATAACAGATTGGTATACTCTACCTGTTGTAACGTTATTGGCTTGCGAAGTTGGATGATTCATAAAACGCTCGTAATGCCCAAGATCTAAATCAGTTTCTGCACCATCTTCGGTTACAAAACACTCACCGTGTTCGTATGGGTTTAGCGTTCCAGGATCTACGTTTAAATAAGGATCAAACTTTTGAATGGTCACCCGGTAGCCTCTGCTTTGAAGCAGCGTTGCTAAAGAAGCCGATATAATACCCTTTCCTAGAGACGAAGTAACTCCGCCTGTTACAAATACATACTTAGCTGAGGCCATTAAATGAAACGATTATCACTGGTTAATTTGGTCAATAAAATAACTTTGTAAAACTAGAAATATTCATGCATTAGAAAAAGGAATTTCGTGTTTTTTAAAATTGCCAATTTGCGCCGATACTTGGCATAAATGGGAGTTGATTAATTCTAGAATCTGTTAGCTGATCGTAGTAAAATATATTGGCTCTGTCGTATAAATTACTAATACCCAAAGTAGTTTCCATTATACTGTTTTTAGAAAAAGTAATTTTCTTTTTGATAGAAACATCCAATCGATGATAATCGGGCATTTGCCCTCTGTTGTAATCGGCATAATAAATCCCTAAATCTCCGTTAGATTGAGTTATATCAGTATTAATACCATCTTCAAAATTAATATTTTCATAATAGCCTTGCGTTTCTGTAAATGGAAAACCAGAACCGTAATTCCAACGCATATCAAAGGTCCATGATTTGTCTTCACCAAATATTCGTGATGCGACAATGTTGAAATTATGACGACGATCAAAATGAGGAGCATAGGTTTCAAATGCATCAGTTTTGGTTACTTTTCCTAAAGAATAAACCATCCATAAACTAGTCGTTTGATCGTTGTATTTGATTAAAAAATCAATCCCTCTGGCCAAACCACTCTCAACAACAAAGTCTTTTTTAAGCTCATCGGCAATCGCATCATTTTGTGTATCGTCTTCGTAGATCTTATTTCTATTTAAATTTATCAATTGACCAAAATCTTTTACATAACCTTCAATATTAACGGTCCATTTTTCGTTTAAATCAAGTTCTAAACCTACAATCAAATGCTTGGCTTTTTGGAGGTATGATGTTCGCTCTTCTCCATTTAAGTTGGCCGGCAAATTAGTAGTACTGGATATAAAGCCTTGAAATAAATTTACAACTTCTCTTCCAGTAGTAACTGCTACAAGGTTTTGAGAGAATAATCCAGCGGAAGATTTCAATCGTAAACGCTCTGTAATATTATACTTTAAGCCAAAACGTGGTTCTAAAGAGGATTCACCCAATGAAGTGTAAGAATGGTATCTAATGCTCGGTTCAAAAAGCAATCGAGTACCGACGTGCTTGTACTTGGCAAATACAGCAAATTCAGTTGTATTGTCATTGTGCGCTAATTCAATATTGGATGGATTGAAAAAACTTAATGAATTTGAAAAACCGAGTACTTCCAAACCGTATTTCATTTGATTGTCTCCTGAAAGAAAGGAAGTGAAATCTAGCCCCATATTAAAACCTCCGATAGCACTCTTTTTGGGTCTAGTAGATGGATTTGATTGCTCTGTATTGTAATTAGAATAAGCAAAATTACCTTCTACCAACATGGTTGAACCGCTAGGGATAAGAACAAAATTAGATCCAAAACCAGTAGACTTCCAATTGAAGTTGGTTAAAGAAGAATAGGCGACATCGTCGCCATAATTAAAACCAAACAGGTTAATTTTACTACCGTTGGAACCCGAAAAAGAAACTTTACCATAAATATCCAAAAAGCTGTAAGGTAAGCCCTCATCTCCAATGTAAGAGTAAATAGATTGAGAAGTTTGATCGATATAAGATGTTTTGGCAGAAAGAATAAATGAACTTCCTGCGCCATTTTCTTTTTGTTTAAACAAAGGACCTTCTAGTAATAATTTTGCTCCAAATGTTGATGCAGCTACTTTACCCGTGAGTCGTTTTTTATTACCGTCTCTTGTTTTTATATCAACAACAGAAGATATACGACCACCATATTCGGCACTAAAACCTCCCGTATAAACATCTGCAGTTTTAATAACATCGGTATCGAATACAGAAAACAATCCTATGGAGTGAAAAGCATTGTAGAGTATCATACCGTCTAACAAAACAGCATTATGAATTGGAGCTCCTCCTCTTATATACAATTGTCCACCTTGGTCACCCGTAAATACAACTCCAGGAATTACTTGTAAAAATTGAGCTATATCTGGCTCCCCACCAATTGAAGGGAGTTTCTTTAAGGATTTTGAGGTTAGTTTTACTACCGATGTATTTACACTAGTCTTTGCCTCCTGACGTTCTGCAGAAAGCTGAATTGTGTTTAACTGAATACTCGACTCTTTTAAATAAAACTTTTCATTGTTTATTTTGTTTGATATAACTTCTACTGAAGAGGAAATAGCATCAAACCCAATATAAGAGACATTAATTGTATATGTTCCAACTGGAACCTGAGATAAATTGAAAAAACCATTGGCATCAGTTACTGTACCAATTTTAGTTCCATCTAAAACAACATTAGAGAACATAGCCGGTTCCCCAGAACTTTCTTCGTAAACAAAGCCGCGTATAGAACCAACTTGAGCAAAAATTTGAAATGTACTTACTAAACTAAATATTAAAAATACTACTTTATGCATTGTTGCTTTTTTTTATGGCGCAAATATAATTATTAGACCTTAAATATCTTGCAACATCAGAGCAAGTTTCATTCCAAAACAAAATAAAAAAACAAAAGAGTTCAAAAAGAACTCTTTAAATCTTAGTTGTTGGAAAATCTAGCTCCCACAAGCCTCACATTCAGGATCATCAATAGAACAAGCCTGTGGTTGATCTTTGTCTTCTAAATCGTTTAACCAAGAGTCAAAAGACTCTTCTTTAGGGTTTAATGAAGCCGAATCTGGTTTACTGTTTTCTTTTAATTCTGACATAATCTATATTTTATAGTTTTTTAGCATTACTAATCTAAAAAAATATAAAACTGTATTTAATAATTTCAAAATTTGTTATGAACAACATAAAGACATTTGTAAATAAAGCTTTAGAAGAGTTATTAACTAATTTCTCCGCACAAAATAATGGAACGTAATTGTAAAAATGACAAACACTTTAAAATCCACAAAAAAAATTAATAAAAATGATGTCTAAAATTGTTTTGTCAACTACGTTTTAAAATCCTACTTACATTCCTTTATTAAAGGGACTTCTATAATTACGTCAACATCATCCCAGGTTACCCCTTTGTGTAAGTCAAAACACTTAAGATGAATACTGTTGTATGCTTTAACGGCACCAAAATCGTTAATAGAAAGGGTTCCTTTCATCTTTAAAATGTCATTTTTTAAACTGTGAGCTAATTTAACTGTCTGATCAAAACCAAGAATAGATAATGAAGCAGTTACAGAATCCTTAGAAAAGGCATCCAATGAGCCATTTATTTCGAAGTTATCTGTAAATAAATTGAAAAAATGCTCTTTGAGATTTAGATCACGTATTTCATCTCCCGAAGCAGAGCTTAAAGTATTAATGGAAAATTTGGTTCCATTAACCAATTCGGTTAAGGAGGAAAACTTTTGCAAAGATCGATCCGTTGATTGTTCTTTGAACTGCCCTATAACTTTTAGTTTATCTTCCGTTTTATAACCGGCCCAAAAGACTCTTAGAGAAGCGTCGTCGAAACTGTAAACACAAGCTGTGTCTTTTGTAACAACTACAGTTTCTGAGGTCTTTTTAGTGCTTGATTCTGAACAGGCAGAAAATAAACTGAGAATACTTATAATAGCGAGACTGTATTTTAAAGAAGTAAACATAATTTGTTGATTTTAAAGATGAAAAGAGGTTTAATAGAGTTATTTGAACTTGTGTAAATTTACGGAAACCAAATGTAAAAATAGAATAGACTTAATTTAATGTAACATCTAATTAACAGTGTTAAAATGTGAAATTTTGCAGTTAAAAGACTTTTAATTGAGTAAATCTTATAGCATTTGTTTACTTGTCTTTAAATTCCATTGACAATGAGTTAACACAATACCTCACACCTGTCTTGGTTGGTCCGTCTTGAAATACATGTCCTAAATGGCCATCACAATTGGCACATAAAATTTCAGTTCGAATCATTCCTAAGGAAACATCTCTCTTTTCTTTTACATTAGATGCCACGGAAGCATCAAAAGCTGGCCAACCACAGGAACTTTGAAATTTTGAATCTGAAGTAAACAATTCTTGATTACAGGAAGCACAAACATACATACCCTGTTCAAAATGTGTATTGTAAACACCAGAAAAAGGACGTTCGGTACCCTTATTAATTAAGACATCATAGGCATCCTTACTTAGTTTATTTCTATGTGATTTATTCATTGTAATGGTGTCTAAATTGGTTAAAGTATTAATTAATTCTAGAGGACCTGGACACATCGATTGATGACAAGATTTACAAGAGGTTATAACATTGTCTAAATGTTCAATAGTAGGTATAGAATCAAAACGTTTTGAGTGGAATAGAAAGGACTGAGCCATAGGGTTAAAAATAGGCTTGAAAAATGATGAATCTGTAAAATGAAAATTTGTAAAATCATCAAAATTTAAAGCAACGGGAGTACCATTAGCAATACTTTTACGAGACTCTTTTATACCTAAAACCATTTTTTGCATGGCCACAGCCATTTCACTCTTTTCAATGTTTGGCTTGTATATAAGCGTATTCTGCTGACATGAAAAAGCAAAAACAATAATTACAAAAAGTATACTAAATGCTCTCATTGCTCTATAAGTACGCCATCGGCAATAAATTCTAATACGTACTTTGGTTCCATAATTTTCAATATTTCTTCTTCAGAATCCCCAGCATCTTCTGCATAATGTCTAAGCATTTCAACAGAAATAGTATCCATTTTGGCTTTTCCTTTCACAACGGTTCTCAAGCCCTCAACTCCTTCTTTTGGCACAAAAAAACCGTAGTCTTTAAAACGAACCATAAGGGTATCCTGCTCTGATACTTTTACGTCCATCCAACAACCTTTTTTAGCGCAAGTTTGGGTAATTTCTCCTTCTAAAACAATATTATTTACTTCGCCATTTTGGGCCAAATCGTAAATAGTATTATAGCTATGAGTTGGTTGATCTGAAATTTCTACACCAAAACTAGTGTAGGTTTTAGAATTACAAGCTACAAGAATGAAAACTATAGCAGTAAGAAGTAACTTTTTCATGGGCAACATTTAATTAATTATAATCTCGTTAAAAAAATTGAGTTAAAATTCAGTCGAAATTTAACCAAAAATATTAATAGGATAAGATCGTATTTTTAATGATTTGGGTACATTCCATTAATTGAGCCTCCGTTATAACTAAAGGTGGTGCAAAACGAATAATGTCTCCATGAGTAGGCTTAGCTAAAAGACCGTTGTCGCGCAGTTTTAAACACACATCCCATGCCTCAATCCCATCTTTAGGTTTAATAACAATTGCATTTAACAAGCCCTTTCCTCTTACTAAAGATATCATATCACTTTCGATGGCTTCCATCTCGGCTCTAAAAATTTCACCAAGTCTGAGTGCATTCTCTGCTAATTTCTCATCAATAACAACCTCTAAGGCCGCTTTAGCCACCATACAAGCCAAAGGATTTCCACCGAAAGTAGATCCGTGCTCTCCTGGCTTGATGCAGAGCATTACCTCATCATCTGCTAACACAGCTGAAACCGGAAAAACACCACCTGAAAGTGCTTTACCTAATATAAGAATATCGGGTCTAGCATCTTCATAATCTGTAGCCAACATTTTTCCTGTACGTGCAATACCTGTTTGAACCTCATCGGCAATAAACAATACGTTGTATTTGGAGCAAAGTTTACGAACGCCTGCTAAGTAACCTTCATCAGGAACCATTACACCAGCTTCTCCTTGAATAGGCTCAACCATAAATGCACATACATTTGGATCTTTTAGTTCTTGTTCTAAACTAGCAAGATCATTGTACGGAATTAAATCATAGCCAGGCATGTAAGGACCAAAACCTTCGTAAGATGATGGATCATCAGAACTAGATATTGCTGCTAAAGTACGTCCCCAAAAATTACCTTTAGCAAAAATAATTCTTGCCTTATTATTCGGAATACCTTTCTTTGTGTACCCCCATTTTCTTGCCAATTTATTTGCGGTTTCACCACCCTCTACTCCGGTATTCATAGGAAGAACCTTATCATAACCGAAAAGATTGCTTATAAATTTCTCATATTCGCCCAATACATTATTGTGGAAGGCTCTTGAAGTTAAGGTTAATGTTGAGGCTTGTTTGGTTAAAGCCTCAATTATTTTTGGATGACAGTGACCTTGATTTACAGCTGAATACGCCGATAAAAAATCGAAATATTTCTTTCCATCAACATCCCATACAAATACACCTTCTCCTTTGGATAAAACCACTGGAAGTGGGTGGTAATTGTGTGCTCCGTATTTATCTTCTAATGCTATTATTTCTTGTGATGTCATCTTTTTACTTTAAATTTTACACAAAAATAATCTATTTTGGTGGCTAGACAAAACCTAAATTACAGAAGGTTACTAAGAAAAATACAAGACCCATAAATAGACGCTTGTTTTCTTAGAATTCAACTACATTAGCATTTTTAAAATCCAACGCAATTATGTCCTTTACATCCTTAGGTTTATCTAAAAGTTTACTTTCAATTCTTGAAGCGCAAAAGTTAAACAAGGCATTTCCTATTCAAGAAAAAGCCATCCCTGCGGTACTGGCAAAAAAAGATGTTTTAGGAATTGCCAAAACAGGTTCTGGTAAAACAGGTTCTTATGTATTGCCAATTTTAAATCAATTACAAAGAGCTTCTGTTCCAAAAAACAGGCATGTAGATGTGTTAGTTCTTGTACCCACAAGAGAATTAGCGGTTCAAGTAAAAGAGGTGTTTCAGCAATTTAGTGCAGCCTTACCCGAACGTATAAAATGTTTGGCTGTTTTTGGTGGGGTTTCTATAAACCCACAAATGAAAGCGCTTAACAATGTAAATATATTGGTTGCTACGCCTGGTAGGTTATTAGATTTAGTTGATTCAAAAGCTGTGCACCTTTCAGAAATTAAAACATTAGTTCTAGACGAAGCGGATAAGCTATTGAGCATGGGCTTTAAAGATGAAGTAGATCGCATCTTTAAATTACTTCCTAAAAAGCGTCAGAATTTACTTTTTTCGGCCACTCTAAACGATGATGTAGAAAAGATCCATCAATTGGTATTGGTAAATCCTGTTTTAATTAAGATAGAAGATAAACAAGATACATTTGACTTAATAAAACAAAGAGGATACTGGGTAAGCGAAGAGAAAAAAGGGCCTCTTTTAAGGTATTTGATCAAAAAAGATGACATGAAGCAGGTTTTAATATTTACAGCTTCAACCTATAAGGCTGATAATGTAGCCGATAAATTGAGAAATAATGGAATTGATGCTTCAGCCATTCACAGTAAAAAATCTCAAACAGCTCGACTTAATGCATTGGCTAGATTTAAATCAGGTTCACTTAAAGTTTTGGTAGCCACAGATTTATTGGCACGTGGTATAGATATAGAATTTCTTCCCTTTGTTGTTAATTATGAGCTACCCCGCTCACCAAAAGATTACATACACCGAATTGGTAGAACAGGTAGAGCTGAAAACCCAGGTGAAGCAATTTCTTTAATCACTCCAGAGGAAGAGCATCACTTTAAAGTGATCCAAAAGAAAATGAAAAAATGGGTAGATATGGTGGATAGTGATCACTTTGACCTAAAAGGTAAGTAAACAAAAAACTTTATTCTCGAATTCTTTCGAAGCTAATGCCCAACGTTTTTTCGTAGTCCATTAATTTTTTGCGTTCAAATGCAGTTACAAAAGCCATGGAAACACCTTGCCTACCTGCCCGAGCGGTTCTACCAGATCTATGGGTATAGTACGCTTCACTTTCTGGTAGCTGAAAATGTACTACGTAGGATAAGGCATCGATATCTAAACCTCTTGCAGCAATATCCGTAGCAACAATTAATTGAAGATTCCCTTTCTTAAAAGCCCTCAAAACCTTTTCGCGTTCCTTTTGGTATAGATCTCCATGGATGGCGTCTACAGCAATATTTTTAGCAATTAATTGCTTGGATAAGTACTGAGTAGCCTTCTTGGTTTTGCAAAAAATAATACCTCTGTTTTTATGCTGTGATTTTAGAAACTGAACAAGTACATGAAGTTTCTCTTCTTCGTCGCAAACAAAGTATTTGTGCTGAATATTTTCGTTTACTAATTTTTTACTGCTCGCTTCAATACGAGGAGCATCTGCAGACATGTGTTCTTTTATGATTTCTTTTAAAGTATGTGGCATGGTTGCAGAAAACAACCACTTGTTTGCATCTTGAGGAACAAAATCTAAAATTTGATCGAGTTCCTTTTTAAAGCCCATGCTCAACATCTCGTCTGCTTCGTCTAAAACAACAGTATCTACTTTAGACAAAGACAAGGCTTTGCGCTTGAGCAAATCTATTAAACGACCAGGTGTAGCAACTACAATGTGCGTTGGCCTTCTTAAGGATCCAATTTGCCGATCAATTTTTTCGCCACCATAGACAGCTTCCGTAAAAATTTTGTCAGAAAATTTAGTAAAACGAAAAAGCTGTTTGGCTATTTGTTGCCCCAACTCTCTTGTTGGGCATAAAATTAGAGCTTGTATTTCCTTTCGTGAAGGATCTACAGAATGTAACAAAGGCAGACCAAAAGCAGCCGTTTTTCCTGTACCTGTTTGTGCCTGACCAATTAGATCCGTTTTTGTTTCTAACAACAAAGGAATGACATTGGTTTGTATTTCAGTAGGTTTGGTAAAGTTTAAAGCCTCTAAAGCTTTTACAAAATCTTTTTTAACACCTAATTCTTTAAAACTCTTCAAAATAACTCGTATTTAGTTGCGGCAAATGTAGTTTAATACGGCTAATTTTTATCGCTTAAAGATTTAAAATGTTCAAACAAGTGAATCGCAATGAATAGCTTTTAATAGATTGCTGTTTTAGAATCAAAATAAAATAGGTTTTAACAAATCTTTACAAGAAGTGCATTAATAATTTAGTAATTTTGCGTGCAACAAATATTTACAGATGAAAACGCCTCTACTAATAGTGAGTTTACTCGCCTTTCAAATTCTTTCTTTTGCTCAAATAAGCAATGATCCAGAAGCTAAATTACTTTTAGATAAGGTGAGTAAAACAACAGATGCTATGGATGCAATTCAGATTATATTTGAATACAAACTTAGTAACAAAGCCGAAGGTATTGAAGACTCTAGTAACGGAGAGCTTACATTAAAGAAAGAACAATATTTACTTTCTTTTATGGGTATGGAACAAATGAGTGATGGCGAAAATGTGTGGACTATTTTAGCGGACGATGAAGAAGTTCAAATTTCTGAAATTGACTTAGAAGATGAAAATGCTTTGACTCCTTCAAATTTTTTAAAAATGTACGAGAATGGATTTATATTCCAGTTAATGGGAAAATCTGGAAACCTACAGGTAATAGAACTTATTCCCGAAAATCCAGATGAGGTAGATTACATTAAAATTGAACTTTTAATCGATACAATTCTAAATCAGATAAAAAGTATAAAACAGTTTGGTAAAAATGCTACAGAAACAGCCTACATACTTCATAAATTTGTACCTGGAATTTTACCCGATAACGCATTTGAGTTTGACGAAACTAAATACCCAGATTTCGACATCATCGATTTGAGGTAAATTAGAATCATTCAATGCTATGAATTGCCTGCAAGTAAAAGAAAAAATTATTAATTTTACTGTTATTAAAACAGCCAAATTATGATAAATAAGAAAATAGAGGCGGCACTCAACAAGCAAATAGAAGCCGAAGCAAATTCATCAAATCTATATTTAGCCATGGCATCTTGGGCGGAAGCTCAAGGTTATGAAGGTGTTTCTAACTTTTTTTACGATCAATCGGATGAGGAAAGACAACACATGCTTAAATTGGTTAAGTACGTTAATGAAAGAGGCGGAAGAGCCCATATATGTGCTACCACAGAACCTTTGAAAATATTTGATTGTTTAACGCATGTATTTCAAGACTTTTTGGACCATGAAGTAGAAATTACTCGTTTAATCAATGAGCTTGTACATGTTTGCCTTGAGGAAAAGGACTACACAACACAAAACTTTTTACAATGGTACGTTGCAGAGCAAATTGAAGAGGAAGCTGTTGCTAGAACTATTTTAGATAAATTAAAACTTATTGGTACCGACAAAGGTGGCTTGTACTTGTTTGATAGAGACATCAATCAAATAACTGTTACCAGTGCAGCTGGCCCTATGAGTGAGTAATTTTTTAATGAATTTAAAAAGGCCGCATTCTGCGGCCTTTTTTTATTATATACATTTAAAATAATCAAAAGGCTCTAAGCAGTCTGAGCAAGTATACAATGCTTTACAAGCTGTAGAGCCAAACATACTCTTTATTTTAGTGTTCTCAGAACGGCATTGAGGACAAGCAACAGTTTCGTTAGCTAACAAACTTTTTTTGGAAAGTACTTTACCCACTGGTGGAGCAATACCAAAAGCCCTAAGTTTTTCTTTTGTTTGAGCATTCATCCAATCAGTAGTCCATGCAGGTTTATAAACCAGAGTTACCAAAACATTTAGAGCACCAAAGGCTGAAAGTTTTTCTTTTACCATAGACTCAATCATATCCATAGCAGGACAGCCACTGTAAGTGGGGCATAAAAAAACCTCTACCTTTTCTGGAGTTACAATCACATCTCTAATCATGCCCATTTCTATAATATTCACAACAGGAATTTCAGGATCTGGAACTTGAGCTAAAAGCTGGTAAATGGATTCTTTAGAGCGATTTATTTTCATTGACTTAAATTACCATTTGGCGTCGGGATAAGCTCTTTGTAAGTATTGCATTTCTGTAAGTAAAAAACCTAAGTATTCTGTATGGATACCTTGTTTACTACCAGTGGTCATGTAAATAGAATCGGGAATTGTAAGCGAAGCCTCAGCAAATTTAGCTGTAATTTGAGCCATCAAAAAAGACTTCATCTCTTCACCTTTTGGCGCATAAGAAGCCTGCTGAGCTAACAAATCTAAAGCATCTTCTTCGTAAAGTTCCCCAACAAACATCCAAAGTTCGTTTACTGCTGTTTGTATTCTCTGCTGACTTTCATCGGTACCATCGCCCAAGCGTAAAATCCACATAGATAGATGGCGCTCATGATACGAGAGTTCTTTTAGCGCTTTTAATGCGATACCTGATAAGGTATCGTCATCAACCTCAGCAAGTACTTGATAAGTCTTGAGTAAATACAGAGACATAAAATACTGCCGAACAATTACAAATGCAAAGTCGGTATTTGGCTGTTCTGTGAGCATAAAATTATGAAACTGACGTTCCGATCTTCTGTAAGCCAAATCGTCGGCTGTTCTAGTATTGCCTTCGAGTTTCGCAGCATAAATTAAAAGAGCTTCAGCCTGACCTAATAAATCCAATCCTAAATTAATTTGAGCTATGTCTTCTTCTAAAAAGGGCCCATTACTACACAATTCAGATTGGCGATGAGCCATAATTAAACAATGATCTCCTAAACGGATGCAAAACTTAGATAGATTTAAATGATCCATTATTACATGTTTTTAATCCCATCGGGTAATTCATAAAATGTAGGATGACGGTAAACCTTGTCATCGGCAGGCTCAAAAAAGCAAGCATCATTTGCAGGATCTACCGCAACGATTGCATCTGCAGGAACAACCCACATTCCTTTTCCTTCTCCTCTTCGAGTATATAAGTCGCGTGCATTTTGAACAGCCATTTCTTTATCGAATGCGTGAACAGATCCAAAATGTTTAAAAGGTAGTCCTTTCTTAGATTGGATAAAAACCTCCCACAATTTCCCTTGCGTATCTTCAGTATCTTTAGTTTCGCTCATCTGTTTATTTTGTTGCGTGTTTTTTTGCATATGCCGCAGCTGCTTTACGAACCCACGCTCCATCTTTGTGGGCTTTTTTGTGATGGTTAAGTCTTTTAACATTACAAGGACCTCCACCTTTAACTACAGACCAAAACTCGTCCCAATTGATGGCTCCAAAATCATACGAATTTTCGGCTTCGTTCCACTTTAAATCTTTGTCTGGTATGGTTAGACCAATAAGGTGGGCTTGAGAAACCGTTTTGTCAATAAACTTTTTTCTAAGAACATCGTTGTACTCTCTTTTAATTTTCCATTTCATGGCATTACCCGTTCGGGGAGAGTCACTGTCATGAGGACCAAACATCATTAAAGATGGCCACCAAAAACGATTGAGTGCATCTTGTGCCATTTCTTTTTGTGCAGGCGTACCATTAGCCATAGAGGCCATTATTTCATAACCTTGTCGTTGGTGAAAACTCTCTTCCTTGCAAATCTTTACCATGGCTCTAGAATAGGGTCCATAGGAAGTTCTTTGAAGAGAAACTTGATTTGTAATGGCTGCGCCATCAACCAACCAACCAATTGCGCCCATATCTGCCCATGTAAGTGCCGGATAATTAAATATACTGGCATACTTCGCTTTTCCTTGGTGTAATTTGGCGATCAATTCTTCACGAGAAATACCCAAAGTTTCAGTAGCACTGTACAAGTACAAACCATGTCCGGCCTCGTCTTGAACTTTTGCCAAAAGAATTTTCTTAGCCCTTAAACTTGGAGCTCTGGTAATCCAGTTCCCTTCAGGCTGCATTCCAATTACTTCAGAATGTGCGTGTTGCGACATTTGCCTAATCAAATGTGAACGATACTCTTCTGGCATAGAATCACGTGGTTCTATTTTATCGTTTGCGTCAATACGTTCTTGAAAAAGAACATCTAATTCTTCTGCTCCCATATCTTTTATTCTTTGTGTTCGTGTCCCCAAGTGTCAAGCTCTTCATCTGACCATAGCTCTGGAAAGAAAATTCTCTTTTGATATTTGGGATGCATGTATTTTTTCCATGGACTACCACCAGTTGCTGCCACAGGCTTACCGCTAGACTCTAGGTAATGTTCTGCGGTACGGTAGTGCGTCATGGTCCATTTAATATTAATTTTATTATCCAAAGCCTTCATGGCCTTAATTAGTTTTGGACTATTCTTATCTGTTTCGTTTAACGAATTGTAAACGGCCCTGAGATTGGTATGTTCGAATTGTTTAGCAGTAGCCAACAATTCCTTGCCGTACTTCTTTTCAAACATGGAGAGCATTAAAGATTTCTTTCCTGTTTTGTAGTTCTTTCCGGCAGCTTGCCAATAAAGGTGGTCAATTTTGGATTGCAGCCCAATTATTTTGTCTGCTTTGTCTTTGTATCGAGCGTCTATAAGATTATTTAAATCTGTACAAGCGATTTCAATTTTACGGTACTGTACAGATTGAAATCCGCTTGCAGGGGTAAGAGCATCTCTAAATTTCATGTACTGATCCACATCCATACCATATTTCATTATGGCAAAAGAGGATATAAGTACATCAAAGTAACGATTGATACGTCCTAGTTTAGATACAAAAAAATCGAGCGTTATAGAGTCTTCATTCGAAACTTGCTCAATTTCAGAAAGGATCATTTTAAAGAGCAATTCGTTTACTTGATGATACATGATGAATACATTTTCATCTTGTAAAAAAGTTTTTGGCTTTTGGAGCGTCAGCAAAGTATCTACTTCACAGTAATCCCAATAATTTACGGGGTTGGCATAACGTAAACCAGATAAATAAGGATCTGGATTTTCACCCAAATCTTGATATTTTGTATTGATATCTTTAATTAATTTATCCTGACTCATAAAATTATATAGTTTCGATATTCTAATGTTAACTAAAAAAAGTACTAATTACAAATTTAAGCTATTTATCACAAGTAATCTCTGCGGAGCTGAAATTTAGAATTTAAAACAATAGTGCCTACTCCATATATAAAAAAACACTATTAGATTAATGCATCTAAAGAATCCAAACCGACTAATTTCTCACTGGTAAATCCTTCGGCATAATCTACACCAATAAGTCTTCCTAAATCCGAGGCTCTGTAACTAACACTGTCTATAAATTGTTTAGAAGATATAGGAGTATCAACCAATTTAGATTCCGGATTGTAAAATTGTGATTTGTATGCCATAACAGCCTCAAGTTTCGTTTTCATATGCGAAGAAATATCGATAACAAAATCGGGTTGTATGGCTTTCCACTGTATGTAATGTAAAACTTGTTTGGGTCTCCACGCTTTTTGCTTGAGGCCTTCAATTTCTGTTTTTATTTTTGACAATCCGGCTAAAAAACAGGCTGTAGAAACTAAACTAGAAGCACGAGAATGATCGGGATGCCTGTCTTCTATGGCATTGCACAATACTATTTTAGGTTGGTATTTACGGATCATTTCAACCAATTTAAGCTGAGATTCTTTGTGATCTGCAAAAACAAAACCGTCTTCAAAACAAAGATTTTCTCTAAACTTAAGGCCCATAATTTGTGCCGCATTTGCTGCCTCAACTAACCTAAGTTCGCCTGAGCCTCTTGTACCAAGTTCACCTCGGGTTAAATCAATAGCTCCAACAGTAAACCCTAAGGCTATTTGCTTGCATATAGTTCCTGCACAACCCAACTCAATATCATCAGGATGAACTCCAATAGCTAATATGTCTACCCTATTAGTCATTCATTAACTTTTTGTATCGTATTCTTTTCGGTTCTGAAATACCCAATCGCTTGAGTTTATTCTCTTCATAATCGGAGTAAGAACCTTCAAAATAATAAACTTCAGAATTTCCTTCGAATGCTAATATATGAGTACAAACTCTGTCTAAAAACCATCTATCGTGTGATATAATTACGGCACAACCGGCAAAACTTTCTAAACCTTCTTCTAGCGCTCTCAGGGTATTTACATCTAAATCGTTGGTAGGCTCATCTAACAGCAAAACGTTTCCTTCCTGCTTTAAAGCCATAGCTAAATGCAATCTGTTGCGCTCCCCTCCGGAGAGTACACTCACCTTTTTATTTTGATCTTGACCGCCAAAATTAAATCGTGAAATGTAGGCTCTGGAATTTAACTTTACGCCACCTAATTCAATATTATCAAGGCCATCCGCAATATTTTCAAATACTGTTTTATCTGAGTCTATAGATTTGTGGTCTTGATCAACGTAAGAAACCTTTACCGTCTCACCAACCTCAAAGGTTCCTTCATCTGGGGTTTCAAGACCCATAATCATTCTAAACATGGTGGTTTTACCCGCTCCATTGGGCCCAACAATACCAACAATTCCTGCAGGTGGTAAATTAAAATTCAAATCACCGTAGAGTAATTTATCCCCAAAGGCTTTGCTTACGTTTTTGGCTTCAATAACATTGGTACCCAATCGAGGACCTGATGGGATAAATATTTCTAATTTTTGTTCTTTATCCTTAGTTTCTTGGGCAAGCAATTGTTTGTAGTTGTTTAAACGAGCTTTGCTTTTGGCATGACGCGCTTTGGGAGCCATACGAACCCAATCCAACTCACGCTCTAATGTTTTTTGTCTTTTAGAGGCTTGTTTGTCTTCTTGAGCCAAACGTTTTGATTTTTGCTCTAACCAAGTTGAGTAATTCCCTTTCCACGGAATACCTTCTCCTCTATCCAATTCAAGAATCCAGCCAGCTACATTGTCTAAGAAATATCTATCGTGTGTAATGGCAATTACAGTTCCTTTGTATTGTTGTAAGTGTTGCTCTAACCAGTTTACCGATTCAGCATCTAAATGGTTGGTAGGTTCATCCAAAAGAAGTACATCTGGAGCTTTAAGTAGAAGTCTACATAAAGCCACACGTCTTTTTTCTCCTCCAGATAGGGTTGCTATAGAGGCATCACCATCTGGCGTTCTTAGAGCATCCATTGCGCGTTCGAGCTTATTGTCTAACTCCCATGCTCCTTTCGCATCTATAATATCTTGTAACTCTCCTTGACGGTCAATTAGTTTTTGAAATGCATCGGGATCGTCCATTACATCTGGTTCCGCAAACTTGTCGTTAATCGCATTAAATTCGTCCAATACGTCCACAATGTCCTGCACTCCCTCACGAACAATGTCCATTACAGTTTTACTTTCGTCTAATACGGGTTCTTGCTCTAATAAACCAACAGAAAAATCTTTATCAGAATATACCTCTCCTTTAAAATCCTTATCTAAACCTGCTATAATTTTAAGCAAAGTAGATTTACCCGAACCGTTTAAACCAATAATACCGATTTTAGCACCGTAAAAAAAAGAGAGGTTTATATTTTTAATAATTTGTTTCCCGTTTGGAATAACTTTGGAAACTTTGTGCATTCCAAAAATGACTTTTTTATCGTCTGACATATCTATATGAAGTAATTGAATTTATATTCTTCAAATTTAAGCTAAATTTTCTAGTATTAAGAACCTTTAAAAAAATGAAGTGTAAATAAAATGATTGGATTTTAGAGGGAATTTAAGGTAACTAAAACAAAAAGTAATTTAGTTTTGTGTAAATTTTAAAGCGTCTATTTGCTCGCTAAGCTTGGTGTAGGTAGTTAATACTTTAAGGCAAAGCAGGTCTTCAAGATTGGGGTTCTGAAATTGAGCTACATGCTTATGTGCGTTCTCTATAATTTGCACTGCCTCATCGTTATGTTTGGAATAGTATTTTATTTTTGATTCTAAATCAGAAAAATCACTATTGATCTCAACGTAGTGAATATTTGGTTTTAAAAGTCCTTCCATAAACCACGTTTCGAATTTAGGCTTTGGCATAAAACACAAAGAGTTGGAAGACATAACCCACTTTAGGTTAGTTGCCACATCGTTGCCCTCTGGGCAAAAAATAAATTTGTATTGGAGCTGCTCTGGTATAGACATTCGGTTTTTTTGCCAAGGCAAATCGGTGCGAGGAATATTGGTCTGTCCGACATTAAAATTGGGCTTGTTCCAAAATTTTTGAACAAAGGCAATTCTATTTTTTTGATAAGCTCCTCCCCTCCATACCAAACTGTCTTTTTTTTCTGAAAATGAAATGGAATCTTTGACAAAATAAAAATGGCGGTTTTTGTTTAATTTAAATAGAATGGAATTTGCGTTGTTGCCCTCAATTGTTCTTGCCTTTACTAGAGTTGGATAATCGTTTACTGAGGTTTTATCGCCAAAATAATAAGCAAAAAGAGTGTTTTTTTTAAAATAATGTAAAAATTCCTTAAGATCCAGAAAGTAGCCTGTTCCGTTCGTTTTTTTAAAATTTTTAACGGAAACAGCGGTGTCTGGCAAACGGATCTTGTCGGTTATTTTGAGGTAATAATCGATTCTAAATTTTAATTCATCTGCATTGCAAGTACGTTCAAAATCCAACAGTTTTTTGTAGTTTCTTTTGAAGAAAAATACAGGCAAGAAATTGTAGGTATAATTGGATACGTAATAAAAGACTCTGTTTCTCATCTTTAGGTTTGAATACGCTAACAAATTGACAAAACTATTTTCAGTTTTGTTGAAAATCTGAATTCAAAAATACAGTTTTAAATACTATTCTGGGTCCTAAATTACTCAATCTATATACAACTAGAGAAACATCCTCTAATTTAGTGCGCTAATCCTGTTCGTTCATGCTTTTACATTACTAAAATTTTAGGAATTGTTGCATCTGTTAGAGTTTAATGAATTTTTTACCACGACTTCGAACTCCGTTAAAATCAACTGAAACAATGTAATTACCATTTGGTAAATTGGATACATCTAGTGTGTTGTACCAATCGTTTATACTTCCCTTTAACACCGTTTCACCCTTTATAGAAGTGATGTAATAGCTTGTGTTTTTTGGTGTACTGTAGACGTCTAAATGAACAGTTTTATTGGTTAAGGTTGGATAAATTTCAAAGTTCGTTTTTTGATTTTCATCTTCCAATACAGTTCGATAACGGAGATCTTCATTGGTGTAAATAGACATTTGAATTTGTTGGTGTTGTTTTTCAATTGGAAACTCCAATGCATAATTAGCCCAATCATCGGTTAAGTCATAACTCCCTAAAAGATTTCTATTTCCTAGAGCATCTAAGAAGTGTACTTTACAAGTAACCAAATCTTTTTCGCTAGAAATGCTCGAAAATTTGAGCTGAATACTAGAGGCGTTTAGATGAAATAGAACGTCTTTAACAATAAACTCTTTTTCATCAAAATGCAAACTAAAGATTTGTGTTGAATCCTCTGAAATTTGTTTTTGACTCAACAGAAAAGCAGGCATATTAGTGTTATCAAAACGGGTTGCCAAATTGCCAAATTCATTGGTTATTTTACTCGCTATTCTTTGGCCACCGCTAACAGAGCTGTAAAATCGAACTGCGGTAGTTTTTTCAAAATCTTGTAAACGAACATAACAAGAGTTTTCGACTTGAAAAATAGCGGCATTAAAGTGTTTGGTAGATGGAATTTGGTAGGCTTTTGGACTTACCTTTAAATTTTGTGCCCCTAACGATGTGCCTAGGATACATAGAACGGATAAAACTGAATTTTTCATGTGATAGAATATTTAATTAATCATTATTTTTTGAACCGACTCTTGCCCATTGGCAAGCAATACCCGAAGCAGGTAAGCTCCGGAGCTTAGGTTTGTGTTTAGCAGCACCTGATTTTGAGCTGTGTAGCTTTGTTGCAGGAGTAAATTGCCCGTTAGCGAATACAACTCCACGGTGGCAATGCTACTTTCTGCTCGCAGTGTAAAACGGCCAGAACTTGGGTTGGGATGCACCTGCACTGCTGCCCTTTCTCGCTCGGGTAAGGCTAAAAAACTCGGACTCAAACGGGCTATAAAAAAATCTCTGTAGTCGTTTGCTAGGTCGTAAGAGTTTGCGCCAAACGAAATACCAGCACTCGAAGACTCGCCCATGAGAAACAAATTGTTTTGGCTATCGGTGCCCATGTCGTACAAAAACTCCGAGCCTCCACCCACTATGGTTTTACTCCAAAGTGCCTGGCCTTGTGCATCTACCGCTCGTAAAAAAACATCGTAGCCACCGCTGGTTTCCAAGGTATCGTTGCCAAAAACAATGTCGTTGGTATACGTGCCGCCTAAAAAAACAGTTCCAGATGCGTCAGAAGATGCCTTAGCGTACCACTCCCCACCGTTATTGTTGCTCATTTCGTGCCACTTTACATTGCCCAAACTGTCGTAACAAACCACAAAGGCATCTTCTGAGCCGTTTATATTACCGTGCAAGGTGGCCGCATTTTCAAAGTATATTTTATTAGGTACCAGTTGCGAATAGGCACTGCCCATTACTACTATGGAATTGGGAGAAGCTACGTGTAAA
>Ga0233444_10001836_pt1 | contig 23259 bp, 23 predicted proteins | sample SI_124_October20_6_FD_182792 | JGI IMG/M metagenome (GOLD analysis project Ga0233444, IMG submission 182792) | Seawater microbial communities from Saanich Inlet, British Columbia, Canada - SI_124_October2016_10_MG | ecosystem: Environmental > Aquatic > Marine > Inlet | place: Canada: British... | reverse complement strand
TTCCACCTCTATATCACATGATGATGAAGAAAAAATTAGCAACATGGGATAGAGACTTTGCTACTGAAGGCGAATTAGAAATTGCTGCTAGAATCAATGCTCAAGCTGGCTACACAATGCCTGAGAACCATGATTCTTACGCTAGAATCTAAGTAAGCCTCAAAATGGGCCCGGAGCTAACACTTCGGGCCCATCTTTTTTAAACCCACAACAGAGATTATCTAGAGTGGCCCTGAACAAGCCATTTAACAAGATAACGAACATCTCTAAAACACAATTTAATGCCGTTATAGAAAACATCTTAATCTGCATTAGAGACACATAATGTTAGCCAGTCTGAGAAAGAAATATTCTTTGTTCTTTTTGGTTAACGCGCCCAGAAACTGTGTACGGCTTAGGCGTCACATTTCTTTATAAAGTGAGGAAAAGAAGATGGAAGTAAAATGGGATGAAAATGCCTGCGAACATGCCGGTGTATGCGTTAATTCTTTACCGAATGTCTTCAAAGTAGAAGATGGTAGTTTTGTAATTGACACAAGTGCTGCTTCAGAAGCAGAAGTGCTTGAAACAATTGCTAAGTGCCCATCAGGTGCTTTAACAGTTCAAGACTAAGTTTAATTTTTTAATAAATAAATTTTTAAGTGGAGGAAGGTTAAATGGCTATTGGAGATCATTTATCAGATGTAAAAGTATTATGGGGTGTTGCTGGTTGTCCAAACACTAGTAAGATTCTTTTAACTGCAGCAGAAAAAGGCGTTGATATTGACGGTCGTTCTGTAGATGTCAATTCAGAAGTTGAAATGGGTGAGATTAAGAGGAATTCTCCATTCGGTTCAATTCCAGTTCTAAAAGATGTTGACTTCTACATCTACGGTACAGAAGCAATCATGTCTTACCTTGATGACAAAGGTTTTGGTAACTCACTCGTCCCTCGTAATGGTGTGGTACGTGCTGTTCATTACCAATGGGCACATATTGCTTCATCACATTTTGCACCAGCTGTTGCTAAGTTATCAGACGGTGATGACAGTGCTATGGAGGCTGTTAAGGCAGGCTTATCAGCATTGGAAGCACAGTTAAACTCTAGAACTAAACGTGGTGACTATATTGTCGGTGAATTCAGCTTGGCTGATATCCACTGGGCGCCTAGCATTCATGCTTTATGCCTACACGGAAATGAGTCACTTGTAGACTCAATGCCTGGTGTTAAAGCTTGGTGGGGTACTATGAAGGTAAGAAAGAGCATGAGTAAAGAGAACTATGTTGCTTATACTACTTTGCCTTCGCTGGATGAAATACGTAGTAATAAATTACGTTCAGTCAGCATTAACGTCTAGACGTTAGTACTTTTAACCTCAAAGAAATTTATATATGTTTGGTTTTTTCAAAAATAAGAAACAGGATTACGCAGCCAAAATTAATGGCTCTCAAACGCTGACAGTAAAGACTGGAGACAATCTTTTAAAAGCAGCGCTTGAGGCTGATTTGGCTTGGCCTCACGACTGCCGAGTAGGTAGTTGCGGTACGTGTAAGTGTCGTTTAGTTGAAGGCAAGATCAAGCCTTTGGCAGATTTCGCTTATGTGTTAGAAGGCGAGGACTTACAAAATGGCTACATTCTTGCGTGCCAAACGGCACTTAAGACTGATATAGAAGTAGAAGTAGAGCTTCTCTCTGACGGTGAAAAACAACACCATTGGGAATCAGATGCAGTCATCAAAGAAATTCGCGACTTAACACATGATATTAAAGCGCTTGTCATTGAAATCATTGACCCAGAGAATGTCTCTGCGAGCGAGCTCTTATATAAAGCGGGTCAATATGCAGATTTAAAACTATCCCATCTAAAAGATGGCCGTAGTTACTCATTTGCAACGGCACCGACCATTGGTCAAAAAGAGTTCTTGTTTTACATTCGAAAAGTTCCGGGTGGTGAATTTACTGACTGGTTATTTGAGGAAGATCGTACTGGCCAAACTTTAACAATGAGTGGTCCTTACGGGAAATTTGGGCTGGCTGAAGAGCCAGCCACAATGACCTGTGTTGCAGGTGGTAGTGGAATGAGTGCGGTAATGGGTGTTTTAGAAGCCGCTCTTGAATCAGGCGCTAAGCGTGATGTTCGCTTCATCTTTGGTGCGCGAAGCCAAAAAGACCTTTACCTTGGTGATCAAATTGCTGAAATGGCATCAGATTGGCAAAGCAAAGGCCTTGGCAGCTTCGAGTACATTCCTTGCCTATCTGAAGAACCTGAAGATAGTACATGGGAAGGCAGTAGAGGACTTTGTACAGAATTTATTGTCGATGAAAAAACTGGCAGTGTTTCTGGACAGGCTTATTTGTGTGGTCCACCAGGTATGATTGATGCCGCTATTAGCGTATTCGAAAAAAATGGTGTTAGCAAAGATGCAATACTCTTTGATAAGTTCCTCGATAAGAGTAATACACCTTAAATAATAAAAAACATGTCAAGGCCGATTAATTGTTACAGGCCTTGTTGATTAACTTAATAAATTGGAGATAAATTATGGCTTCTTTTAAAGCAATCGTAGTTATGGTTATCTGGACAGCTATTGCAGGATATGGCTTGTTCACAATCGGTGCCCATGAGCACTTCAGAAACCCAATGTGGGCTGTCGGTACTGGCGTCGCATTACTTGTTATTCATATGATTAACATGGCTTTATATTTCAAAATTGCTGGCGAACGCCCATTTGAATGGTTTAGATAAAGCAATTTAGCAACACCAAAAAAGCAACGATTATTAGCAACTTAGCTGATATCGTTGCTTTTTTACAACAAGCGCTCAAGAAATATCACTTTTTGAGACAAATGCATTCAATACGTCTAGACTTCCCAAACAAAACCATTATATAGTCGCATTTAACACACTGTGTTAGAGATAAGCGTTAAAGAATTGATTTTAGTCTTAAAGCTAAACTTAATTCTCTAACGAAAATAAGCATGATGTTTTGTATTTAACATGCTAGCCGTGATTATAGATTGAGCATTTATATTTACTCAAAGCTAGCAAAGAAGATTCAAAATTAATTGTTTAATTTATAAATGAACAATAAAGAGGCAAGTAAATGAAAAAATTCAATCGCTTAGCTTTGTCGACAGCGCTGCTAGCAGCAACGTCAACAGGCGTGATGGCAGGGCCTTACGGCTATGACCTACACAACGTTTTAGCACCTGTTTCAGCTTCAATGGCTGGTACAAGTATCGCTAAACCTTTAGATAACGTATCTGCACTTTTTGGTAACCCAGCCGGTCTATCTGAATTCCGTGGTACTGAATTCACATTCGGTGCAACTTGGTATAAGCCAAGCGCTGTTTTAGAACATAATGGTTCAATAACTGGTGCAGTGGGTGGTGGTGCATTCAAACAAAGTAACCGCAATGAAGGTTACATAGTTCCTCAAATTGCAGTGACTCAAGACCTTCGTGGTTTAGGTATTCCTGGTACATTGGGTGCAGGTGTGACAGTCACTAACGGTATCGGTGTTGAGTACCGCAAAGAGCCTAATTCATTAGGTGCGAGTGCAGAGTTAATTTATGTCGGTGCAAACTTTGGTCTGAGCTGGGATTTAACAGAGAACCTAACCTTGGGTGCTGCTGCGACAACGACCTATGCAATGTTAGATTTAGGTCTAGCCTCTACATCAGCGAACACCCATGATATCGGCTTTAAAGGCAGCTTAGGTCTGACTTATAAACTACCACATGCGACCCAAGTTGGTGTGTTTTACCACTCAGAGTTACGCCAAGATTTTGATGATATTATCCAAACATCTCCAGGTGCTGCAGCATTATCTAGTGGTAACACCGGTGAATTTACTAACTTAGTTATTGAACAGCCTCGTACTCTTGGTATTGGTATCAGTAATGAAATGCTTATGGATGGTAATTTATACCTTGCAGCAGACGTAATGTATAAAAACTGGGCCAATGCTGATTTCTGGCAGGATGTCTATGTTGATCAATGGATCTTCTCAATGGGTGGTCAGTACACTATGGGCCCATGGGAATTCCGTGCAGGTTATGGCTATGCAGATGATCCAACACGTGAGAACGTCAAAGGGTTAACCCAACTAGCTAATGCTTGTGCAGGTTTACCAGCAAACTGTACTGCTATCCCAACAGGAAGCGGCGCAATTGGTATAGCTGTCACCGAGTATTTACAAGCTGCTCAAACTCAAGTTATTTATCGTCATAGAGTTACTGCTGGTCTTGGTTACAAAGGCTTCTTAGCACCATTCTTAGATTTGGATATGCATGCTGCGTACCAACTTGAAGAAGATAGAGACTACGGTGGTAGCCCAGGCGGATTGATCGCTGTAAACCACACAAACTCTGAAGTTTCATCTTGGCATGCTGGTTTCGCACTAACATGGCACTTTGAATAAGTCATAGCTTGTTTGATATGTAATACAGATTAGTTGTAATATCTGTATGAAGAATAAAAGCCAGGACATTTGTCCTGGCTTTTGTTCTCAATAACTAACTATAAAGAGAGACTGTTATGAAAAAACTACTTAATATTGTGTTGTCTGCTAGCTTCCTAGCAGCTTCACTGACTGCTGTAGCAGAAGAAGCAAAAGGCCCAACAATATTTGAACGCATCGGTGGCGAACCTGTAGCAAGAGAAATCGTTTCTGACATCTGGGATAATCATGGTAAAAACCCGATCGTTAAAAACCGTTTCCAGTACAGCGATCCTGTTTATGTAAAACAAAAAGTATATGAAATTTTCGCAATGGCTACCGGCGGCGACGTTGAATATACTGGCCAAGACATGAAAACAACACATGCAGCAATGAATATCAGTGAAATGGAATTCAATGCTGTTGTTGACGATATTATGGACGCATTAGACGAAAACCATATCGCAACACAAGAAAAAAATGAGATTTTAGCAATTCTTTGGTCTGTTAGACCTGATGTTGTTAACTCAAACATCTCTACAAAAGCACTGTCTCCAGCTACAGCTGCACACGCTCACTAATAAGCGTTTATGGTTTCCAGCCCTCTTGTTCCAAGAGGGCTGAACTTTAAACTAGTTCACCCTCCCGTTCCAAACAAGTAACACCACTAACAAGACTAATCTGTCTAGCACCCCTACTTCCTAAGAAAAAACCTAAGCAAGGGTTTTTATTGGCAAATTTAACCAAACACGCTATAGTCACGCCTTTTTAAAATAGAGGTCTATTTCTATCATGACTGATTTGGTATTCCATAAAGCAGAAAAATATATTGAGGAAGACTTAGAGTATTATTTTTCTGGTGAACGCGATATTCATAGTCAAGTTAAACCTGGTCAAGATATTTATAGCTTTACCCCCGACTCAAGCCATCTGAATATTGATTATCAAGATGGTAAAGTCGGTAACTTCTTTTTTCCCTTCGCACCCGGATCATTAGACCGCGTATATATTGGTATTAGTTTTCCTTTATTTGCAAATAATTGGGGAGCGGCTTTTCTTCGACACTTAATGACGCTGGTTAAACCTGATGGATGTGTCGTATTGCCTGTTTATCCTGAAATGCAAGCTTCAGAAAAAAACTTTTGGGCTAGAAGCATTCTTGAGAATATTTTTATCAGCAGAAGCCGCTGGAAAGGGATGAGCAACATTTGGGCAGAAAATGATGGCGTTATGTCTATGCGTATTGGCCGGAAAAGCCCACCAGAAATCAGTAGTACAGCGAACTATTTACTAAGGCAAGGCAGTCAAGCTGCAATTAGACAATCGATTCGTCATCCTGAATCCGATATCACGACTAGCGATAATTTCTTAAGTTTGCATACTGCTCATTGGCAGAATGTAACAACCAGCGCCTTAGTAGAAAAAATCGTCCAAGACCATTTTGGCCGAAAAGGTGCTGTTCACTTTTGCGCTCTAGGTCCTGACCTAAATAACAGTATACTCGCAACCGAACTTCTGCTTAGCCCTTATATTAATATCGAAAGTGCCGCCAGTGAAATACCTAGTAATGAACTTGCCATACATGACCCTCAAGACATTATTGCTTATCATAATAGGGAAGTGGGCGATAAGTTACGCATAACGTCAGAGCAAGGCGCTGCTTTGACTACTACAGGCCTTAATGTTCTTAGTTTAATTAATGCCTTAACGACTCTCAATCATGAAGAGCAGTCAAACTTAATTAACATGGCATGGAAAAAGCTTGCTACAGGCGGCCTCTTAATCGTTCGTGAGAGTGACTCCGCCTTATCGCCCGATCACCTTAACAGCTTGCTTACGCCCCTTGGCAAGACTAAACACTATTCATCACTTGTTGCATCTGAGCATAACCTGGACGTAGAGATAAGCCATTATTCACTCCTTATTGAGCAAGAGCTCAGAGAAGAAAATAAGAATAGAACCGGTATTTTTTGGGTCGTTCAGAAATAGTTCAGCTTTCTAGTGTAATATCCTAACCACTAACAAGATGCGCAATATTAACCACTGAGTAGGCTTGCGGGGCTATACGACCTCTTGATTTTAAGTTTCTACTTAAATACCTATGAATACAGTAAATAAGGACAGAACTTTGCACATTAGCGTCCGTTAGCGACTTTGTTTAAGCTGTACTAAGGGATTTATGTCAACAAAATTGAAAACATATTTGATATCAAGTTAAGAGTTGTTAATAATATATTGTTAATAGCTTAAATTATTGCACTAGAAATATAGGTTTATACGTAGTCACAAAGTGCAGGTGTCTAGCGTAATGTATAGGCTTACAAATTATTTTATAGAAACCATACAGGTGGATAGTGAAAAAGTTATCTGAAAGCAAAACTGATTTACTTCAAGAAATCAAGGCCGAAGCAGCAGAGTTACCGCAAAAGAAACGCCGTGACTTTATGCTCAACGGATTAAAATTAACTGCGGGCACAGCCCTCGCCACAGCTGTTGGAAAAGTTGCTGCTGGTCAGGAAAACCTTCCCCCTAATATTCCTGCATGGAGCAAGACGTTAGGGCGAGGCGTTGTTTCTGTACCCTACGGACTGCCATCAAAACATGAAGCAGATGTCGTTAGGCGAACTGTCGAATGGTTGACTGCTGACGAAATCGCTTCTATCAGCATGACGCCACTTCATAAGCAGAAAGGTATCATCACTCCAAGTGGGTTACATTTCGAGCGTTATCATGGTGGCGTTCCAGAGGTAAACCCTGATGATCATCGACTCATGATCAATGGCTTGGTCGAACGACCGCTGCTTTTGACTATGGATGACATCATGGCTTTCCCGTCAGAATCACATATCCATTTCTTAGAATGTCCAGCCAATGGCGGTATGGAATGGCGTGGCGCGCAAATGGAAGCGCTCCAGTTCACTCACGGCATGATCAGTGGCTCTGAATGGACAGGGGTTATGCTCTCGACCATCTTACAAGAAGCTGGCCTTAAACCTGGCGCCAAGTGGGTCTTAGCAGAAGGTGCTGATGCAGCGGGTATGACACGAAGTATTCCGATTGATAAGGCCTTAGACGATGCAATGGTCGTCTTTGCACAAAATGGTGAAATGTTGCGTCCAGAGCAAGGTTACCCTGTGCGCTTATTCACACCAGGCTGGGAAGGCAACACCAGTGTCAAATGGTTACGTCGCTTAGAAATCGGTGACAAGCCATGGATGCACCGTGAAGAAACTTCCAAATACACAGATTTATTGGCCGACGGCAAAGCGCGTAAGCACAGTTATGTGCAAGAAGTGAACTCTGTTATTACTAGCCCATGCCCTGAAAGCCCCGCTAAACGTAAGGGCCTGATGCAGTTAGAAGGTTTCGCCTGGTCTGGCCGCGGTAAAGTCTCACGTGTTGACATATCTCTTGACGGTGGTGTGTCATGGAAAACAGCCGAACTAAAAGGTTTAGTGCTAACAAAATCAATGACACGTTTTAGCATGGAAATTGACTGGCAAGGTGAACCTTTACTTCTACAAAGTCGTGCAATTGATGACACAGGCTATGTACAGCCAACGTATGCTCAATTACGTGAGGCTAGAGGTACGAATTCAATCTATCATAAGAATGCTATCCACACATGGCAGCTAAATACAGATGGGACGGTAAACAATGTACAACTCGGTTAAAAAATATTTAAAAGTACTGGTTTTAGCCACAGCTGCTCAAGGGCTTTTTGCTACTGCCGCTCATGCGAAAGAGCTAGGTCATTATGGCCTTGGACGTATTGCCACAGAAGAAGAAATTGCTGGTTGGGATATTGACATTAGGCCGGATGGTTTAGGTTTACCTGAGGGCAGTGGCTCAGTTTCCGCTGGAGAAGGCTTATATGAAGCCCAGTGTGCATCTTGTCACGGCTTATTTGGTGAAGGTGAAGGTCGCTGGCCCGTCCTGGCTGGTGGTGAAGGAACATTGACCGATGACCGCCCACAGAAGACTGTCGGTAGTTACTGGCCTTACGCAAGTACATTATGGGATTACACTCGTCGTGCGATGCCTTTTACTGCGCCACAGTCATTATCTGTTGATGAGACCTATGCTATTACAGCATATGTTCTGTACCTCAATGAACTCGTAGAAGAAGACTTTGTTTTAACTAAAGAGAACTTCTTAACCGTTAAAATGCCTAATGCAGACGGCTTCTTTGAGGATAACCGCCCAGATGTTAAAAACACAGCTTGTATGAAGGATTGTAAAGATCCTGCTTCCATTAAGGTTGCTTCTACCATCGCCGGTGTTACACCTCTCGAGCATTTAGAAGAGGATGGTGCCGCTGAAGAGAGCGAAGCATCTGAACCCGCAAATGTTCATGGTAAAGCGATATACAAACAATCTTGTGCTGTGTGCCATGACCATGGTGTCGCGGGCGCGCCAAAAACTGGTGATAACGAGATATGGGCTGATCGACTTGTCCCAGGTATGGAAGCTGTTATTCAACGTGCCATCACTGGTTACACAGGTGAAAATGGCGTTATGCCTGCTAAAGGCGGCAATATGAGCTTGAGTGACGAAGATGTCTCTGCTGCTGTTCACTATATGATTGAGCAAAGCCAATAGGCTCGAAAATAAATCTAAGAGGATATATTCGGTCATGAAAAAGTTAACGCAACTTATTACAGCAGTAGTCTTATTTTCATTACTGCTGTCAACAGCCTATGCAGACAGCGTTGCGGAAGGTAAGGAACTCTCCTTTGATAGAAAAAAAGGAAATTGTTTAGCCTGCCATATGATGGATGACGGTGAGTTACCAGGTTTAGTTGGGCCACCTTTAATGATGATGGAAGTCAGATTTCCAGACCGTGCTGTGCTAAGAGAACAAATTTGGGACGCAACAATCAGAAATCCAGCTACATCAATGCCCCCTTTTGGTAAGCATCGTATGATGACTGAAGAAGAGATTGATAAAGTCGTAGATTACCTATACACGCTATAGCACCAACAAATATAAAAAGATAACTTTGGAGAAAACACAATGCAACGAAGATTACTACTTAAAGGCCTTTTAGGTTTTACAACAATGGCAGCAGCAATGACTGCAATGCCAAGGCTTGCAATGGCCAAATGGTCTAAAGCTTTTGATAACACAACTGTTGATGGCGCTTTGAATGACCTTTACGGCAGTGCAGCATTGACTAAAGACGATAAAATCACTTTAAAAGTGCCTGAAATCGCAGAAAATGGTGCCGTTGTGCCCGTGACTGTTAAAACGAAAATGGCCAATGTGACCAACATTAGTATCTTTGCTGATAAAAACCCACAACCTCTAGCAGCATCATTCACTTTACCTGAAGGGACTGCTCCTAATGTTTCTATCCGTATCCGCCTTGGAGAAACACAAGTCGTTAAAGCAGTTGTCGAAGCTGACGGTAAGCTCTACACAACAGAGCAAGAAGTTAAAGTTACTATCGGCGGCTGTGGCGGTTAATCTAGATAAGATATTGAGGATAGAAATATGAAAATTAAAGCAAAAATGAAAAAAGATATGGCCGTAATTAAGGTGTTAGCAAAACACCCTATGGAAACGGGCCTACGTAAAGATAAGAAAACCGATAAAGTTATTCCTGCTAAGTTCATTAAAGAGCTTGTCTGTAAGCATGGCGATAAAGAAGTATTCCATGCAGATTTTGGTCGCTCGGTTTCTAAAGACCCTTACCTGTCATTCTCTTTCGCTGGTGCAAAAAAAGGCGACACTGTTTCAATGACATGGATTGACAACACTGATGAAACGCTCACTGTTGAAGCACCTATTAAATAAGACACCACATTCAAGGATCTTTGATATGAAAGGTATAACTTGTTTGTCTGCAGTTGTACTTGGCTCCCTGCTTATTAGTGGGCCAAGTTATGCAGATCCTCAGTCTGATCAAGATGACATTAGGGCATTTTTTCAAAAACGTTTTCCTAAAGTCGAGTTAGCAGGTTTTGCTGATGGTGTTTACGCCATTAACCAAAATGCACGAGAACAATGGGAAGAAATTGAAGAGTTCCCCCCTTATGAAGACGCTGTTGATGAGGGTCAAACTTTGTTTGAAACACCTTTCGCAAATGGCAAAAGCTATGCGGATTGCTTCCCTAATGGTGGTATTGGCATCAAACAGGATTATCCTAAATTTGATACTGAAACAGGCCAAGTCGTCACCATTGAATCAGCTATTAACCACTGCCGTAGCACTAATGGGGAAGAAGCTTTGCCCTATGGCCAGGGTGAGTTAGCTTATGTTTCTGCTTACATGGCATCGACGTCACGAGACAATATCATTAATGTTGTTATACCTGACGATGAGCGTGCTTTGGCAGCTTATGAAGCCGGCAAAAAAATGTTTTATGAACGTAAAGGCCAACTCAATATGGCTTGTGCGACATGTCATATTAGCAGTGCTGGGGCGCAGCTTCGTGCTGAGATTACAAGCCCTGCTTTAGGCCATACTACACACTTCCCAGCTTTCCGCTTCGGATGGGATGATATTGGCACCCTGCAAAAACGTTATGCTGGCTGTAACACGCAAGTGCGCGCTAAGCCTTTTGCATTGCAAAGTGAGCAATATCGTAACTTAGAATATTTCCACACATATATGGCTAACGGCTTACCGCTGAATGGTCCTGGCTCAAGGAAATAACATCATGGCAAAAACAAAATATACAACCTTCATGGCTTTATTCGCAGCTGCAACGTTGATGGCTGGCTGTTCTGATTCAGGCACGGATACCATGACAGATAAACCAGCTTCGGCTCAGCATGATGAAGCTGTCGATATCGACACCTTAATCAAAAATGCAGAAGCAGCGCGTGCTGAGGCTGATAAACTTGGCTTTGAATGGAGCGTGACAGCCCCCCTGTTAGAGGAGGCACATGCTGCAGCTAAGGCCGGTAACCATGAGCAAGCAATTGCTCTGTTCCAAGAAGTGAAACACCAATCTATGCTTGCTATAGAACAGGCTCACTATGCTGATAAACATTGGCAATTACTTATCCCTGTAAATGATTAATTTACTTTTAAAATAATCGAAGGAAAAAGACATATGAATAAAACGACACTTAAAATTGCGGGTCTGTTTTTATCACTTTTCGCTGCAGGCTCTGCATCGGCACTTGATGTACAGCTCACACCCGATTTAGCATCAGTTGATGTGATGAGTCACGGTGAAACAGTGACTATCATGAGAAATCAAGATACTAGCAACACAATCATCGCTGATTACGCAAAAACATCTAGAAAATGCCCTCCTTTCTGTATCCGTCCAATTGTTATCGCTGAAGGCGTTGAGACATTGGGTGAGTTAGAAATCATTCACTACGTCAAAATGCATAGTGATGGTGATGATTCAATCTTAATTATTGATTCACGCACACCTGATTGGGTTGCTAAAGGTACTATTGCTGGTTCAGTTAACATTCCTTGGACACACCTAGATACCGCTAAAGGCGCTAGCCCATTTGATATTGCTGAAATCATGCAAGAAAGATTTGGCGTAGAAGAGCAAGAAGGTCTATGGAACTACGAAAATGCTAAAACATTAGTCTTGTTCTGTAATGGTATGTGGTGTGGTCAATCACCAAGAAATATCAAAACTTTATTGAAATTCGGCTACCCTGCTGCAAAAATCAAGTGGTACCGTGGCGGTATGCAAAACTGGGAAACTTTAGGTTTATCTACAGTTAAGCCTAAGTAAGCTACCCAGCTATACTTAAACTGCACAACCAGACAGCCCGGGACTAAGTTTTAAAACGCTAGTTCTGGGCTGTTTTTATTTCTCCTACTGAAAAATGGTTAATTATGAATCGTCGTGAATTTACTCAGTTACTTGCAATAGCTAGCGCAGCCAATATTTTCCCTAGAACTGCGTTTTCTAATCACTCAGAACCATCGCCTGAAAGTATGTATGACATACCTAGCTTTGGTAATGCCCGATTGCTTCATATTACTGATAGCCATGCTCAGTTAAAACCCATTTACTTTCGCGAACCCAGCGTCAATATTGGTATTCGTCATGAAGATGGTAAGCCGCCGCATATCGTTGGTAAACACTTCTTAGATTACTTCAATATGAATGCGGGCGGCATTCAATCACATGCCTTCACTTCGCTCGATTTCATTGCTTGCGCTGAAAAATATGGCAAAGTCGGTGGCTATGCGCATCTCAGTACTTTAGTTAAGCAATTACGCCAAAGCTATGGCGATGCTGATCGTTCATTGCTTCTTGATGGTGGTGACACTTGGCAAGGCTCTGCAACTGCCTACTGGACTCGTGGTATGGATATGGTCGAAGCTTCCAACCTTCTCGGTGTCGACGTAATGACTGGGCACTGGGAATTCACCTATCAAGACACCGAAATATTAAGCAATATCGAGGCCTTTAATGGTGAATTTATTGCCCACAATGTCAAAGTGAATGAGGATGCCTTGTTCGAAGGCTCACCAGCCTATGATGAAGACACAGGCAATGCATTTAAACCTTATACAATCAAGGCGATGGGCGATCATCGTGTTGCCGTAATAGGACAAGCTTTTCCTTATACGCCGATTGCAAACCCAAGTCGCTTTATCCCTGACTGGACTTTTGGAATTCAAGCACAGGAACTGCAGGAGCTTATTAACGAGGTTAAAGAGTCTGAGCAACCAGATGCCGTTATTTTATTGTCCCATAATGGAATGGATGTTGACCTTAAATTGGCGGCAACTGTTTCTGGACTCGATGTGATCCTAGGTGGTCATACTCATGATGGTGTACCAAGACCTGTTCATGTCAAAAATGCAGCTGGCACGACTTTAGTTACGAATGCCGGTTCAAATGGTAAATTTGTCGGTGTACTTGATCTAGAATTAGGCAAAGGACGCGTAAAAGATTTTCGTTATACCTTACTGCCTGTCTTCTCTAACTACATTAAAGCTGACCCAGAAATGGCTGCTTTCATTGACGATGTTCGCGCACCTTACGAAACTCAGCTCAATGAAACATTAGCCGTCACTGACGAGCTACTTTATCGCCGGGGTAACTTCAACGGCACCTTTGATCAGGTTATTTGTGATGCATTACGTGAAGTGAATGGCGCAGACATTTCTTTATCTCCCGGCTTCCGTTGGGGCACAACCGTTATGCCAGGCCAAAATATTACATTTGAACACGTCATGGATCAGACCTGTATTACTTACCCTGAAACTTATACACGTGAGATGACAGGGACTGAAATTAAAGCCATTCTTGAGGATGTCTGCGATAACCTATTCAATGTCGATCCGTTCTATCGGCAAGGTGGTGATATGGTTCGTGTCGGCGGTATGGACTACGTCTGTGACCCACTAGCAGGTTTTGGTAATCGTATTACGAATATGACTCTTGATAGCGGTAAAGCCGTAGAAGCTAATAAACAGTATAGAGTTGCTGGATGGGCCACAGTTAACGCCCAAGCTGAAGGCGCGCCAATTTGGGATGTTGTGGCAGGTTACTTAAGAGACAAAAAGCAATTTTCTATCGAAAAGGTTAACACGCCAAAGTTGAAAAATATGGCGGGCAATAAAGGTATTATTGCTTAGGCCTCTACCTTAAGCTCGACAAAGCATTATTTTATTTCGACCAAATGGTTGACAATAAGCCGGTTCCCGTATTATCTTTAATTATACCAACTAGTTGGTATAAGTTAGAGGTATGACTTTTTCCATGGATTGCGCTAAGAAAAAGTCCTTATCACACTTATAGATAGCCGCATTACCACAACGGCTAATAATAATGACAGATACTACGAGGATAACGCCATGTCACAAGAAAATGTAAAAGATGCAATGATGAAAATCATCACCGGCATTCAAGAAAACCCAAGCTCATCTAAAGTCTTTTTTCGTGCTGAAACACAGTGGGAAGAAGATGTTCGCTGCTCAGCCAAAGTCCGTGATTTTCCACCAATGGTCATTGATGAACCTCCTGTCCTGGGTGGGCAAGATGCCGGGCATAACCCTGTCGAGCTAGTTTTAGTAGCTTTAGGCACTTGCCAAGAAATCATGTACTCCGCTTATGCCTCTGTTATGGGCGTCTCTATTGATACCGTTAAAGTTAACGTTAAAGGTAATCTCGATCTTAAAGGTATGTTTGGTCTTGATGAAACAGTACCGGCTGGATTTAATGATGTAAACTTCCAAACTACGATTGAGAGCAGCGCTGATGACGATGCTTTACTTAAATTAGTAGAGGCCGCGGAAAGTAACTGCCCTGTTTTAGATATGTTAACGAGACAAGTACCTGTCAGTGGTACCGTAACTATTAATGGCCGAGATATGAATAGTTTAGTCAAAAAGAGTGCTTAGATAGCACTTGAGTTAAAATACTGAGGGGGCCCAATAAACGCTCCCTCGGTGTTATTTCCAGCCTTTACCAAACAGCCTAAGCATGTAACTATATTACTCATTGATCCAATAACCGGCATTCAATGGGCTTTCTGATGATTTCCATCAAACATTCTCTTCTTTCCCTCGCAGTTTTATTCTTACTTTTTATAAACCCCGCTCACGCGACTTATATGGAAGTGACTTTACTCGGAACCGGCACACCTCGGCCCAGTATTGAGCGCTTTGGCCCAGCAACTCTTGTTGAAGTTAGAGGCCGCTATTTTCTATTCGATAGCGGGCGAGGTGCAACCATACGCTTAGCACAGGCAGGTGTTAACTTAGCTCAAATAGAGCATGTTTTTTTAACTCACCTACATTCCGACCATATCTCCGGCTTAAGTGATTTATGGTTAACAAGCTGGATATGGCAACGACCGGAAAAGATTAAATTGACCGGCCCTACTGGTACAGAAAAACTAGCAGAGCATCTCGGCAGAGCCCACCAAGCTGATTTCAACTACCGAACTAAAAATACGCAACTCAGCAAAGATACTTTCAGCATCTTGAGCCAAGATATTGAATCTGAAGGTGTGGTCTACGAGCAAGATGACATCACTATTACCGCTTTTCTGGTTAATCATTATCCCGTAGAGCCGGCTTATGGCTATCGGATTCAAAGCGGTGAGACCGTTATCGTTATTTCAGGTGATACGACGTATTCTGAAAACCTGATAAGACACGCCAAAGATGTCGACTTACTCATCCATGAAATTGCTGCTGCCGATTCAAAACTGTTAAGTCAGAATCCACGCCTCCAAAAAGTGCTGTCTTACCATACAACCCCTCGACAAGCAGGCCAGCTATTTAACATTGTTAAACCTAAAGCGGCCGTTTTCAACCATGTTTTATTGTTTGATATCGATGAGGAGCAAGTTTTAGAAACAACACGTTCCTTGTTCGATGGTCACCTGCGCATGGGCCACGACCTCATGAAAATAGGCGTTGGCGACACGGTTACATTTTACTAAATTAATTTTAAATCAACCATTTAGTCTGTTTAAATAAAATCTTGCCTGCTTTTTGAAACATAATCGATCTGATTGAGTCAGAATGTCAATACAATAAAACTCAGTAAAACAAGGATAATTTGTGGCATTTCACATAGCATGACTTATTCGATATAAAACACAAAACCAAGCCACAATTATGTCTGTAAACACTGGTTTTTGTTATATTTATTGGTTATATCCATGATTTTAAAAAAGGGTCCCGACTAGTATTAATACTAGGCTCTATTTCAATATCATTGATGTATCATCCGTGTAGGTATCTATTAATATAGGTATGTAAGACTATGATGCCTGCATGAAGGCGCATCAATTATAAGCTAAGAACATTTTGAACTTTGAGTCACTTTATAGCATTGGCAAAGTAAAATAGCCTCATGTTATTACCCCGACCAAGCAGTATAAATTAAGTTTTTAGTTTAGATGCGAATCGTAAATTTAGGAGATGATATGAATATCAAGAAATTTATTAGCAAACCGCTAGCAGTATTAGCACCATTCGTGGCTGCCTCTGTGTTAGCTACAAACCCAGTTATGGCTGACGAAACATGTATGTCACCGTACATGGTTAAAATCGTTGGTCAAGAAGATTTTGTTTATGTTTGGACTTTAGGTGTTGAAGGCCTAGGCGACGGACAAGATAAAATGGTTACAGTTGACGTTAACCCAAAATCAGAACATTACGGTAAAGTTATCCACTCTGAATCAGTTGGTGGACGTAACGAAGCCCATCACTCTGGCTTCACAGATGATCGTAAATTCTTATGGGCTGGTGGTCTAGATTCAAATAAGATTTTTATCTTTGACGTACACACCGATCCTGCTAAAGCTACTTTAGTACAAACTATCGATGATTTCGTTAGCAAATCTGGTGGTGTTGTTGGTCCTCATACAACTTACGCTCTTCCAGGTCGTATGATTGTTACTGGTTTATCAAACAACCAAGATCACGGTGGTCGTACTGCTCTAGTTGAGTACACTAACAGTGGTGAATACATTGACACTTACTGGATGCCTACTGATGATAACCTTCAAGGTGCTCATAAAGGTGGTCAATTTGCAGATGGTTACGGTTATGACGTACGTGCCTTACCTTCTAAAAACGTAATGTTGACTTCATCATTCACTGGTTGGTCTAACTACATGATGGACTTCGGTGCCATGTTAGGTGATGCAGAAGCGATGAAACGTTTCGGTAACACTATGGTTATCTGGGATCTTCATACTCGTAAGCCAAAACAAGTTTTAGACGTACCAGGTGCTCCACTTGAAGTACGTTGTGCTTGGAAACCAGGTAATGATTACTGTTTCTCTACAACAGCATTGACTTCTCAAATCGTTTTATTAGAAGAAGAAAATGATGTTTGGAAAGCAACTAACGTTGCTGATATCGGTGTTCCTGCTGATATCCCATTACCTGTTGATATCTCTATCCAAAGTGATGACGCTCTTTTATGGGTTAACACTTTCTTAGATGGTAAAACACGTGCATTTGATATCACTGATCCACATAACCCTAAACAAGTTTATGAGAAACAAATTGGTAATCAAGTGAACATGGTTTCATCAAGCTGGGATGGTAAACGTTTGTACTACACCACTTCTTTACTAGGTAACTGGGATAAGAAAGCTGGAGATAACGATCAGTTCATCAAACTTTACCACTGGGATGGTAAAGAAATGACTGAACAGTTCACTATCGACTTCCATGCTGAGAAGCTTGGTCGTGCTCACCAAATGCGTTTTGGCGCTTACTCTCTTTACGGCAAAACTGCTAAAGTTGAGCAAGCTAAAAACCCAATCGTAGCAATGAGTAAGTAGTAATCAACGTAGAAAAGTAAAAATGAAATATTCTGTTATAAAAATTGGCCTATTATTGTCACTCTGTTTCTATAGTAGTCACGCGTTATCGGAAGATAATGTTGCACAAAAGAAAGAACGTGATTTTTATAATGAAGAACATTTTACTATTGAGGCACCAGAGGTAGGAGAGTCATCTCCTGCCTCTGGCAATGCCAACATCATTAATGGCGTTCGTATTGGCGCTGGCGATGATAAGACAGGGTATGAAACAACGGGTTACAGAACAAACTCTGTTGCCATAACAGCACGTCAAGGAAAGAAGGCTGACTTAATGCGTGTGGTTGAAAACCCACCTCTTGGTCTGCCAAAAATTCCTCAACCAGTCACCAACCCTCTGACTGAAGAAAAAATTGATCTGGGTAGAAAATTATTTTTTGACCGTCGTTTATCTCTTAACGACACTTTCTCATGTGCGATGTGCCATATTCCTGAACAAGGTTTCACAAGTCATGAGTTAGAAAAAGCGGTAGGCCTAGAAGGTCGCTCAAACCGCCGTAACGCGCCTACCATCTATAATGTCGCCTACTTAGACCGACTTTTCCATGATGGCCGCGAAACAACACTAGAAAACCAGATTTGGGGGCCATTACTAGAAAAAAATGAAATGGCCATGACCTCATTTGGCCATGTCTTACAAAAACTCAGCACGCTCAAAGATTACGAAGGTCTATTTGAAGCTGCTTTTGATGGCCGAGGCGCCGATATTCTTACTCTCGGTAAAGCTATCGCGAGTTACCAACGTGTATTAGTTTCAGGTAACTCCTCCTTTGATCGGTGGTATTTTGGCAACGAAAAGAATGCAATCAACGATCAAGCAATACGCGGTTTCAATATTTTCAAAGGCAAAGGACAATGTATCACTTGTCATGTTATGGGTGAAAAAACAGCCCTTTTTACTGACAATATGATGCATAACACAGGACTGGGCTTTAAGCGTTCTATGGTTGAAGAACCTGATAAGGAACGCATGTTGATTGCCCCAGGAACTTATGCCTATGTACTAAAATCTAAAAAGAAATTAGTAGGTCATCCCCCTATGGCTGATGTTGGTTTTTATGAGGTTACGCAGGACCCCGATGACCGATGGAAATATCGCACCCCATCATTACGCAATGTTGCAATAACAGCTCCCTATATGCATGACGGTTCAATCCATAATTTAGCTGACGTTATTGCGACTTACAATGAGGGAGGCGTCCTCAAGAATGAAAAAGGCTTCCCTAATGTCACACAATCGCCTCTAATACAGCCTCTCGGCTTAACAGAGGGTGAAATTGACGACTTAGTTGCTTTTCTTAATACGCTGACAGGTGACAATATTGGTGAAGTGATTTCAGATGCTTTTGCAACGCCAGTAGGCGACACTACAAATGAATAATAATATGAAGGGTTTTACAATGCGTGCTGTTGCTTTTTTCTGCTTGGCTTTATTTGCTTCGATCAGTTTTGCCAGTGAAAAAGCACTTATGACAGCGATGCCTGGCGTGCGAACGGCTCCTCCTATCGAATTACCTGATAGTAATGGCCAACCTTTCAGCATGCAAGAATATGAAGGTAAATATATCCTCGTTAACTTCTGGGCCCACTGGTGTGGTCCATGTGTGAAAGAATTTCCAGCGATGCAAGCACTTTACGAAGCTTTAAATGAGGACGGCTTTGAAATTATTGCTATTCATGCTGGACCACCGCAAGGTCGTGTTAGACCTTTCCTTAAAAAGCACAATATCACCTTTAAAATTGTTTTAGATGCTGACATGTCAGTTGAAGGCTGGGATGTCCGAGCTTTGCCAATGAGCTACCTCATTAGCCCTGAAGGAAAACTTGTCTATAAAGCGCTCGGCCCAAGAGAATGGGAAATCGATAAAATGCGCGCCCTAATGACTGAAAAAGCCGAAAAATAATCCCCGCTACTTAGGTTCGACAGTTCGGCTTACGCTTTTAGCAGGATTATAATCAAGCTATTACATTGAACCATGTCGCTGCTTCAACAGCACCACTAGTGAGAATATGAATTATGACTGATAAACATTATGAAATTGTCATTGTTGGGGGAGGCGCTGCCGGCATCAGTACTGCTGCAAGACTCTCGAAAGAACTCCCCAGCGGTAGTATTGCGATTATCGAACCTTCCACAGAACATTACTATCAGCCGATTTGGACATTAGTCGGCGGTGGCGTTATGCCAAAAGAGGTCTCTCAAAGAGATACTGCTACTTTAATTCCGGAAGGCTGTGACTGGATTAGAGACTCCGCAACTGGTTTTGATCCTGAAAACGATAAGGTCACAACAAAAGACAGTGGCGACATTAGTTACGAATACTTAGTCGTGGCAGCTGGTATCCAAATAAACTGGACAGACATCAAAGGCCTTTCTCCTAATTTAGGAAAAAAGGGAATTTGTAGTAATTATAGCTATAAGTCTGTTGAATCAACTTGGGAAAATATCCGCAACTTAGGTAAAGGCACGGCGATATTTACACAGCCCGGCAGCCCTATAAAATGCGGTGGTGCGCCCCAGAAAATCATGTACCTCGCAGAAGATCACTTCAAACGTTCGGGCCTTAGAAACCAAATTGATGTCAAGTTTGTTTCTGGCATGCCTGGTATTTTTGCCGTTAAAAAATATGCAGATCAGTTAAACAAAATCTGTGACACACGCGGTATTGAGCGTACTTTCCGCCATGACTTAGTTGAAGTTGATGCCGACAATAAAGTCGCTATCTTTAAAGATCTTGATTCTGACGAGTTGGTCTCTATGGAATACGACATGCTGCATGTGACACCGCGCATGGGGCCACCAACTTTTATCAAAAAAAGCAGCTTAACGAATGATGCAGGCTGGGTTGATGTTGATAAAGACACTATGCAGCACAACAGCTATGACAATATTTTTGCTTGTGGCGACTGTAGTAGCTTACCGACATCTAAAACGGCAGCGGCCATTCGTGCCCAAGTCCCTGTGATGGTGAGAAACATACTCTCTGCCAGAGACAACCAGCCCCTTGTTGATCAATATGATGGCTATACCTCATGTCCGTTGGTTACCGGTTATGGTCGCTTAATCTTGGCTGAGTTTGACTATGATTTAAACCCAAAAGAGACTTTCCCATTCGACCAAGGCGTTGAGAGAAGAAGCATGTATATCTTGAAAAAAGATCTACTTCCAAAACTTTACTGGCATGGCATGTTGAAAGGCCGCTTCTAAACTTTTGGTTCCATAGCATCAGTTTAATTATACTGATCTGTATAGACAAAACATCGAACTGCCAATCTGATTTATCTCGGATTGGCAGTTTATTTGTTTTAAGGCCCTAGGCTTCTGTAAATATATGCCCGTCCGTTACTTGGAATATTGTGATTAAAAAAATATTACCCATCTTAAATTGGTTGCCAGACTACACACGTCAAACACTATCTGGTGATATTGTGGCTGGCATTACGGTTGCCATCATGATTATTCCCCAATCCATGGCTTATGCATTACTCGCCGGCTTATCTCCCGAGATTGGCCTCTATGCGAGTATTGTACCGATGATGCTTTACGCATTATTTGGTAGCAGTCGTTACTTAGCCGTCGGCCCTGTTGCCCTTGTTTCTCTAATGACTGCGAGTGTGATGGGGGAGGTTACCGCTACAGGCAGCGCTGACTACCACACAGGCGCGCTGATTATCGCTTTATTAAGTGGCGTTTTGTTAATCATCATGAGTTTAGCCCGACTCGGGGTCCTAGCTACCCTGCTTAGTAAACCGATTCTCAGTGGTTTTACCAGTGCTGCCGCCATTATCATTGGACTGAGTCAGTTGAAATATTTCTTAGGCATGACTATTCCGTCAGGCTTGAACAGCTTCGAAAAGCTTTATTACGCAGCAAGCCATTGGCAAGAGAGTAATTTATTGGCCTTATTCGTAGGCATTGCATCTATTTTTATCATTCTGTCATCTGGTGGTGTTTTAAAGCGGTTTTTAACTCGACTTAACTTATCGACTATTTTCGTCAATGTGATGTCAAAATTAGGCCCATTATTTGCGGTGGCCATCTTTACCATCGCATCTTGGTATTTTGGCTGGCATGATGCCTTTAATTTACGGATTGTAGGGGATATCCCTAGTGGTTTACCCAGCTTTGGTATGCCAGCGCTTGAACAAGACTTAGTTTGGGAGTTGTTGGGGCCTGCCATCCTAATCGCATTGGTTGGTACAATTGAAAGTATTTCCGTTGCTAAATCACTCGCTAGCAAGGAACGTGAAAAAATTGAACCCAATAAAGAACTGTTTGGCTTAGGAATGGCGAATCTCGGGGCTTCTTTCACTGGTGCCTATCCGATTACCGGTGGGCTAAGCCGTTCTATTGTAAATTATAGCGCCGGCGCTCAAACTCCCTTTGCTTCAATTTTTACCGGCTTACTTGTTTTAATTGTTGTGCTCTTTTTAACGCCTCTGTTTTATTACCTTCCCTTAGCCGTTCTCTCTTCTATCGTGATCATTGCCGTCACAAAGCTATTCGACATGAAGGGCTTTTTTGATCTTTGGCGCTATAACAAGGGTGATGCTATCTCGATGCTCGTGACATTCTTTGTTGTGCTGTTTATGGGCGTGGAACTAGGAATATTGGTCGGTGTTGTCTTATCCGTTTTGTTTTTCTTAATACGTACAAGTCAGCCCCATGTTGCCGTCTTAGGCCGTGTTGGTAATAAAGGGCACTTCCGTAACATCTTGCGTTATGACGCACAAACCTCATCTAATTTATTAGCGCTACGAATCGATGAGAGCCTGTTCTTCGTTAATTCAAGTTATATTGAAAATCTAATTTCTGACAAAGTGGCTGGGCACCCGGACATTGAACATTTAGTTTTAGTTTGTAGCGGTATTAACTTTATTGATAGCAGCGCATTGGAGACCCTTGAGCACCTGTCTGAGGCCCTGCAAGAGGCAGGCATTAATGTCCACCTCGCTGAAGTGAAAGGACCCGTTATGGATAAGCTGTCACAAACGCCCTTCATTAGAAAACTCCAAGGCCAAGTTTTTTTGAGTACTGAGGAAGCTTTCACTACCTTAGAGTCAAAATAAGACCCAAAAAAAAGCCCTTCAATAATGAAGGGCCTAAAGGGGTTTCCTACGAGTTGTAGAACCATAATGAAACTTAAAACTTACGACCGATGCCAATACCATAAACAAAAGGGTCGATATCCGTATTAATATTGGCTGAGCCCACCAAGTTAATGCCGCTGAACCTGGCTTCAGTGTCAATATCGAGGTATTTCACGTCAAAGTTGATAAACCAGTCATCACCCACGTCAATATCCACACCCGCTTGAGCTGCTAACCCCCACGAACTGTCTAACTTCACTTTTGCATCAGGTTGGTCTAAGACGCCAACGACTTCTTCATCAAAGAAATAGGTGTAATTTAGACCTGCTCCAATGTAGGGTCTCACCGAAGAGTTCGGTAAAAAGTGATACTGTAAGGTTAACGTCGGTGGCAATACTTTCGTTTCAATCACCTGGCCAAGACCAAGACCCGCTGCCGCTCCTCGTGAATCAATA
>Ga0233444_10001833_pt1 | contig 23266 bp, 12 predicted proteins | sample SI_124_October20_6_FD_182792 | JGI IMG/M metagenome (GOLD analysis project Ga0233444, IMG submission 182792) | Seawater microbial communities from Saanich Inlet, British Columbia, Canada - SI_124_October2016_10_MG | ecosystem: Environmental > Aquatic > Marine > Inlet | place: Canada: British... | reverse complement strand
TTATTTCGTCTATCTTGCTATTTTTTCTATATTGCATTTCGTTTTCACCTCATTTATTTTTTCGTATCTCTACAATCCTCCCCGGGTCGGCAAAAACCGAATGCGGGTGGAATATGATGTCAGGCGGCGGTTTCACCTCCGTCGCCCATGTCAATTACGAGTGGCATTACCACCACTCCTGTTTCGTCAGGAGAGAGTTTTTCCACTAACGGAAGAACCTCTGACTTGTATCCTGGAGGCATCCAGGGTTGTAATAGAAGGTCACGCACTGTTTCCATGCTTCTGTTCTGAACTCGAATGGTCACAGATACTTGGCCTGCTGAAACTGCGTATCCTGTTTGAATGGCTAACTTCCTTGACAAAGGAATCTCATCAAGTCCGAATCTTAATCCCGGTTTGACCTCGAATCGAATTAGTACAACGTCTCCCGGCCTTAGAATTGGTAAATCAATTGATGCTGGAGCACACTGCCATCCAATTGGAACAGGAGGTGCCAGGCGCATCTCAGGAATTGGCCGTGAACCGTCATTGCAAATCCTAACGATCATGACACCAGAATCGCCACCGGCTGGCCAACGAGTATCGACTCCCATCCAGAAATTACGGAAAAGGAATGGATTGAGAGCAACTGCAGAATCGACTACTAAGTCACCAATTAACTGCTCAACTTCATCTGCTGCGTATCCAACATCACCAATTTCTGCAGCACCTGTAGCGTTGCGTAATCGGCGCAAAATGATTTCTAATTCAGCCTCTGTAAGTGTCTTTTCTTTAAGCAGGCGGTTTAGCATTGCGATATTTCTTCGCAATTCTATGACATCAGCCTCCACTGTTGACAGAGCTTTTTCAGCACGCTTTACAGAGCGCTTTGCACGATACAACTTGTGTTGCTCGAGACTGGAGCGAGCATCTACGATATCATACTCTGTGGCTGCTAGAGAGGAATCATCAGAAGAGACACCGTATACGATGTGCTCTAATTCGCGACTTGCTCTAATCAAACGGTCTGCGCTTGATTGAGAGTCTCGTATCGCTTTACGAGCGTCTTCAAGGTCATTGACTCCGACATCATATTCATCATCAGTCATCCTCATCCACCTCCTCAGATTCTTCATCGAATAGGTCTTCGATATCTATGTCGACTGTATTTGTAGATTCAATTTCCTCGTTCTCATCATCGCCTTCGGATAGATCAGAGTCTTCTTCTTCTTCTTCGAGTGCACTTAGGTCTTCATCCCAATTGACTACGTCTGCGAATGATGCTGAGCCTGAGGCTGCAACATTTGGCCTAGGTTGGGAAATGATTGCTGAGATATCAAGACCGTCACTAGCCAGTTCGGTCAGCAGGCGTGCAGGGTCTCCCAAATCTCTCTCGATGCGACTTGCCTGAAGTTCGACTTCCGTTAATCTGCCATAAAGTGAGCCATACATTCGATTGGCGTTCCAGATAAGGAATACTACACCACCGATAACAACTACAAGGTATCCCACAAGCGATATCAGGTTGGTAGAGTTTGCATTAATTTGAGGAGGGAATCCAATAATTACTCCAATCATTCCAAGAACTGGCATTGCTAAGATAATCGACAACTGCCTCTTTGAATTTGAAAGTACCTCGAAATGATCACTGTACATTGTGCTGATACCTTTACGAGCACGCTGATAATCTTCATGAATCAATTGGAATTCCATTGATGATCTCCAAGTCATAACCCAGACCCATAAGGCTGCCACCAACAATATTGCTGGGCCTCCCCATGTGCTGGATACTATGTCCATTAGGTGGAAAGCGAAACCTAGAGCGATTACTCCAGTGTATATTGCTGCAAGTCGGAACTTGTCATTTTGTCCGACGAGTCTCAACAAGCCGATTGATGCTATGATTAATGCTAACATAGCTATGAACGAAACTCCAACACCTGGTGACCATGATTCAACTGAAGTTTCAATTTTCTGGGACCGTGTTTCAAGAGCAGAGCCATTCCATGACATACCAGTAACTGATAATTCACAACTAACATCGCTTGATTGTGACCACCAGTCAAGTTCATCTGTTTCAATTTCCCAAGATAAATCGATAACAGAATTGTCTGAAGGGAATAAGAAGCCGTGCTCTTGGAATGAGTTTTCAATCTCAACTCCTTCACATACCAACTCACTAGCAATTCCTAGAGCTATCGAAGTTCCCATGTTTTCTATTGTAGCAGTAATTGTTGTTACTTCGCCTTCTTGCAAAGTATCTTCAGCAAAATCAAATGATGTAATTTGAGGATCTGCAAATGTTGCGAAGTAGAACGAGAAAGTAGCCTCGGTATATACTGTAAAGCCATCATTGTCATCAGGGTGGTAAAGTCTGAATGTCAAGTCATAACCATCATTGCTTAGGATGTTTGGCTTGTCCGGAGAATCAATCACTAATTTGAGAGGATTGGTGGTTTCCCAACTAGGTCTTTCAGGCAGTGAGATGACTGAGTGTGCACTTCCTTCACAGTCGTTTGAAATATCTAAAACTTGGTTTTCACCTTCGACATCTATTGCAAAGCCCCACTCGTAATCCTCTTGGTCATCGAGTCCAAGGTTGGTCAAATTGACTCTCCTTTCTGCACCACATAATTCGATGATGTATGCTGCTGGATTATCAGAACCTTCAGGAATGTGAGACCAAATGATATCTTCTGTGAGGTTAACACCTACTCCAGCGGGTTGTAACTTGTAATCCTGATAAGGGAACATCCTAGACATCTGCAACGATGTTTCTGCGATGGAAGAACCCGTTACTTCTGAATCTGCAGGAGTCATTCTCAACCTTAGCAGTGCTTCAAGATAGATGTCTGGCTCGAATTCTTTAGCTTCGACTGTGAAATCTAATCTGACTGGAACTCCGATTGGGAGTACCAAACTATTCGGCGACGTAGCATCAACTTCCCATGCGAGAGAATTTATTTCTAGGCCTGGTTTCAGTACATCGTATTCCAGATTTACTGTAACATCCTTGTTACCAACATTGGTTACTGTAACGCTCCAATCTTGTTCCCATTGGCGATGATAAAACATCTCACTAGGCCATTGGCCAAGTTCGACTAAGAACAAAGGAGCGACAACAAGAGTGATAGTTCTACTAGAAAGCAAACTATTGTCTAATGAGTTGTAAAGGGTGATTGTTACATTGTGCGTATCCCCATTTCCAAGAGTGTCAGTACCTCCGAGTTCGGGCACAGTTACTGTTAGGTCGTTACCCAGGGTTCCGTCGATCGGCAATACCATCTGGTCTTGATTCCATGAAGATGACCAATTGCCCTCAATGGTCGCTGTTACGTTCAGTGTTTCTTCGAGGTTACCAGTATTTGCAAATTGTACATCGATTACTTCCACGACACCTGGTGTCACGGAAATTGTATTCTGAACGATAATATCCAAGTGGTGATCTGCAGTTATGTTTGCTACGATTGATGCTGATAGGTTCATGCCGCCAACAGCAGAAACCCATAGTGTAGTCATATGCAATTCATCAGCACTAGCCTCAATACTTGGCGTTAGTCTAATCTTTACAGAGTCGGTATATCCAGGAGCGATTACAACCTCTGTAGATGATTCAAGTGAGAAATCAACATTATTCTCTGAGGAATCATCGAGCCAAACGTTGAAAGTTGTAGCGACGTTGCCTGTATTGTTGATGTATACACGTGTTAGAGGAGTCTCATATGGTGACAAATCAATAGTATGATTCGTAGGAAGTAACTCAAAGTTAATTGATTCTTCAACTCTTATCAGAAGGGTGTTCGTTGAAAGTACTAAACCAGTTTCTCTATCTTCAACTCTGATGTTAAGCGGTTGTAGAGTGTCAGCTGGTGCTTGTGGGTCAGTAGTAACCCTTAGAGTGACATTTGAGATGTGTTGGTTTCCAGTCACTGGGTGGTCTGCCATGGCGGCTGATAAATTTTCAACGACTGATGGATTAGATGGATCAATTGTTTCCAAACTAGCAGACCATAAATCAGGGAGGTCGTCTTCAATAACTAATCTGTAAGAAGATAGATCGTTACCTGTGTTTGCCAATTTAATGGTAAAGTTAGTGAGATTTCCGACATCTGCTTGCAATATCTCGTCAGTGATTATTTCCCCATCTGTGACACTAGGGATTATGATTTTGATATTTCTTGTAACGCTACTAGCAAGAACTCCTGAGGCCTGTTGTCCTGCAGAAAGAATAGGCGTTGCTGTAACTGGAAGAATGATTTCTCCCGCTAGTGGCAATTCATCAGAAGGCCCATCGATTGCTAGCCATGATTGGAATATCTCTCCTACTTCCAAATTTGTTACATTCGCTGGAGTGACACTTGTTACCCATCGTTCAGCCTCATTATTACCGCCAACACTAGATGCCGTGAATATCGGATTTGCAACTGTAATGTTAGCATCGACTCCACCAGTTACGCCACCACCAAGGTTGTGCTTAACTTCAACTGATAATGAAAGAATCTTGTCTATTCCGCCCGAACCGTTAGCTTGCTTCACTTCCTCTTCGGTTAGAACAACGTTCTCAGTTTCCGGACCCGGGTCAACGGAGATAACAGCCCTAACAATCATTTGAGTAGAATTGAGAGCAGGTATTCCTCCGCTTGATGGAGTGGCTGAAAGCCAATTGTACAGGCTATCGCCTGCTGAATTACGTTCACCTGCATCGAGTGGATAAGAGATTGGAGCAGGAGTAACCAAGACAAATATTGAGACATTTGCTCCTACAGCCAGTACATCGGTTACTGGACCAGATGCCAAAGTGATCTCCCAATTATCTGCTGAAGAAGAGAATCCGGTTGCTATATCGAACGATGAAGGGATATTTCCTGAATTGATTACAACGAATTCTAGAGTCGAGGGTTGAGCAGGAGTAACAGTCCGAGGGGTGTCTTCAGCGATTACAGTTGCTTGGAACTGATCTCCAACCATGACATGGGCAACACTACGAGCAGTATACGGTTCTGAAGATGAACTGGTTAGGTTCAGGTAAATATTTTCCAAAGTAGGCTTTACTGCATCCACAGGCACCTCTACTGGAACAACGAAACTTGTTGATTCCCCAGCAGCCAAATTAATCACAGTGCCTTCCTGCCCATCATCATGCCAACCCAAGTCAGATCCTAGTTCCACAGTGAGGCTGTCGGCATCACCTAGGTTTGTAATAATCCAAGTTAGAGTGGTGGTCGCTCCTGGCTCAATAGCACGATCACCAGGGGCAGAAACATCGACTATGTAGTCAGAAAATGTGATTGTTTCAACTGTACTAACTACAGTATTAGTCCACAGAGTACCGTTGAAATATACTTTGGCAACCAAAGTCCATGAGCCCATCAGTGAGGTTGCATCAAAAGATGCCGATAGCGTACCGCCGCTAGAAGGATAAAGAATACTGCCAGGTTGAAGAGTAAGGGTGTTGGACCAATATGACATCGAATTTGCCACATTGTTCACATCAGTGAAATTTAATTCGTACACAGCAGAGATTGCCATTACTCCTTCATTCTTTACTGTGGCTTCGAAAGAATGTATAGAATGATTCAGTCTCAAATCGGTGAATCCGGGAGTTGGCCCAGGGATATTGTCTCCAAGGACATAGCCAAGGTGATACATAGTGACATCAAAATCGAGTCTTCTTTCGTTATTGTTAGAAACTTGATCATCAATTGAGACAACACGAGCAAATAGGGTTTGGTCGTCACCAGATAAGGCAGTCCAATTGATTAGAATTGGATTGGAAGATGAGGCAGCCCCTACATTGTTAATATCAATAGAAGTCACTTGAGTCTCGGCTGACGATGGAGATGCCTTGTGAACAAGATTTAGAGTGACGCCTCCCGGTGCTGGACCTTGGTTGGACACAACAATCCTGATGATGTGGTCCCCTGGAGCAAGTTTGTACTCGCCTGAGTCATCGATCGAACCGCCAGAGGAGAGGGTCATCACCGAGACACTGAAGTCAGGATTGGAACGTCCACTTGTGGCGTCTACAGGCATCATCGGAACTGCTACTTGCAGAAGCAAAACCAACAGAATAGAAATTGCCATTTTCCGATTAGACATCAGTCATACCTCCCTTGAAGGCATGGATTTGGACTGACTTACCTTGTCGAGTCCATGCAGCTAACAATTGCTCCATGAGATGATTATGGATTGCATCTCCAATTCCAAGTCGCCTACGCTCCTCCCACAGAAGCAATTGTTCGGCCTGAGTAAGGACTCCATCTTTGAGATATAGCTCGAGAGTTCTGCGGTAAGAATCTCGATCGGATACGGCGTATACGATTTCATCTCCGGGTAGTATGTCCGCTCTGTTCTGGATAATGTTACCAAGATTGAGTGCCTCTTCGTAAGAAAGGTTCCTACGGTCCAACTCACTCTGGACGCTTGAGGCGATTTCCTGAAGTGCGTATTTGGTCGCAGCCTTGTGGATTTGACGCATAAACTTGCGACATCTCCTAGACATACGGCTAGCGGCCATACCTATCGTTCACCTCCGGAGGATTATAAGACAACCGATGACAATAGGCAAAATCATGCACTATGCGGTTAAAATTATTCATAGTGCATAAATGCAATACTGCTTCGATTTGCGATGCTGAAACTTGCAATGAAAGCCTTGATTTGCGATAACTTCTTGGAATATCCCATGGCAGAAACAAAAACACTCGAAGTTGGAGAAAAATCACCTCCATTCAACGCCTTTGACTCGAAAGGAGAACAGCATAATTTGCAAGACATCATAGCAAATGGTAACAAGGTTATTCTGTACTTTTATCCAAGAGACTCGACCCCCGGTTGTACGACACAAGCTTGTGATTTTAGAGACGATATGGCACGACTTCAAAGTCACGGATACCAGGTATTCGGAGTTTCCAAAGACTCGGTAAAAAGTCATGAAAAGTTCATCAACAAACAAGAATTGAATTTCCCGTTGTTGATGGATGAAGATGGAACTATCCACGATGAATTCGGCACATGGAGAATGAAGAAAAACTACGGAAGAGAATACATGGGTTGCGCTAGATCAACATTCGTAATCGATGAGAATGGTGAACTAACTTTTGCCCGATACAATGTAAAAGCAAAGGGGCATGTATCTATGCTAATGCGTGAGTTGGGAATTAATGAATGAACTCAAGGGCCAAAAGGTTGTACTCCCTAGTGGAGCAACAGCATGGAAGCCATGTATTGTCGCTAGTGACACTGTAGGACATGGAACGAATATTGGAGCACTATCCCATATTGGAAGAGATGTCACTATAGGAGAAAACTGTAGAATTCAAGGCTCAGTATATATTGCAGACAAGTGCATTATTGGAAATAATGTATTCATTGGACCAAATGCTACTCTGACTAATGATAGGCACCCCCCATCAAATGGAAATTGGGAACCTGTAATTGTCGAAGACGAAGTAGTGATTGGAGCCAATGTCACGGTTGTAGCCGGTGTAACTCTACACACTGCCTGTATTATCGCAGCAGGCGCAGTGGTAACAACAGACGTACCTGCGAATCAAGTTTGGGGCGGCATCCCTGCCAAACCAATCATGACTCGTGACGAATACAATTCAAGGAGGGATAAAAATTAGTAAAATTGCAGTTATGAAATTTCTAAAGAAGTGCATCGAATATGCCGATGCTTCGGTTGTAAGAAAGGAAGACAGAGGTGATGAAGCCGAACTTATTTCCAAATGGAATACATATCGAAACTTCACCCAACATGCTCTTGATGAAATTGGAAAGGGTGACTTAGACGACTGGTTCTCTAGACCTGAGCCTAATGCAGAAATAGAAATTCAAATGGATGATTTAGAACATGCAATCAGGGGAGAATGGCTATCAGCTGCGGCATCTCCAAGACCGCTAGCATTAGTATCGACTCGCAATGAGGAAAGAGAAAATTTGGCCCCTATTACCAGCATCGCAGTAGTATCGAACACACCGCCGCTCATCGTCATGTCACTTTCACAGAATCGAGATGGCAAGAAACGTGATACTTACATGAATCTGAAAGAGAATGGAGTATGTGAACTACAATTCCTTGCCGCTTCTGAAAAATCGGCAAAGGATGCAGATCTTGCAGGCAAACCAATTGAAGGTAGTGAATGGGACTTACTAGATAGCGAAGGCCCGATTCACCCCTTGGCTGTAGTTGTAATGAAATGCAGATTGGTCGAAGACAATCCCTTACCTGAAGGAGCTGTTGCAAGACTGCTAGTTCTTAGAGTGGAAAGCATGCTAGTACCATCTGACCTTCCACCAGAAGATGGACTCTCTGTCTTATGTCAGCATGGAATGGACCGATTGACTCCAAGTCCGGAAGATTGGGGGCATATCGCCACATATCACCGTAGTTGAGAAAGGCCCTGAGATAGAGACGTCCTGGCTTTCCAGGATATCACTTCATTCATAGAAATGTCAGGTAGTCTCCTCTTACTATCGCCGTAATTAGGTGAACTGTGAGTAATTTCAACCCCACGAAGTTGAGAGATATGATTAGCCAATTCTAGCATAGTAATTTCATCAACAGAACCGAGATTGAACGCTTTTCCTTCCAACCCATCCATGTCATTGAGTTTGAGAAGGCCTTCGATTACATCACCAACCCATGTTAGGCATCTGGTCTGGCTTCCATCGCCATGTACTACAATCGGGTCAGCTGCCATCATCATAGAAACTACCTGCCCGTTGTCATCACCATGAAGACGAGGCCCGTAGGCGTTACACGGCCTAGCAATTCGGACATCTAATCCATTTCTCACTTCAAATTGACAAAGTAGTTCGCCTATGTGTTTCGAAGTACCATAGGAGTGCCTTTGATGAAGGTGTGCTGGAGTAAATATGCTATCTGAGTCATTCGAAAGAGGCATTGACTCCTGTTCACCAAATGATTCAGGTGAAGAGTAAAATATCATTCTACATCCGTACTTTTTTGCACACTGCAGAGCATTTCTTGTTCCATTAACATTGACATCGACGACTAAATCTGCCTCTTTGTGAAATCTACGAGTTCCGTTCACTGCTGCAAGATGATGTATTATCTGGGGAGAATAGGATTGGAAAATATTCTCCCAATCTTGCATTGAGCGAACATCTCCTTCCACCAAAACTGCACCGTCAGCAACTTGACTTGATGAACCTCTGGACAAATCATCGAATACGATAACTCGATCTCCACGTTCAATCAAGGCATCAACAAGATGCGAACCGAGGAATCCTGCCCCGCCAGTAACCAGAATCTCCATCTACTCACCTGCACGCTCAAGAACTTCCAGTGTGACACTACCTGAAGAATTGCTTAAACGAACTAGATCTCCATCGTTCACCGCTAAGCATGGGTCTTGAGCAAATCCATGACTATATGGTAGATTTAGCAAACTACAAGCTGGTAAAGTTAGCGAACATACATCGCGATTCACGATTGCCTTTGGCCCCTTTCCGGTGTATATCAAACCCATCAAAACGTAAGGTGCAACTGTTGAGCCAGAACCTTTCGGATAAATCAAGATGGTATCTTCGATTGCACGGCCATCAAGAGGATGGCCTTTCTCTTCGATTACTCCTGAATCTCTATTGACATAACCAAGGTAAGTAATTGCTACATCGCTAACCATTGCTCGCCCTTCAACTACCCAGTCATCTTGGGAGTTCAACCCTCCACCTTCGATTTTACAATCGCCTGTTTGGTGTGTTTTGGACGATGCGTGTTGCGGTTGTGCTTTAGGAGAAAGTGGACTAACCTCGCCTTCACTGATTGATGGGTTGAAGGCGTGAGAAACACAGTCTTCGATTGAGCCAACAGAGGTAGGCATCTTATTCAGCCCACTTGTAAGGTAGTGCTCAGCCTTCAATGAATTAGTCATCAAATGGTTGTACTTGTTGCGATTGTAGGGAGTAACTTCGGGACATGTATCTCGCAAGATTACCGCCCCTGCTTCTTCTAAAATTGCAATCGAACCATCAGCGTCAGCCAATTCGAAATTGTGACCAGAAGTGAACACCCACAAGCGGTTATCAGGAATTCGAATTCCCATTTCACTTCGTGAACGAACTGCTGAAGCGGTGATTCTAATCTCTTCAAGACTTGCTTGAGGGCATCCGATGACAATCAAATCAACTTGACCTTTTGGGGCCAACTCTTCGTATCTAGAAGATAAATCGTTAGCAGTGAAAACCAATGATTCTTCTTCACCGGTTAGAGAAGGTGTTGCTGTATGACCTTCTGCCCAAAGCATTGGGCAACCGTAGTTCGCAGCTGCTGCTGTTAACGCTTTCTTTGATGCGAAACTAATGTAGGAAGGTAAGCCACGAATATACGGCATTGGGCCGTAAGGAACATTCCAACCAGGTCTGACCTGTTTTCCAATCCAATCACCAAGGATCGACCAGTCCGATAAGGTCGATAATTCACAATTCACATCAACTACAATATTTGGAATTCGATTTTCGTCGAGATGTAAACCCCACCTTGGAGCATATCCTGTCAAAGCAGTAGCCAAAGCAGATAGCCCTGATTCACGATTTGTCACTAGATCAGTCCAAGAGTTTGAGAAAGCAACGGCATTAGATTCCGCCCATGAAGCAATACCTGCTTCATCTTCAACTCCCCGGTCATATGGAGTACAGGACAGAGATGCTTCTACTCCAAGACTCTCATAGGCCATAATTATCTCAAACTGTTGCTCTAGAAAGTCGGGGTAATCAATATCCATCTCTTCCATCTTTCTCTTATCGCAACCTGCCGAGTTGAGGGTTGTTGGAATTGCAACTGTTCCATCGCCTGCTAAATCTGCTAAGAACCTCCTCAATCCGTGGCCGCCAGTAATTACTGAAACGCCAGATACGTGACTATGATTTACCTCGATGAAACCATCTGCACCCGCCGTTTCTGCCAAATCAACAACCAACCTGGCTGCTTTTTGCCGGGTTAGGCCATCAGCGCCTGAAAGCATAAACGCAAGCTCTTCTGGTAACTCCATGTTGTTACGCTAGAGTATCATATCCATGAATACTTTGTAGGGAACAGGCTCTAATCAGAGAATGTATCTACCATGGACATGAAGGATAAGAAGCCAACAAAAAAGAGACGTTTTACAAGATTCATTCCTGCAATAGCAATTGTAATTTCTCTGATACTAAGCACGATAGCGATGTATAATACAACTGATGAAATTGAATCTGAACCTGGTCAAAACGGATATAATTCAATTACAAAAATGGGTTCGATATATGGCACCCACAGTTGCGAAAAAGGTGGATTTAGTATCCACACCGGATTAGACATTAACCGAGATAATGTTCTAGAAGATAGTGAAGTTGTCGAAATAAGAAACGTCTGTCATGGCACGCAAGGTGAATCAGGGCCCATGGGAAATAGAGGCTATTGGGGCTACAATGGAACAGATGGATCGAACGGAAGCGATGGTTTGGATGGCATTGTTGGAATCTCTTCATTCATCCAATCGCATGTAGGAGAATACGGGTCTTGTCCTGAAGCCGTAGTCATTGAAATGGGTAATAATTCAAGTTCACAACTTGTTGATTCAGAAATAAAAATCTGCTTCCAAGAACTCTTCAATGGGAGAATTAGTGATATTCAACCCAATTCAGGTAATTCATTTTCCACAGCATGTAATGGAGGTATTAGCAATGATGAACTGTTTGTGTTTGCAGGAGTGCACACTGACAAATGTTTGTTATTCAAAATTGAAAATAATGTAGTAACCCAAATTTCCCCTTCTGTTGACTTCTCACCTGGCAAAATAGTAGGTTTCATCGAACATCAAGATAGGATATGGTTCGATGCGGATGATGGTAATGAAGTACAGTTATGGTCAACCGACGGCATTACTACTTGGAAGGAAACGAACTTGAGCGGAGGAATAAACGTTGGAGATAGTGTGTTGAACCATGGTGAAGAATTGATTCTTAATCATCAGAATGGGCTAGCGATTTTAGGAGAATCAGAAACATGGAATAGTGGGCAATATTCCAACATTTCATCGTCAAATGGAGTTTTAATTTTCAACACCGGTCAGAGTATATCAGTGGACGGCGGACTATTCAATGGTGAGATTCACTCAGCATCCGCTTTTTCAAATGGATATTACTGGTTTATCGCAACCAGCGATTTGCTGGGACCACAGTTACACCGTAGTGATGGCTACAGCTTGGAAAGGATGACTTCTACTCTCCAAAACGACGCTGGAATGAATATACCCCCCACTGTAATAGGCGAGAGAATTGTGTTTGACTCAGGGAATTTAGTGGCTTTTGTTCCGAGTAATACAAGCCTGATAGATCTCAATTCATCCATTCAAGAAGCCGGAACAAACACTGGATTGGTGGCTCACAATGGACTCTACTGGTTCGATTGTGGCATCCCTGGCCTTGGTTATGAATTGTGTACTAGCGACGGCATATCTGCATGGTTACACAGTGACTACGCACCAGGCATGGACTCCTCTGACCCATCGCATCTATCGATTGTTGGAAACAATCTGCTAATATTGCTGGATGAACCTTCACAAGGTGGAGAATTGCATCTTGTTACAACTTCGGGATTAGAATTACTTTGGGATCACGACATCGACGATATGGAATCTGGAAGTCATGGGGATTTGTGGGTTACTAGTGAAATGGTATATTTCATAGCAGACTCAACTACATACGGTTTGGAAATGTATGGTTGGTCTCACGGAGAGTTAGACAATGAATGGATTATCATTCGTTAACGCCAATCGTGACGTGCAGCCAATGGTTGCCTCCAACCTTGGCCAAACGCCCTCTTTGAGACTCTAGGTGCAGGTGGCATCTGCCATCTCTTGTGTTCATTCCTGGCAAGTCGGGTTAGAACTTCCTTGACAACACCACTATCATGCCCTCGCTCAATAATCTCGGTTGCGTCTAAGCCACCTTCAATATGTAAACGTAGAATCTCATCAAGTACAGGATACGGAGGGAGGCTATCCTCGTCCTTCTGGTCAGGAGCGAGTTCAGCACTCGGCGGTTTTGTTAGCGTTGATTCGTTAACGGCATCCTTACCGATTCTGTGATTGAATTCCCTTGCAAGTGCATAGACTTCCATTTTGTAGAGGTCGCCCAATGGTGCATACCCACCAGCCATATCGCCATATAATGTGCAATATCCTTGTCCAAGTTCAGACTTGTTTCCGGTTGCGATTGCCATTGCACCATTTGCATTTGCATGTGCCATTACGATTAGGCCACGAAGTCTAGCTTGCAAGTTCTCTGCTGCAACTGGATTTCCGTTGGACAATGTATCCTCTAATGCTAACTCTGCTGAACTATGTAGTTCAGATATTGGCTGTATTGAGAAATTAATTCCTAATGTTTCTGCTGTTGCCTTTGCATCATCGATACTATGTTGACTCGAGTGACGAGAAGGCATAGAGATTCCAGTTACATTCTCTGCGCCAACTGCTGCACTAGCAACACATGCTGCAAGAGCAGAATCAATGCCTCCTGAAAGTCCTAGCACAATTTTTGAAATTCCACTCTTTCTGCAGTAATCGGACAGGCCGATTATCACAGCATCCAGTAAATCGTCATCGCTAGATTTCAGTTCCTCATCGGATGAGAGAATTGTTACTTCCCCCTCGCCAAGCCATTCACACTCTTCTGGAGAAGATAAGTCTGCGATAAGAACTCCTTCTGTCCAACTAGGAGCAATGACTGCAGTGCCATCAGGCCATGCGATGATGGAACGACCATCGAATAGTAGGTCATCATTAGCCCCAACTTGGTTAGCAAGTAAGAATGGATGGTTCAATGAAGCCGCTGCGCTCCTTGCAACAGCGACTCTTATTCCAGACTTGTTTGCATGATACGGGGATGCTGAAAGGTTGACTGTCGCATCTAGAACAACGCCTTGTCTCCCCCATTCCATAATGTGAATAATCGGGTCGCTGTCATAATCGTTAGGTGTTGCACCACAATGTTGCCAAGCATCCTCGCAAATTGTCACACCAATGTCCAACCCTGCGATAGTTCTAGCAATCCCCGGCCCTTTGCCTGACTCAAAATAGCGTGCTTCATCGAACACATCATAGGTCGGTAACAATTGTTTTCTGGTTACTTCTCTAACAGAATCCCCTGCTCTAACGACACCGTTTCCGGGAAGAGAACGCTTCCCTACTGAAGGAACAGGAGTACCTACTAAAATCGGAATGATAGACTCAAGAGTGCTCGCTGTATCATGGCAGGCCTGAATAAAATCAGATTGAAGAAGAAGATCTCTCGGAGGATAACCACTGATCGCTAATTCAGTAGTTACCGCAAGGCTCGCACCTGCTTCAGAAGCCTGCTTGGAAAATTCGCAAACCTTGGATGCATTGCCACTAATGTCTCCAACGATGGGATTGACTTGCAACAAAGCGATTTTCGATGCCATGCCTCTCCCTCTATCCGACTCCAAAGATGGTTAGTTCCTATGCTTTTGCATTGGCTCTAATCCTCGTATTCATCCTCTTCGTCTTCGTATTCCCAATCAAGTTCCACATCACCATTTTTCAATGTAGCAATTCTCATCCAAGCAAGAATACACAGTAAACTCACACAAATCATGGTCATAGTAATGCCCAAAATCCAAGGACTTGTAGAACCGATTGAATCTTGTAATAATGACTTTTCTTGGGTCGGCATCACGTCTATGAATTTCGACTTCTCAGTATCTTCACCAATCGTTACTTCGACTCTTTGAAGGCCGGGAGTGTTAGGTTTCCAATCTACCACTAAAGTTGAAACTGCATTTGCTTCAACGAATAATGAAGTCCTTGCGAGTTGAGACCTTTCACCGTTCAAATCTACTATTTCCACCAATAAATTCACATCGCCAGAAAGCATCCCCTCGTTTCTTATGTGGACTTGAACAATAACAGGCTCGTCTACTTCAAGATTAGATTTTGATAATTCTATTCCATTCTGTTCAAATTTGAAATCTGGTGTGTAATGAATTAGACTCCAGACCCCTGCTGGATAAATCTCATTGTTACCAGTTGTTTCGAACTGATTGCCAGCTACATCTCTTCCTTCAAACCTCATCTTCAGAACAACTTGTTCTTGCAAGAACTCTGTTGAAAATCCAGATAAGTCGATACTGCCGACAAACTCCAAACGCAACCCTTCGATTTCATCTCCAACGAGCGTCATCTGCTGATTTCCAGAAGTGATCTTGTCGTTTGTGCCACTAGCAGAGACCCACCAAAACACTTTGACAGATTCAGAATCAATACCATAATTCTCTGAAATTACAACCCTAACATCATGTGATTCAAGTTCTAAAACTGAAGAAAGCCTTGGAGATGTAAATTCAACAACCATTGGCCCCACTGAATCCACTAGAATCCATTTTACAGCCTCGGTGGGACTTGTTGTTTCAACACCTTGCTCTGGCATGCAACCGACTTTCCATGTCATCGCGTGTTGGCCAGAAATGACAGGAGCATTTACCTGAGCAGTGAATAGCCCGTCAGAAGATTGGTGAGTTGTTTTAATTCCATTAACCCTTATTTCCACATCACAATCAAATTGTGGTCGGTCCAAACTCTGTGAGAACAAAACTTCTCCTGACAATTCCATTGATGAGCCAGGGGATACTCTTGCACCATCATCCAGAAGTGCTCCGTTTTCAACCCATAACGAGAGATTACTTGGAATCATCATCTCTGTAGAAAATCTCCAACGGTTCTGTGAGAATGCCACTGTATCCTGATTCCCTGCACGGTCGGAGATTGTGACTACTGGTTCCCTTCTTGCATCACCCAAGTCTGGCAATGTCCACTGAGGTACGAACTCAATATTTAGCATCAAATCTTGTTCGTATGGATTAGGTGTTTGTCCATTTACTCCTACGACCTTACATGATGCCACAACAATATGATGAGTGTCACTAACACAATGCCTTGAACCAGATTCCCATCTGAGTGTTAGTTTGTCACTAGCAATATTATCGGCTAGAGAAACATCAATTTGACTAACATCTGAAACCCCATTCAGTTCGGTGAAAGAAACATTCAGACCGTAGGTTTGTCCTGGATGTAACCATGCACGATTCCCATCAACCCAGTCAAATCCATCACTGTCGATCAATGGAACTCCATCATTCAAAATCTGATACATGAATAGATGGTCATCAGGCAGGTCAGAACCGCCTTCGAGAAGGTCGTATCCTGATTGACCTACCCCTACAATATATCCAGCTACTTTTTCGCCAGGATAGCCAGATGAATCATCTATTGTTGTATGGTAGGAACCATATGTGACATTGAGTTCATTTGGTGAAGTCATTGAACGTGAGACATACTCGCCTACGCTAGGCCAACCATTACCGTCAAGATCGTTAGCCCATTCAGTCCATAGCATCAAAGTAACTTCAGCAGGAATGACTGGCTGGTCGGTTATATTGACAATTATATGCTGATTATTAGATGAATGAAGATGGTCGAAAAATCGAATATTAGCGCCTGTAACAACGGGTGCTAACGGGTCGATAACAAATGTCCGATTGATAGACATTGTATCGCCAGAACCTCCACCGGCAAGCGGAGTTAAGACCACTCCATAAGTCACATTTCCACTAGTGAAAGGTGCCACAGAATCTACAACCCAATAATCGCCGTTGTAATCAGTCGTGTTTGCAATTAGTTCATCATTTCTGAATAATTGTAACTCAAATTCGCCAGGGTAAGGCTTTGAATCGTCATCGCCATCTTCGAAACCAATATCAATGTTGAAAGTCAAATTATCTTCAGCCATCAGGTAAGTTGAATCAGATGGGACCAAGCCTCTGTCCGTAAAAATAGACATAGATTCAATCTCCATATCATTATCGATTGCAGGGTTTGACCAAGTCTCAATAGCTGGCATTGAAATGACACCATTTGCTAATTCAACGCGGGTTTCAAGTCGCAAATTGGCTTGGTCGTCAAAAGATTGAGAAGTCCTGAACATTGCAGTCAAATCGTGAATATCCTGAGACGAATTACGAATAATACCTTCATCTGATAGAATAAGTGATTCGTGGTCCCCAACAGCAACAGTATTTCCAAAATTCAATGGGATGAACCACATCGCTTGGTGGTCATCAGAATACAAGTTCATTATCAAGCGGTGAGGAGCAGAATTGTGTACTTGGGCACGAGTATTCATCTCGCGCCATTCATGAGAAGGAGTCAGTGTTTCAGAGTTATTTACCCAAGTAAGAGGACCCATAGTCACATCACCAGATGATGTTGAAGAAATTATGCTGACTTCCAATGTACAAGAATAATCTGCATTAAACACTAGAGGTAAATTAGCTGCCTTTGAAGGATTGAGTCTTGCTCTATTCATCGACATAACAATCTCATCGATGCCGCTTGCAGTTACTATCTCGCTTGCATCATAAGTGATTGTCAAGCCGCCTAAACGCTGTGTTCCTGCATCAGAGATTAGTTCGATCTTTGCGTAAATGAAATCCGTTCCACCTAAACTTCTGACCGGTGAAGAACTACTAGTTGCAAAATTGAGTGCATCGATTTCAGATTCGTTTAAAGATAGACGCAGCCCATCTACGAAACCATTCCCTCCGGTTTGGGAAATCATGGAATTGCCAACCCACAATGCTAATGTTTGTACTCCTAAACCAACTGTTCCAACATCATCAACCGAAACTTCGAATGTTTTTGCATTTCTCGGAATAAGAAGATAGTGCCAGGATGTTGGATTAAACCCGACATCAAATGTCTGGCTCTTGTTTCCATCCATAAACACATCCTGATTCCCCCACGTACCAATTCCATCACCAATTACTCCCCACTCATAGATTCCATCTCCATCGATATCCATTCGTGGCGATAAAACAGATTCACTGGGATACAATTGTAATCTGAAATCATTCAATGACCAAACACCTGTCCCTTCGATTTTGAACTGAATTACAGAGGAACGTTGTTCCAAATCGAATCTTTGCGAACTCAAATTAAACTGGGACCAATTTCCTCGGTCAAAGGAGACATAAGTCGCAACATTACCTTCGATTGAAGAGCTAAATTTGAACGAGCTGAACGGCATATCTATGTCAAACTCGGGAGAGATTACATGAGAACTAACTTGTCCTGCAATAGAGTTCAGGGGTGAACTCCAGGTCGAATTACCAAATTCCCAACCTGAGTCGGCGGGGTTTGAATTGAAACTGTCATGGATCATCCCTCCCCCTGTTATACCGTAAAGACGAGGAGACTCCCCGTTTGCATTAGATGCGAAATGAAGTTTCAACTTCAATGATTTGTGTGTATTCCAATCCACTGAAGAAAGGTCAACCCATTTCCCCGAGCGATTAACCAATCCTGGGATTTCATTATTTGTGTCTCCATCGATCACTGTCCAGTTTAGGAAAGAACCGGTCGGAATTACTGAGTCTAGATGCATTGGAGAATATCTACCTTCATCTATCCTCTCCAAGGCACTGGGAGACCATCCAAAGGTAGGGGTTGTCAAATCTGCTCCATTAGTTCCGGGAATAATTATGTCGTCAAAGAACCAGTAATCACAGCATGTTCCTGAGCCGGTATTCTGTCTTGCTCTTATTTGGAAATCCTGGTGGTAAGCATTGGAAGGCAGGTTGTAATTGACGTTCGTGACAGAGCCACCAGCAGTTGAACCGGGCAAGTATTGAATTTGAGTCCATCCATTGTTTGAATTTTTGTATTCAAGGTAGAAATTCTCATTTGTATCTGGTTCTTCTCCACACTGATATGATCCTTGTTTAATCCATGCTTGAACGGCTAGACCTTGATGCCCGGCCAAATTCACTTGAGGGCTTGTAATCGACACTGCTCCGCCTCTTGTCCACCATGATGCACCGCTGCCTCCACTCATTCCACAAGTAGTAGCAGAGTTCCTTTGGCCAAAATTAGAATTTGAAGATGTCCATCCATTTTTGCCTTGGTCAAAATTCCATGTAATGCCTTGGAATCCAAGAATTAGAGAACCATCATCTTCCTCATTCAATCCGAGTTTAGAAAACCCTGGTTCATTCCAATCGGACCAATTAAATCCCGTCTCTCGTACTTCGTCACCTGCTGCAACGGAGAACGAGATAGTCTGTAATGAGTGATCCGGATTAAGAACTAGAGAAGGGCCAATTCCATTATTCCCAGAACCTGAAATAGCAACCTCTGTGTAATCGCTTGAACTTTGTGAAAAACTATCGTTCAATTCAATATCAGTAGTTTGCTCATTTGCTAGTAAAAACTGCGACATAGGACCTGAAATTATCAATAGAATACTAAGCGCGAACGCTTGGACACTCCGGTTTGGGCTCGCCATGTGCTTACTGTATGAACTCAATGTAATTCAAAGCAACCCCTTCAATAAATCAAATCAATTGCGATTTTTTAAGATTTTTAATTGAGATTTTGAACGACTGTTTGAAGACATGTTGACATCTCGCAGGGCCATGGCCAGCCCTAAGACGACTAGTGAACTAGATTCAGTTGCTTTGGAAACTGGTCTACTTTCTACCTGGCAGGATGAAAAATTATTCGAATTGAGTGTAGAAAATCGCTCAGAAGGAGAGCCTTTCATTTTCTTAGAAGGACCCCCTACTGCTAATGGAAAACCTGGAATCCACCACGTGGTTGCTAGAACATACAAGGACTTAGTATGCCGTTGGAAGACAATGCAAGGTAACTTTGTCGAAAGAAAAGGTGGATGGGACACACACGGACTACCTGTCGAAATTGAGGTTCAGAAGAGACTTGATCTAATGAGTAATGAAGCGATTGAAGCTTTTGGAATGGAAGAATTCAACAAAGAATGTCGTGAGTCTGTTTGGACTTACGAAGCAGCATGGCGTGAAATGACTGAACGTATGGCATATTGGTGTGATTTAGACAACCCGTATGTCACACTTCACAATACGTACATCGAATCATGCTGGTGGGCCTTGAAGAAAATGTTCGAAAAGGGACTACTGTACAGAGGATACAAGGTTCTACCTTACTGTCCACAGACTGGAACTTCTTACTCAAGCCACGAGGTCGCTCTGGGCTACAAAGAGGTCGAAGAACCATCTGTTTATGTCAAATTCAAACTCGAAGACACTGATGCCTCCATACTTGCATGGACAACAACTCCTTGGACACTCCCTGGAAACGTTGGTCTTGCTGTGGGGCCTGAAGTTGAGTATGTCAGAGTAAGAGTCACCGCTGACCCTGAAAATTGGGAAGGGCACGGTGGGGCTAAAGTCGGAGAAGAATTAATTCTAGCCAAGGACCTATTCAAAGAAGTCATTCGCCACCATTGTGAAGAAATTGAGACATTCCCCGGTAGCGAATTGATTGGTAGATCTTACACACCACTATTCCCAGGTGCAGTAGACCGTGATGGTTCAGAAACCGCTTGGACTGTCATTGGTGCTGACTGGGTCACTACAACCGACGGAACGGGCGTTGTTCACACTGCAGTGATGTATGGTGAAGATGACTACAACCTTGGAATGGAAGTAGGATTACCTGCTCAACATACTGTAGGCATGGATGGATCATTCCTAGGCGGTACACACCCATCACTAGATGGACGCTACGTCAAAGATTGTGATTCAACTGTAATCGAATTGATGCATGATGCTGGACTATTGTATAGAGAAAAGATGTATCTCCACGATTATCCACATTGCTGGAGAACAGGTCACCCACTGCTGTACTATGCAATGGACTCCTGGTTCGTTCGCATGACTGCTGTCAAAGAAATGCTTCTTGAGTTCAACTCAGAAGTCGAATGGGCACCAGATTGGGTTGGTGAAGGTCGTTTCGGAGAGTGGCTTCGTAACGTCAAGGATTGGGCTATTAGTCGAGAAAGGTACTGGGGAACTCCCCTGCCGGTTTGGATTTGTAATGAATGTGGCCACCAACATTGCGTGGGCTCAACCGAAGAAATGGCTAGCATGGCCAAGGAAGGAAGTCCAGTAGCAGAAGACTTACACAGACCATATGTTGATGATACAATACTAGTCTGTTCTGAGTGTAATGGTGACATGAAGAGAGAACCTTTCGTAATGGATTGCTGGTTTGATTCTGGTTGTGCATCATTCGCACAATGGCACCATCCATTTGGAGAAGAAGGAAAGTTCGAGAATAACTTCCCAATCGATTACATCTGCGAAGGAGTTGACCAAACAAGAGGTTGGTTCTACACATTACTGGCAGTTAGTACAACTGTTTTCGATTCGATTTGTTACAAGAGATGCTTATCTCTTGGATTGATTTTAGATGCTGAAGGAAAGAAGATGTCCAAGTCTAAGGGCAATATCGTAAACCCTTGGGACCATTTCAACCGAGAAGGTGCGGACGCAACACGCTGGTACATGGTCACTGCAGGAGCGCCATGGAATCCTCTCAAGTTCGACCCTAACGGAGTGAGAGAGACTTACGGCAAGATGTTCCTGACATTATGGAACGTACACAGATTCCATGCTGATTATGCAGCCCTAGACGGATTTGATCCTGCTACATCACCACAAGGAAACCGAACACCTCTCGATGATTGGGTTTTATCCAGACTGGCTGAAGTTGTCGAAGGTACAACAAAGCAATTTGAGGAATGGGATTTCCACAAGGCATGTAGAGACATCGAAGAGTTTGTTGTCAACGATGTATCAAATTGGTATGTTCGACGCTCACGCAGGCGCCTATGGGATGAAGCTGACAGTGATGACAAACTAGCTTGTCAGCACACACTGCACAAGGTATTGGTAACGGTTAGCAAACTGATGGCACCAGTATCTCCGTTCATGTCAGATACAATTCACCGTAACTTGGAAGGTGTATCTGTACACCTTGCAGACTGGCCTGAGGCAGAGGAAGTTAACAACGAGATCATTGAAACAATGGCTCTAGTTCGTGAATTAGCTGAAACCGGTCGTCGTATCAGAGTTGATGCAGACCGTAGGCAACGCCTTCCATGTGCAGAAGGATGGATTGTCAGCGGCCCAGACTTATCGGATTTCCATGAAATTCTTGCTGAAGAATTGAATGTTGAAATCATATCTTTAGAGAAGGACCTCGACAGGTTCCAACGTGTCGAAGTTGTTCCAAATCGTAGAACACTAGGAGCAAAATGCAGACAAGACCTACCTGCTGTCCTTCAAGGGATTGAAGACGGTGAGAGTCAAGCAATGCTCGCTAGTATCGATGCAGGAAACCTAGTCATTGCAGGTTATGAGATTGGTGCAGATGACATTGAATTAAGACGTGTTGAGCGTGAAGGATACGCTGCACAGACTGTTCAAATTGCAGATAGTTCAGTATCTCTTGTACTCGACATGAGCGATAGCCCAGAACTACTTTCAAAGGGATTAGCAAGAGACATTACAAGGAGAATCCAAGCATCTCGTAAAGATATGAATCTAGCAATTGAGGATACAATTACTCTCAATGTATGGATGAAAGATTCACCTGAATTATTCACTCCTGACAGAGAATGGATCATCAGCGAAACACGAGCAAGTAGCGCTAATTTCAATTCTGGCGAAGGCGAAGGTGATTCCTTCGAAGTTGATGGAGCCACCATCTGGTATACTGTATCGAGGTCTTGAAAATGAGAGTTGCAATGGCTATTTTACTCGCACTAACAACCGTTTTAGCTGGTTGTTTTGGTGGAGCTGAAGATACCTTAGTTGCAGAAGAAGAAATTACTCCAATCTGGGAAGATTACGAAATGATTGACACGGTTCCGGCAATATCTCCGTGGGAATTTACTACAATCGATTTGAATCTAAATGAGAGCACCACCACCTCATGGGCTGTATTCAACAAGGATTACGGTGGCAATTGTTGTGAACATTATCTTGCTACTACTATCGAAGGAGACATTCTCAATATAGGAGGAGAATATCCAGTTTGGTCAAAGGACAGAGGCCATGAATGGGACACATATATTCCAGAAGCACTACCTGAAATCGGCCAATGTATTACTGCAGTACCAACAAATCCTGGGCAAGAAGGATTAGGAGAAGGTAGTATTGTACAGGCAACAAATGGAGATATCATCTCAATGTCTTGGTTCCCTTACATTGGAGGAGACGGTAAGATTGACAAGTTCTATGCAATACTTTACGACGAATCTGAAGATGACTGGAAATGGTGCTATAATCGAATGACTGAACCATTCTATGACCGTTCTTGGCAAGTCGAAGTAGTAGGTCCTATTTCCTCAGCATTCGGAAGTGGAGAATGGGCTAGCCTCG
>Ga0233444_10001826_pt1 | contig 23309 bp, 21 predicted proteins | sample SI_124_October20_6_FD_182792 | JGI IMG/M metagenome (GOLD analysis project Ga0233444, IMG submission 182792) | Seawater microbial communities from Saanich Inlet, British Columbia, Canada - SI_124_October2016_10_MG | ecosystem: Environmental > Aquatic > Marine > Inlet | place: Canada: British... | reverse complement strand
GGATGGCCTCGCAGGTCACCGGGTGGGAGCAGCTCGACGCGCACGAGGCGCGCTGGGCCGCCTTCGAGAAGGGGCGGCGCGGGCAGGAGACCTTTAAGGAGTTTTTGGCCAGGGTGCACTAGGGTTGTATTCTTCCTGTGCGAGCTGCAGGAAGTGCGCGTGGTGCCCGTGTCGCGGAAGGTGGAGTCGTGGTAATTCCTGTCACAATGTGATTGTGGGGTTCCCGCGAACAAATCTGCAACTTTTGTCGATGGGTCGAGCGCGCGCATGGAGGCGGAGCGGGAGGGGTCGTCGCCTCCGGCCGGGGAGCGGAGGCGGTTCACGGGGGAGGAGCACGAGAAGCTGGACGAGATCCTCGACGAGGTGGGGCGCCGGCAGATTCCGTGGGTCAAGGTGGTCGAGCGGCTGAAGGCGGCCGGGTTCCCCGAGCGAACGACCAAGTCGGTCCGCAACCACTACATGCGCATGCGCCATTTGAGCCGCGCGCCACCCGTACCCAAGAACTACTGCCGCTTCTGCCATCAGCCTCAGCGCGGGCACGTGTGCTTTGGAAAAAAGGAACCCGCGACAACCAGCGTGATAACTCCACGCGGCGGCAGTGTAAAGTGATAGAGAGTGCGTCACTCTTTAAAGATGTCGCTTCGTCGCGACTGCGCCGAAGGCGACGCGCAGCCGTGGGCGGCGCGCTCGATCGCGCCGCCCATGGCCTTTGCGCCAGCTTCGCCGACGGAGCCCGTCACGATCGCGAGCAGCCTGGGCATCGCCAACCCCGGGCCGGCCAAGCCGTTTGTGCCGTTTGCGCCGCAGTACCCCGTGCCGCAGTCGGTGGGCAGCGTGGTCAACGACGCGTTTGGCGATCACTACGGCTACGACGTGGATCCCACCGGCCTCTTTGGCAAGAAGAAGGGCGCGGCCGCGGCCGCGCCGGTCAAGGGCGCCAAGAAGGGCGGCATGCTGTCCAACCTGAAGGTGGCCAAGGACAAGGCGAACGCCACGGTGCGCAAGGCGGCTTCGGGCGCCAAGTCGGGCGCCAAGTCGCTCGCCAAGCGCGCGAGCGATCTGGTGACGGGCCTCTCGCACTTTGACTACAAGCTGTACAGCGACACGTTCACGGCCCTCCTGGGCGTAGCCAAGAAGGACGACGGCATCAACACCGACTCGAAGAATAACTACGCCGCCTTTGCGGGCGACTCCAAGTACAAGAAGGTGGTCAAGATCGCCCAGATGCAGGAGGCCAAGATGACGCACACCGAGTCGCTGCAGAAGAACGTCAAGGGGCGCGATTCAAAGGTGATCAAAAAGAAGGCCGAGGGGCGCAACGCGGCGACCCTCGGCTTTGCGCAGGTCGAGGCGAGCGCCGAGAGCAAGGAGCGTTACGGCGACGTCATCTACCCGCCGGCGGCCACCGTGGGAATTCCCACGCTCGTCACGCTTACCGTGAACGACACCAACGGCACGAAGGGGATGCTGCCGATCACGGGACTGGTCGTGGAGGCGCTCGACGTCGCGAATATCACCAAGGGCGGCGACGGCAACATCGCCATCAACATGGCGGAGGTCAAGGAGATCAAGATGCAGGCGTCGCAGGAGGCCTTGACGAGCGACGAGTTCGAGTTCGAGTGGACCCTCTGCGTGCACGGCCTCCACGTGGACGAGCAAAAGAACCTGCACAATGGCCCCATGATCCTCGTGCCCAAGAGCAACATGAACAACGTGAGCGCCTACGGCATCGCGACCAAGAACGGCGTCGAGAGTGCGCTCTCGCACGCCATCAAGGGCGACAAGATCGACCTGCTGCTGCTGTGGACCGCGTTCAAGCTTGTGCAGGGCGCCCAGGATCTGGCCTACGCGAGCATCAACTCGGACCAGAGGAAGGCCGCCCAGGAGCTCTTTGGCAGCCTGGACGGCGCCAACAACCAAAACAGCTACTCGGAGGACGTTGACGCGGACGAGTTCGACGAGCTCAACGCGGCCACGATCATGTGAGAGTTGCGGTTTAAACGAACACGCGCTCTCGCGCAGCTATGCAAGTACGGGTACATAGTGGTGTTCAATTCATAGACAAGAGTGGCATTTTTACCGCGACCACATAGTCCGTTCCCATCACCTCGTCCACGTCGATGGGTGCCATGCCACCCGCGCTGCTGGCGGTGTTCACGGGCTGTCCTACCACGGTGGCCGTAGAGCCCCTGGAGGGCGTCGTGCGGCCCTCTTTGCACGCGCCGAAGCAGTATCCACACGTCAGGATCATGGGCACCCACTTGGCGCAGCCGGCGCCGCATCCCGGCTCGTCGGCGCCCTTCTCTGCCGCCGTCTTCCTGTTGGGCTTGGCGCCCGCCTCCTGGTCCAGAACGCTCCCAAACTCGCCCTCGCCCTCGCCCTTCTTCCTTGGACAGAGCTTTCTGGAACACTGCGTGGTGTTTGAGCAGAAGCAACGCACGCACTTCCCCAGGGGCACGTGACACCCACAGCCCAAGCAGCACAGCACGACGACCACAACCGCAACCAGCACCAAGAAAAGGTACGAGAGCAACAGGGCGGGCGACGCCATCCGGTTTATGCAACACGCTTCCTCACCCCCTCTGCTAGACGCGCACCCTTCCTAGGATATGCGATCGAGGATGCGCGCGCCGCGTCGCTCCCACCACGACGGCAGCGTAAACATCTCCGACATGTCGCCGTCGACATACAGCACGCACCCGGAGACCTGGTCGATGCCCTTGGCGCGCAGCTTGTCGAGCGTGTGCTTCTCCTGGCCAAACAGGTGCATGGTGGCGGAGAGCTGCGCAAAGTGGCGGTTGATGTTGCAGTCCTTTGCCTTGGCGAGCGGCGGCTGCATGAACGTGCCCACGCCCTGCGTGCGGTCCCCACCAAACCCCGTCTTGAGCTCGACGAAGACAAGCTCGTGCTTGCCGCGCGTGCACACAACGTCGGCGGCCGTGCCGACGCCGCGACGCGCGTCGATCACCACGCGCTGCGACGCGACGGGCGTGAGGCTGTGGTACGCCAGCGCGTCGAAGAAGAGCCGCGTCAGCTTGAGCATCTTGCTGTGCTTGCGCATTGTGGCCGAGGAGTTTGCCAGGCGCGCCACCTGCGCGTCGACCGCTTTCCCGCGCCGCAGCCCGCCGTTGGCCCCCGCCCAGGTGCTTCCGCGCCAGCTGCGACTCGTGGGCATGGTGGCCGACGAGTAGACGCGTTGGGCGAGCAGCTTGGTGATGCCACGCAGCTTGGGCCCGGTGGGGCGGTTGCTCTCCGTGCGCGCGCGGAAGCAGGCGGACGGGCCGCAGCGCGCAAGCTTCCCGGGCGCCGACTTTTGGATGAGCGTCCGCATCCCTCGCATGCCGCCGCCCGGTCGCCCTCTCCCCCTTTTACGCGAGGCGCATTAGCGTGTGCCAAGGCGAACTGTCGCAAAGCGGTGCCGAGTCGCACCTTCGGCCTCCCACCACGCAGCGTGGGCGGGTACGTGCACGGGTTTAATGTGCATTCTCCTCTTCTTTTGCTAGGGCGAGCGCCACCGACGCACTGAACGACTCGTTCCCAATCTCACTCGGGGGGTCCGTGAAGGCGAGGGGTTGAAATGCGTGCGCGCTACTGGGCTCGTGCCCCACCGCTACCACGGTGGCCGACTCTTGCGCGGTCACGCTCAGGTCTATGAGCTTTGCTCCGACCATGGGCGCGTCCTCCGCGTAGATGGGCCGTTCACTGAGCAACCGGTGTTGCTCTGCGACCGGGTCGGACAGCTTGGGCTCCAGGTTACCGAGGTCGGCGGCCTCCAGGTCCTCCTCGTCCGTGGAGGCGGAGCTCTCGATCGCCTTGTAGTCCTTGGCGGCGCTTGTGGTTCCGTTTGCGTTCACGGCGCGCGCGTGCATCATTATGGCGCACTGCGCCGCCGCCAGCGGCAGCCACCAGATGAGCGCGCCGCTCACCCAGAGCGAGGCCGATGCGCTTCGGAAGAAGACGATGGACGTGTTCGAGTAGTTGGAGGAGCGCGTGCGCGTGCTCGTGTACACCGTGATGCTGTAGAGCGTGCCGAAGCAGAAGGCGCGCACGATGCGGTCGGCCGCTTCCCACAGGCTGACCGACTGGCAGAGCGGGCCGGCGAGCGCGACGGCGGGCGGCGGCATGATCGCAATGACCATCAGGGCGAGCAGGGTCAGTATGAACGGGCGGTCCGTGTCCTCGAGCGGCGCGCGCGCGCGCATGAAGCCCGCGTAGACCATGACCAGCACGGAGCCGTGGAAGACCACGTGCCGCCAGCTCGGGGCGTGCGCCACGTCCATGCTGCACGTGTGGACGAGTTGCTCCACCACGAGCGTTCCGAGGTACAGCGGAATCGCCAGCTGCAGCGCCGAAAACACGACGCTGATTCCGTGGGCCTTGCCGAGCCGCAAGGGGGAGCGCATCAGCAGCCCACCGGTGGCGCTGCAGAGCGCGAGCGTGCGCACGGCCGAGACGACGCCGTTTGGAGCAAGCCAGCACGAGAGCACGCTGACGACCGCGCACGTGCAGATGGAGAAGACGGTCTGTGCCAGTGGAAGGTATAAGGACGCGTCGTTGAAGTCCACCACGCTGTCCTCGTAGTCGTAGGTCGGCATGCGGCGCGCAATACGCCTCGACAGCATAAATCTGCACGCCACCAGTCCCACCAAGTCGCACAAAAGGTGGCCCCGACTAGCGTTGGAATATGCTTGGCGCGAGCGCGCTCGCGCATTTTTTTGTCATCGGGTTTGTGAGGCGCGCCAAACGGCAAGGTGTGCCGGCGTGCCAGCGCGCGGACACATTTGTGCTGCGTTTCTGCAACTTGTGAGCTTTGTGTGCGCGCGTGCCTTGCGGCAAGCGCGGCAAGCGCGCGTCGCAGCGCCGCTCAGAACCTCGAGCAATGTTCAGCTCGAAGCGCGACCGGCGTCGCGACATGGCGCTCTCGCCCCCTCCCGGGATCCTCAAAACGAACTCCGAGACGTGCCTCGACAAAACGCGGGTCGACAATATTCTGGGCCGGTCGAGCCCGCGCCCGAAGGCCTTCGTGCGGTGCTTCGATTTGTCGGGTCCGTATCGCACGAACCCTCGCTACGCCCATAGGGATTCCAACCGCTCACCACTCGTGCCACCGCTTCCCCTCGTGAAGTCGCACAGCATGCCAGAACTCGGCGACTTGCCGTCGACGCTCCCGTGCACGTTTGCCGCGACGGGCAGCGGTGGCGCCCATGACGAACTGCAGGCCGTTTGGGATGCGCAGCAGGAATCCGTCATGTCGGAAGGCGCGGAGCAGGTGCAGTTCAAGCGGACGGTGTGGCAGTGCGCAAACACCCAGTGCGGGAACCACGACATGGCCCTGTTGGAGACCAACTCGGATTCGGAGCTGGTGTGCACGTGCGGCTTCGTGGCTCACGGAGTCCGCCAAGTTGCAATCCCGCGCTTCAAGATGTGCGAGGATTCGAAGGAGCGGCCAGACCCGTCGCGCGTCGCCGACGACGCGATGCATCACACCGCAGAGGAGGCCAAGTATGCGGCGATGCTCGGCGGCCCGGAGTCGCGCGAGGACGCTCGGCGGCGGCAGCAGCTCTACCAGGGCGGCACGCGCATGAACACGAAGAGGTTGCAAAAGAACGGCCTGCTCAAGGCGCAGAACTGCATAGATGCGCAGACCAGGCGCGACAACAGCATGGAAGCCCTGCACGCGCCGGACGGGCGCGTCAAGGCCGTCATCGTGCAGATGGAGAAGATCTTTGACCAGATGCCGAGCCTCAAGGACACCACCAAGGGGATCGGCAGGTATATCCGCGCCGAGGGGATGCGCATCGGAACGCTGGCGTGGCGGCACGAGCGCGAGTGCTCCAGTCCGGCCTGCATATACTCGCTCTCGGGCAAGACGGCCATGGGCGTCGCGCACGCAATCGTCGAGCTCGTGCTGACCTCGTTGCTCGACGACGAGGAGCTCGTCGCGGTGCAGTCCGGCGGGGAGATGACGAAGCAGCACATCGAGCAGGCGATGAAGGAGTTCACGACGTTCCAGATCCGCTTCAGCCAGGGCATGCCTCGCATACAGCTGCTCAGCACCGTGGGCCTCATCTCCGAGTGGGAGTTTGGCGAAGAGCACTGGCGCTCGTGCGGCGCTGTCGAGCCCGTGGCGCCGCTTCGGCTCCCCGCGTCCTTGGCCTCCTGCCCCGAGTACGGACGGGTGGGGGCTCGCGATCCGGGAGACGTCACGCTCAAGCTGCGCAACTCGCTGTGGGGCGCCGCGCGGTCCGGAACCGTGCGCACCGACGTGCGCATGGAAGCGATGGAGCAGCTGGCGGTGGAGGAGGTGGTGACCTTTGCGACGGAGTCCAACCTGCCCGTGGAGCTGATTGCCGTGTGCACGCTTTCCGCGACCGCCGCCCGCATGGGCCTGGACAACCCGGTGGCCACGCTTGGCAGCAACCTGTCCGCCCGGCACCAGATCGCCACCAGCACGCTCGCCACCTTCACCGAGCAGCTCGCGCCGCTGTTGAAGATTGCCGTGCCACCGCCGCACGACGCCAATCCCAACAACGAGGCGGCCGCGGGGCGCTTCTGTAACTGACCCGCTTCCCCGTGAGCGCCGTGTTGGACGCGGCGCCCGCTGGCCGGTCGTGAATATTCAGCCAACAGGTCGTTTATGGGAAATTCTGCGACTTGTGCGAAACGGGCAACCGTGTCCCGCTAAGTCGCTGGACAATTTTGTTTCCAAAGAGGGAAGGTGTGTTTGCAAGGGAGGGGACGTCCATGGCGCTCATCCTCCTGCCCGACGAGTGTTTCTTGCCAAATACGGCAAAGGGGAAGCGCAAGCAGGGCGCCGACAGGGAACCGGACGCGAGCCGACCACTGAGCGTGACCAAGTCCGACAGCCAGGCGTCGCTGTCGTCCCGCAGCTCGGCGTGGTCCAAAACGTCAGACCAGAGCACGGGCTCGTCGAAGTGCTCGTTCGCGCCCGCCAACAACCAGGCGGCGATGGCACCAAAGCGCGTGCGAATAGCTATAGGGGGTTCCCATCGGCTATTGTGAGGTTGTGGTGTAACAATTTATTATGTGGCGACACGTCGCCATTTTCTGCAACTTTTGCAGCGTGTAAAGCGCGACGCTAGAATCTGGATTATTTGCCCCGTGTTTGGGGAACGCGAGGCGCCATGGCAGAGACGTCCTCGGCATGCAGGCAGGAGCACATGGACGACGCCTTCTGCGAGTACATTGGGAAGATGGTGTGCATTCCCGTGGGCCTGTACGCCAAGTCGCGCTCGCTCTACTCGCTTGCGGACGACCCGCCGGCATGGAACGAGGATGTCACGTGCCAGGCCTGCGACGGCAAGATCTCAAACGGCAGGCCCGGCGCGCTGCTCTGCGCGTCGTGCCGCTCGATCACGACCATAAAGTCCGGGGAGCCCCTGATTCGAACGATGTACCGAAGCGCAAACCCCAAGTACGTGCTGAGCAGGAGGATGGAGGCGATCGTTGCGAGCATTGGCGGGCAACGAGCCGTTGCGGCGCACGAGCACAAGCTCGTCGTTCGCATCGGGAACGCGTGCTTCGCCGCGTTCGATGGGTGGAAGGAGGGGAACTGCGATGCGAACATTCGTTTGGTTTCCGACCAGGTCAAGTGCTACGGGCTGTACGGGCGGAAGATCGTCAGCTGCAATCCGCGGTACACGGACGAGCGCGAAACGGGTTGGGGGACGCACGTTGCGTGGCCCAGGCACGTGGCTTTGGAGGTGGGTGGGCTCGGGCTCTACTTGCAGGAGGCGGTGAAGCAGCTGGTCATCGAGTGGCTCTACAGCTTGGACGCCGTGATACGCAGGCACTTCAACATCCCGCTCACGCGTAGCTACGGCGACTCCTCGATGCTCAGGGCCGTCGAGAGGTTTGCGGAGCTCATTGCCAACCGGGTCGTGCTGCTGGAGGAGCCCATCGACGACGACGCGACGCAGCACGTTTGCACGGAAGGCTTTGAGCACCGCGCCGAGATGGAGGAGGTGCGGTGCAAGTACATGGCGGCGCGGCAGTGCAGCTCGGACGTGCGCAGCATGCGCGAGCTCGTGGCGGTCGCTCGGGACAGCGTGGTGCCCGAGGACCCCAGGCGGCTCATCGAGTTTCTCGGCTCGCCCTGCCCCGAGCTGATCAGGGCGCTGCCGGGCGTGTGCGTTTCGACCGCCATGCGCTTCAAGGAGTTGCAGGACATCATGGAAGAGGGGCGCGACACCGCGCGTCGGCTGCGCCTCTGGGGCGAATCCGTCAACCGCGGGGCGCTCTGCGTGCTGCTCGAGGGGGCGATACGGCATGCGCAGGAGTGGAAGATGTCGAGCTTCATTCACTGCCTGAGGCACGACGCAAAACCCGTGGCCGAGCACCTGGCACCGCTGGGCTGGGCCGACGACCCGCGGATCGCGTCGTGGTCGCTGATCGGCAAGAAGACCCACGCGCACCGACGAACGGGCTTCGACCCCACGGGGCTGCGCATCGTGCTCATGAGCTCGGCGCTCATCCAGATCAACGGCAACGGGGGGCACTTCCAGCCGGGGTTGCTGCGTTGCGACGTCGTGTCGCCCGTGGTGCACAGGCACCACATTCGCACGGCGCACGCGATCAAGGCGCTGTCCGAGCAGCTCAACCCGTACATGACGGGCGAGCCGTGGAAGTTTGCGCGCGCCGAGATGACCCAGTGGCAAGGCTCGTACATGGAGGACGACGTGCGCAATGCGGCCACCTTGCTCGGCGAGTTTGCGGTCCAGGAGATCCTTGCGCGCTACGGCGATCCGGCGCGCCTCAAGCTGCTCGGTGGGTTGGTCGGCCGCACGGCCGAGAAGATGGTCTTCAAGCCGGCGGCGCAGTACGAGCAGTGGTTTCCGGTGGCGGTCGATCTCGTGCTGCCCATCCTCGTGCAGCTGCGCCAGTCGATGGGCATGTCCAACCACGTGTTCGTCAACGCGCTGGACACCGCTCTGCAACTCAGCGCGCGGGTGCGAGAATGGAAGCCCGCAGACGGCAACCTGCGCCTCACGCCAACCGAGGTTAAGGACATGCCACGCTTAAAACTGATGCTCGAGAACGAGTTGGGAAAGCAGGCGCAGTGGCCGCTGGTCAGAAAGGAAAAGCAGATGGTGAGTGGGAAACGGGTTATGTTCTGGATCCTCGACGGGCCGCGCCTCGCCGAGAGGTTAGGCAAATAACCCACCCCGGCGCGTTGTATAGTAAAAGCAAGAGTGAAATGTCGGTCCGTCACGTTGACGAGAGCGAGCAAGCGTACTCGGTCCAGCAGCTGCGCTCCGACATTGCGTCGGTGCGCTCCTCGGAGACGCAGCTGTCGTTCGACAGCCTCAGTGAGACGGAGAAGAGCGCGGCCACCATCGGTGTCGCCCCCGACGCGTGGAAGCCCATCGAGTTCATGAACGCGGCGCACTACGGAGAGCTGCTGCGAAAGAACGCGCTCTCGGGCCGCCTGACGCAGCAGATCGAAAGCTTCAAGACGGTCTCCAGTCAGTGATCGCGCCGCGAGACGCGGGGTGCCTCGCCCCCCCCACCCTTCCCCCATGCGCCTCCGGCCGTGGCACCGTGGCGCCGTCGCACCGCAGCAGTGGCACGAGTCGATCGGGTCGCGTTGAACCTCGCGTGAACGCAAGCGGCGCATTCGCGCAAGTGTCTGGGTAGAGCGTGTCTGTTAATACACACGACAAAAGCGAGCCGCTTCCCCTTGATTGTACAACGGTTTGTCTCTTACGCGCCCCCTTTGTCGCCGCTCAGAACAGCCCTTCCCGCCACCCGCCCACCCACGCGCCCACCCACGCGCCCACCCACCGCCTCCGCTCCCTGTCGCCGCTCAGAACCTCTGCGCCATGGCCGAGCCCACGAACGAGCCCACCCCCCAAGTCACGAATGGAGCGGAGACCGCGCCCGATCGACCCGAGGGGTCGTACCACGTGCACGAGGATGCGGATGGCCGCGTCAACGCGGTCACCTTCTACCGTGCCGGCAAGCAGCCGCGGACGCGTTTCCGTCGCGACAACGAGTCGGACGACGACACTAACTGGTTTGAGCTCATGCAGGAGTTGCAACCCGCGCTGAAGAGGCAAAGGGAGCTGCAGGGGGCGATCAACAACGTGCAAGCGGCCATCGGCGACCACGTCGAACACTGCGTCGACCCGATTGACCCGCCACCGATTGAGTGGCCACGAACGGCCCTGCCGGAGCACGCGCGCGCGCGCATCGACGGCAAGTACTTCCTCGTGGTGGAGCAAGGCACGTGCGACGTGCACGGCAACAAGTACGCCCCCAACGCCGACTCGCAAAACAGGCCCATCCTTGCGGGCCACAAACCTGGATCGCTGTGCGCGGGGAGCTTCCCGCACGCCGTCATCCAGTCCAAGAAGTGCCTCAAGGTGAAGGACTACGAGCCGACCTTTCTGGTCGGCGCGTGCCACGTCGTCGAGTTCTCGATTCGCCTTTACAAGCGAGTCGACGGCCTGGCCGTTCCCGTGCCGTGCTCGGAGAAGGAGGTGCTCGACGTCATTGGTGGCGCAGTCACCAACCATGCGGGGTGGGGCGACCTCGAGAAGCGCATGTTCCTTCACCTGAGCCTCCAATGGGGCGACACCGAGAACAGTGGGGACGCAGACGACCCCGTGCACCAAAGCGCCTTCGTCGTCCCGCCGCGGCCCGGTTTGCTCGACCCGCCCGAGGGGCACAAGCCTGGGATGTTGCGCAATGCGCCTGCGGGCTACTACGAGTTTGAGATGATCGACGGCGCGGCGAGCATAAAGTTCCGCATCAACGCCGCGACCTCCACTCCCAACCTCGCGGACGAGCACAAGCTGCGCCCCTTCACGTTTGCCATCCGGGCCATGAACCCGTTTCTGGCGGGCATGGACGGCATGTTCATCAGGACCGTCTCGTTCCAAACAAAGCGGCGCGTCGCGCGCTACGCCTCGGGGGGCACGCGCTTCGTGGAGAAGAACGGCCAGCTCACCCCTTCGCCTGCGCACGACGCTCGCATGCCCACGCCATACGCGTGGTGGCGGTAGAGGACCGCGTGAACCGTTAGTAGTTTGTGCTAAACACGACGCGTGGAGTTTTTAAGAGGAGCCCCGCCTTTTGGACGGCGTCCGTCACGCTCCGGTCCCTAAACTTGCTGTCGTGAAGCGCAACGATCCCCGCATGCACGTGTGGCTTGATAGCCGCGACCACCGCGGCCGCATCGCGCTCGCGCGCGACGCAGTCGACGAACACGAGGCCCTTGTCCAGGCTGCCCATGCGCAGCTCAAAGCGGGCCCAGATTTTGCGCAAGATGGCAAAGAGCGCGTTGCACAGCTTCTGCACGCGCAGCTCCTGCGAGCGCGGCGTGGGCGCCACGAGCTGCGGCAGCAGGAAGATGAACTCAAAGTTGACCGTGCCGCTCAGCAACGCGATGATCGGAAACCCGAGCCACGACGGGTCGGGCGAGAAGCCGTTGGCGTCGCTCAGCTTGATGATGCCGCGCCACGACCGCTTGGCCGTTTCGTACCAGCCGCCCACCAGCGAGCACGTGTCGAGCTGCATGGACATGCACGCGGCGGAGCAGTCGTGCGGGTCGACGTGCGGGACCATGCGCCCGAAGCAGCCGCAGCACTCGCGCCGCACGTCGGGCGTGTCCTCCTCCGGGTCAAAGGGCGCGTAGACGACGCCGATGGCCAGGTCGCGCCGCGCCGCGCCAAAGAAGAGCACGCGCAGCACGGCCTCGGGGGCGAGCCACTCGCGCAGCCCCTGGCAGGCCACGAAGGGGTCGGGCACCACGTCCGTGCGGCGCTTCTGCAGCCAAAAGTCCACGGGCATGCGCTCCGGCTCAAACTCGACCGCCGCGACCGCGTGCTGCCCCGGGCGCGCGTCCAGCTCGTGCTTGATCGTGGCGTAGTCGAGCCACCGCGCCCCGGCGCGCGCCGCGTGCAGCGTCGTCAGGTCGACCACCAGCACGCGCGCGGCCGCGTAGGAGCTCGGCTTGCCCGCGGCGCCCGAGTTGCCGTGGCAGCTGCGCGCGAGCCACGAGCCGATGGAGATGCGCTGCATCGTGGGCGTCGACCAGAAGGTGCGCCCGTGCGCCTTGCGGAGGGCCACCTCGACGGAGCGCAGCTCGGTGCCGGCCAGGAATGAAAACTCGCCGATGCGCCCCCTGAGCTTGTGCGTGAACACGGCGTCGCGCGCGCGGGCGCGGCCGATGAACCACCCCCAGCCCGAGCCGACCACCGTGGGCCGGCGACCCGTGGCCATCCACGTGGCGCAGAGCTCCTCGGCAAACTCCTCGGGCGACCGCGGCGCGCGGAAGCACCCAAAGGGCGAGTTGCCCGAGAGGATGCGCGCGCGCGCGCCCGCGGCTGCGAGCCGCAGGCGCAGCAGCAGCGCGACTGCCGCGCCCGCCAGCAGGCCGAACCAGCGCCAGGGGTTGTCCTCCTCGAGCAAAAAGGCCACGAGCAGGCCCACAAAGGCGCCCGTGAGCAGCGGCGCCAGGAGGAGCCAAAAGGACGCGGCCATGCGCACCGGACGCCTTTTTTTAATAAAGACGCCGCCGACTCGGCATATGTCTGCCACAAGCCCATAAGCGGTTCACTGCCCGCTTTCACAAACCTACTACTTGCGCTGCACCCTAAACAGGTGCTTGTGCGTTTTGAGGATGGCGCTGCACTCGGCGCGCACGCGCCCCGCAAACCGCCCCGTACGGTTCAGGACCCCGCCGCGCCGGAGCAGGTCGACGGCCAGCACGTCGCGCTGCAGGATCTGCTCGCCGACGTGCGCGTGCTGCAGGCGCAAGTCGTTCAGGTGCGCCAGCGCCGCGTCCATGTCGAGGCGCAGCTCGCCGCACGGCGCGCTCGGCTGCAGGAGCCGCGCGCCGCAGCCGGCAATGTCCTGCACGGTGGCCTTGGCAAAGGCCAGGTCCATCTTCTCGTCGCGCACGTCCAGCGGCAGGCGCATGCCGCCCTTGGCCGCGCCCTGGTGCGTGCACCAGAGGCCCAGCTTGAGCCCCAGCAGGCAGACGCCCGGAAAGCGCTCCGACTGCCGCGTGTGCTCCTCGCGGTCGTGCGTGGGGCACTTGCCATCCACGAGGGCGCACCCGCAAAACTCCATGCGAAACTCGAGCCGGTGGAAGGCCTCGGTGGGCGGCGCGATGCCGTGCCGGTGGCAGGCGCACCCGCCGCTCGCGCGGTGCAGCGAGGCCTTGATCAGCGTGCGGTGCTCGTGCACCTCGCCGCGCTCCAAGCGGTGCCCGGTGACGCGGTCCACGTACAGCGCGCGCGAGACGTCGGGCGAGATGGCCGACACGAACGCGTGCAGGCGAAACACGTCCTGCGCAAGCAGCGCGACCGCCTCGGCGTACCACGCGGGCAGGATCCAGTAGGCGCCATTCTCCAGCTGCACGTGGCGCGTCGCCGGGCTGTGGACGGCCGCCGCCTGACGCTGGCCGCGCGCGGCCTCCTCGAAAAAGTGGGCGAGCGCGGGCGCGTCGGACTCGGCGAGCCGCTCGTCCAGCGCCTTCTTCGCCTTGTGCACCGAGGTGAGGAACACGACCATCCGCCGCGGGTCGCGGTGCTGGATCACCGAGAGCGAGCCGCCGTCGACAAAGGCGATGGTCACCTCGGCGCCGCCCCGCTCGTGCGGCTCGAGTCGGCGCGCCAGCTCATTCGTGCCGCGCACGGCCGTGCACTGCCGCCGCTGCACGGTGGGCAGCTTGTCCGCCGCCTCGCACGCGATCACGTCAAAGGTGCGCACCCGGTGGGTCGCCCGCAGCCCCGTCGCCGTCGCCAACCACTCGCGGTAGGCGTCAAAGTTGCGCTCGTCGAGGTACTTGCCGATCGAGTCGATGCTGTGCGGGAGCATCAGTCCCGGGTGGCTCACGAGCGGTCCGAGCTTCTCGAGCAGCGGCGCGAGCAGGCGCATCGCATCGGGCGAGCACCGCACGCACCCCTCCAACTGCCCCCGCTCAACGGCCACGTGCGCAAACGGCGACGGTGCCATTCAACGCACCCACGTTCACGCGCAGGATCTCAAACCTTCACCACGCGCACACGCGCACACACGCACACACGCACGCACACACGCACACACGCACACACGCACGAGCGCAGGCACGCACTGTTCCTCTCACAAGTGTAAAACTGTGGACCAATAGCGCTGTCCGGGGGTTCATGCGTGCGCGCCGATCACCAGCTGGTAATCGCGTGCCGGGTGCTGTTTTGGCAGGAAATCCGCGCGTGGTCAGGCGGCATGACGTAGTGGCGCTGCGGGTACGCCTTGGGGCCGTTGAGCCAGATCCGGTCCTTGCGGCTCGGGCCCAACCAGGCCACCGTCCAGAGCTTCTCAAAGTCGTTCCTACGCGTGACGGGCTTGGAGATTACAAACATGCTCTTGAAGTAGGTCGTGCGTCCGTACGTGTCCTCGGTTGGCGAATCGCCGAGCTTGGGGAACTCGGTCGCCTCGACGTTGGTGGGCGAGTCGCGATGCTCAACAGCGTCCTTGGGCTCGTTGCGCCACCCGTTGCGATGGAGGGCGAGGTACTCTTCCGAGAGCTCGAGCAGGATGTGCTGCTGCTCCTCGGTCAGCGTGAGGTTTTCGGGGCTGTGCTGTCCGGTCACCAGGTCCAAAAACTTGCGGCACCGCTTCGTCGTGTTCTTGAGGCACCGCTCAAACCAGGCGTGCAGCAGCGCGGCGAGGTGGACCGAGTGCGCAAGGGGCGCCGCGATGCCGCCCTCGTCCCAGTCCGGCAGTTGCGCCCGGAGCTGGATGAGCCCGGGCCGGTCGTCCACGGCTGGGTACGGCCGCGCCCAGTCGGGAACCTTCCTGACCTCGTCCGCAACCATCCGATGCACGTGCATGACGACGCGGGCGGTCACGACCTCGGACTTGTGCTGGAGGAACTGGAGCTCGTAAGGCCTGACATTCCCATGGCCGATGGTGTCCGAGGAGCACACCGCCATGAGCTTGGCGACCATCACTGGCACCTCCTCGACCGTTGCGCACGTGAAGGCCATGGTGGCCATGGCCACGGGTGGGGTCCCCGTCAGCGCTTGCTTGTTCCCGGACACCAGCTGGATTGCCTCGCGCTGCATGAGCTGGCCGCGCGTCCTCTCGGGCGGAGGCGGGGGTGGCAGTGGCGGCGATGGCGTCGGCGGTGGCGGTGGCGTCGGCGGCGGCGGTGGTGATGCGGCCGCAGCCGACGACGGCGCCTGCTCTCGCGCTTCCAACTCGCGCACGCGCGCCTCGATAAGGCTGGGTACGGGCGGAGGTGCCACTGGCGGCGCTGGCGCTGGAGGCAGCGCCGTCGCCAGGGCCGCCAAGGAGCGCACGCAATGCAACGCGTCACCACGACCCTCGCCGTAGCGGTAGGCAAACTTGCAGGGGGGCGCGTCCGACCCAAACTTGGCGCGGTACTGGTCGGACAGCTGAAGGATCGACGCAAACTGCACCTCGTTGAGCTTTCTGGAACCGGGTAGCGGCCCGTGGAGGTCATTCCAACCCGGTCGTTGGTAGTCGTCCGTGCCAAAGTAGTGCCCAAAGAGGTCCTGCAGCGTCCCGGGGTCCCGAGCGCCAACGGTTATGAACTTGTCGAGGATGGTCAGCACGATCTCCGCGAGGTGCCAGGCGCAGTCGGGGACCGGGTGGCCGCGTCGGGGCGCATCGGACATGTAGGCAAAGCTCGGCATCGGCGTGCTCACGAGCACGCCGCTCTCGGTGTCCACCTCCATCCACGGCTTCATCGAGGGAAACACGTCCTTGTAAACATTAAAGACGATGCGCAAGGCCCCGCCTTGCAGGACTTGGAGACGGGCGGGTTCGCACATGAACAGTCTGGGCTCGCCGCCGTGCGGGTCCTTGGGGTAGCTGTGCGACTCGTGTTTGCGCGTTCCAAAGGCCTCGTGGAGCGCAATCCACTTGCCGAGTTGCACCGGGATGCTCGTCGTCGTTGCAAATGTCAACCCAACAGTTGCGCCCCGACCGTCTGCGCGCATCGTCATCGCACGAGCACTGGAACCTCGAGCCCCCAGTGAAAGGTGCGCAAGTTGCAAAACTGCGCTTTGCTGCAGTAGCGGTGGTCGTTAATACACTGGTGGCTCCATGCTTCCCCAAATACCCAATATGCCCAATATACCTAAACACACGCACACGCACACACACACACGCGCGCGCGCGCGCACCAAACGTGACGACTCCAACCCGACCCGCGTGCCTGCGCTCGGCTCACGCGTCCGCGGGCAGGCCCAGCCGCGCAGCCAGGTCAAACGCCTCCTTGTGCAACTTCATGTTGACCACGTTCTTCGGCTTGCCCTGGCTGGCCTCGAATCGTTGTTTGATGGTGCCCTCGGGGTTGTTGAACGAGCGGCCGAGCCGGTCCGCGTTGAACCACGAGACGTTCACGTTGATGTTCATCGCCGCCGAGTTGGCCGCCGATCTTATGCCCATGGTGGCGCCCTGCGGCATCGAGCCGCGCGACGCGGCGGTATCCATCACGGCACCTATTTGCCACCCGCCCACTATGTACTCGCCCACGTCGTTCGAGAGCGTCAGCGACATCCGGGAGCCGCCGGTCAGCTTCCTCCGCTTGCCGTGGACGTCGCTCGTCTTGTTGCCCTTGCTCTTGAAGGTGGAGTGGTTGATCATCTGCGACGACGTCGACACCATGACGCGGAAGTTTGCGAGCACCGTGTTCTCGTCGGCGCCCTGGAAGGCCGCCTTCTGCTTGGCCTCAAAGGCCTCCTCGTCGAGCTCCTCCTTCATGTACTTGGTGCGCAGCACCTGGTAGTCGCGCACGTCGTCCATGGTCTCGATGCCGCGCTGCATGAGGTTGGCGATGGTCACGGCGCTCGCGCGACCGCCCCTGCCGTTGGCATCCGCCTCGACCGACGCGTCGTACTTGGTGGCCGACTTGGCGTCGAACCACACGTCGGCCACGATGACGACGAAGACCTTGTCGAGCGGCAGCACCTCGAGCGAGCGCTCGCCCGTCCACGCGGTGCCGATGGCCGGGCCCTGGATGCGGATGTTGTAGAGCTGGCCGTCGCGCGACTCGAGGTACTCGTTCGAGAGCTGGTCGCTCGGGTCGTTGATGCCCTTGGAGAGCACGATTCCATCCGGCCGCCAATCGGTGATGCCATTCTCGAGCAGCTTGGCGTCCAGGAGCGAAAAGGCGATCTCGTCTCCAAAGTTGCGCGACACCGAAAAGGGCTGCGCGCTGTACTTCTTCTCCTCGTCCGGCTGGTCCGGGTTGAAGAGCTGCGGCAGGTTGTGCATCGTGCCGTTGAGCAGCTCGGTGCGGGAGCCCTTGCCCTTGAGAAAGGGGCCGAAGTCGCGCGCAAAGATGCCCTGGTAGTTCTCGAGAGCTTCGCGGGCGTCCGAGCCCTTGAGGCCCATCTGCTGAGCCACGTCGGGCATCTTGAGGAGCGTGGCGTCGGGCTCAATCTTGGGGCGGCCCGGCTCGCCCTCGGGGATGCCGGCGCCCTTCGCCTCGTGCGCCGCGGCAGTGTACACGCTGATGGGGCCCGAGGTCTTGAGAGCACCCTGCATGGCCTGCGTCGCGTCCGCGTACGTCGTGTCGAGCGCGATGGTCTTGCCCGCCAGCACTTGCCTAAAGTACTCGTGCAGGTACTCGATGGAGCACAGCTGCTGGAAGCGCTCGGTGCCCACCATGGCGGGCATGATCGACGGCTGGTAGGCGACGTTGTACCCCGGAACGCCGGGCGACTGCTCGTTGCCCATCAGCAGCGGGCGCGGCGGCAGGGTGTCGCCGCGGATGCCCAGGATGAAGGCGAGCGACGTGGCGCGCAGGTCCTCCGTCTCCTTGCGCGTGACGGTCTTGCCGTGCTCGTCCACGCCGATGAGCTTGTTGCTGTTGTTCAGCGGGACGAGCCTGCGCAAGACGGCAATCTGGGCTCACTGGCGCGAACCCCGTCGCGTGGGGTGGTTGGCCAAGGCGTGGTTGGAGCGCGCGCGCGCGCACCGATGGTACGGGATCCCGATGTTCGAGGTGGAGTTGTTGAGGGCGCTCTTGATCTGGCCGGGCGCAACGCCGGCGGCGGGGGAGCTGACGCTCGTGTTGGCCGACAGGTTGGCGCCGCCCACGCCGGGCGGGTACAGGTTGCGCTGCTGGGCGCCGCCCGCGAACGCATTGTTGGAGGGTGCCACACCGCGGCTCGACATGCTGCTGCTTTGGCTTTTTGGCTGCTGCGGCTACTCGCGCGCCTCGCTTGCCCCTTCCCTTTGCGCGCACACTAACTGATTAGCGGGCGGGGTGTTATCATTACTACGACAACTCACACGCAAGTTGCCGTTCGTGCCACGGCCGGACCGTCTCCTCCAGGATGTTGCGCGCGGCGCGCTCGTACTTGCAAAAGTCAAACGTGAGGACGCGGTCGGCGTACGCGGCGCTGATGCGGTTGAGCGGCAGGTGGCGCTCGTGAAGCAACTCGACCGTGAGGTCCGCCACCGCCACCGTGCTCAGGAGGCACGCAAAGGGGGTCTCCTCCGTCTCGACCACGATGCGCACGCGCTGCTCGCCCGACAGGCTGCGCATATGCGCCGGCGCCTGCACCACTCGGCCGTCGGCGATCCCCGTCGCAAGCGCAAGGCCGCTCCAGCACCGGTTGGCCGCGTTGGCCGAGGCCAGCCACGCGATGCGCCGCTGCTGCCACATCAACCCCTGCGCCAGCTCGGTGTGCGTCACCAGCAGCAGCTCGTAGATCCGCTTGATGCGCGCGTCGTCAAACTCGCCCCCAAGCATCCAGCTGTGCCTTTCCAGCAGCGCACGCGTCTGGCGCGCGCGCTGCAACCGGCCAGCGGCCTCGCTGAGACCCCTGCGCTCCGCCGCCCTGAGGAAGTCGCGCAAGCGCTCCTTGACGCGCTTGCGAATCTTCGAGGCGTGCACGTCGAAGCGCCTCAAGCAATCGATGATCACGCCACACGCGCTGTCCAGCTCCAGGAGCTCGGCGCTCTCCTGCCGCACCACCGCGCGACGGCACTTGTCGATGTAGGACGTGCAGACGTTGCGCGCCTCGCACGGGCTCGCCTCGCCGTCGAGCACGCGACAGCTCTCGAGCGTGAGCGCATTGGCGATCTTCGTGAGGAAGGTCGCCGTGTCGGTCACCAGGTCGTCCACGCCATGCTTGTGCTGCGCAAGCACCGCGGCGTGCAGGTCTTCCAGGAAGCGCAGGAACGACCGGAACATGCCATCCTCGACGCACTCGCGCGTCTTGGGCGTCAGGCGGATCGGGAAGCGCAGCGGCACCAGGTGCGCGCTCGATTCGCGCATGCCATCCGAGAAGCGCTCGATGGTCTGGCACACGTGCACGTAGGACGCGTGCAGCGCCAGCTGCTGCCGAATGAGGGTCGCCTCGGCGCGGTCCGCCTCGGTCCCACGATCCTCGGCGGAGGCGAGGGCCGCCTCAAACGCGTCCGTCTCGGACGCGCGCAGGTGCATCGGGAGCGCCATCGGCCTGTGCGCCCGGCGGCGCACTCCCATCGCGTTAGCGTTTTGCGTCACGGGAAAGGCACAAGTTGCAAGCGCACCGCTCTGACAATTTTGTGGCGCGCACGCGCGTGCGTGCGCGTTTTTTAAGGTGACGACGATCAAACCACCACACACACACACACAGACACAAATGGACACACACATGGACGCGCGCGTGCGCTCGGACGCGCGGTTCACCGCTCCTCGCACCACGCATTCTCGCGCTTGACCTCCTCCTCCTCCTCGGGCGTGAAGTCGTTCTTGATGTTGAAGCGCAAGCGGATCTCCTCCGGGGTCTTGCCCTTGATCTCGTCCGCTACCGCCTTGCACGTCAGGTCGAGCAACGGCTTGATTTCCAGGTAGTTGGACGCCAAGATCAAGTTGAAGAGCGTCTCGTCGTCCACCTTGATGAAGTTCTTGTCCCACACCCCCCGCTCGTCGTCGGGCGTGCTCTCGTCCTCGGCCCGCTGGTGGTACTTGAGAAACTCAATCACCTTGACCAGCGTCTGCGAGTCCACCATGGGCACGGGCATGTGCGTGTCGAGGCCCGTGTCGTCGACCATGTTCTTGATCGTGATGGACCGGAAGGCCGCATTGGCCTCCACCTCAAAGACCTCCTCCTGCTTCGACTTGAGCTTCACGAACTCCGCCTCGTTTGCGATCTGGACCTCGGTCATGGCGGGTGCGCGCAACCGCTGGGATGTCTGACAAGCGGTGCGCACGGTGGTGCGCACGGTGGTGCGCACGCACGAGCACTGGACGCGGGGGAGGGGGCGGGAAGGCAGGCGGTTGCGCACCGATTGGTGCCGTGTCGTCCCTCGCGACCGACCCTCGGCACCCCGCCAACGGCGTCGGCCCGGCCGGGTGCGCCCTCGCCGATTATTAATAATCTAATTAATTGGTTTTTTTTCGTTGGCTGGGTGTCCCTTGGCGCCGAGGGCCAAAGTGCTCAAGTAATTCATCCACTACTTTTTCTAATTTGCGGCTAATGGAAGAAATAAATTAGAGGCGCATTCCAACAGTTGCAAGTGAAAGCGATGCGCACTTGCGCACTTGCGCACTTGCACACACACACACTCGTGGGCCACGTGCCGCGCAGTGGCCGCCGCCGCTGCCCGTCCTCACCCGCGCTTCTTGGTGGAGCCGGGGTCGGCGAGGAGCGTGAGCTCGCGACTGCTGGCGGCGATGATCTTCATGATGGACTCGGCGTTGTTCTTGTCGAGCGACTGCTCGCCCGTCTCCTGGTCGCGGCGCAGCAGCTGCATCTCCAGGGTCTTGCGCATCGCCGAGAGCGTGCGGATGTTCTCGTACCGCTGCATGCGCGAGTCGACCGCGTGCAGCTGGAAGTGCGCGCGGATCTCCTTCCAGTCTGCGCGCAAGAAGCGGGCCAGCGTGCGCGCGGAAGGGCGAAAGGGCGAAAGGGCAAAAGGGCGCACCCCACGGCGGCACGTCGACGCCCTCCTCCTCGGCGGGCTCGGCCACCTTGGTCTTGTAGACGAGCGCGGCCATCTTGTACAGCGCCAGCTCGCTCATGGTGCTCATGTTCTTGGCGATGAAGTCGATCACGGGCTGGATCTTGGCGGGCAGCGCGCACCCGACGCACGTGACGCCCGTCACGGGGAAGGCGCGCTCGTGGCGGGCGCGCACGACGCTCGACGTGACCGACGCGCCGTCGTCGCTCATCTCCGAGCCGCACGGCACGCACGCGCGCTTCTTGGTGGCCGCGCCCCCACCAAAGGCCGCACCCGCCATGTCGGCGCTTGCGGTGCTCTCCGCGCCGTCCGCGTCGCCGTCCTCGCCCGAGTCGCCACCTCGGCCCCCCTCGTTGTCGTCGTCGTCGTCGTCGTCGTCGTACTCGCGTGGCCGCTTCGTCGCCGCCCCCGCCCGGCGCTTCTTGGCGGGCTGCTTGCTCGCGTCCTTGCCTCGCCGGCCGCCGCCGCCGTGGTCGCTCGCGGTGCTCGAGGCACCGTCGAGGTCGTTGCGGCCACGGATCTCGAGCTCAATCATGGAGATGGGGCCGAACACCGAGTCGGGCTTGTTCTTGGCCGCCGACCGGCCGCGACCCGCGGCGGCGGCCCACACGGGGTGTTGGGCCGCCGCCGGAGGCGGCGGGCCTGCGCCGCCTCCGGCCGCCGACGGAAGGTTTTGCGCATTCACGGCGTCGCCGACGGGCTCGGGGGCGACCGATTCGTCGTCAACGTCGCTGTCGTCCATTTATGCACCTTTAATCTCGACACTCACACACGCACACGCACACCCACTGTCATGTTAGCGACGACTGGCGTTTTATTATTATCTTAGCAGCACCGGTGGCACCTCCGCGGCCGCGACGAATGCGCCCCCGTTCATCTCGAATTCCTTGCGCGCGTCGCGCTCCTCCTGGTCCCAGTGATCGCCGCGCTCCCTCCAGCACGGCAGGAAGCAGCAGCACCAGTACGCGATGCGCTCGCGCCCGTTGCGGCTGCCGCCCTTGGTCCTGGGGTTGTACGAGTAGTGGTAGACGCCGTAGCACGTGCAGCACAGGAAGACCAGGAGCGCGACGAGGAAGAAGAGCCACGCCGCCGCCAGGAGGGACTCGCCCTCGGGCGGCGGCGGCGGCGGCGGTGGCGACGGGTAGGTGCCGCTCGCGCCCATCCACGGATCGAGGGGCGGCGGCGGCGGGTAGTGGCAGTCGGAGTCGCAGCTCGTGGTGGGGTGCAGGTCGCAGCTGAGCGAGTACTCACCGGTGGAGTCTTGCTGGTCGCAGTGCCGGTTGTGCCCGGCGTCGCACGACTGCTTGCACGGCTCGTCGTTCTCGGCCAGGCGGCGGCGGAGCGGCGACTCCAAGGCGGCCTCCAGCGAAAACGCCAGCACGAGCGACCACAATTGCTGCATTCCCACGGCGCTCACACCGAGCCCCTGAGCGCCCGGTGCGCCCGGTGCGCCCGGTGCCCCTTTCTCACTCTTCTCGTCAACCTGGTTGGTGTTATCAGAAGCGGCTGTCGTGCTCCATGTACTTGATGCCGGGTGGAAGCTGGGTGATGCCGACGAGGCGCACGGGCACGAGCACCACCGACGCCAAGTAGAAGCACAGGCCGATGAAGGCGATGGAGACGATCCCCTTCAGAAAGTTGGACAGGATGGCGAGGCCGCATTTTTTTCCGCACGACCTGGCCATCCTGCGCACACGCTGCGTGCAAGCAGTGGCGCCTCCTCTATAGTCCCCCTCGTATGCCGCTAAATGGTTTCCTCAAATAGCGCTGCAATTACTAGCAACTGGGACCGTGTAGGGTAAGGAGCCGCGTGGGCTGTGTGCCGAGCCATGGATTGGCTAGGTGGTGGCACAAGCCACGCCACTGTCCCGACGGACTGGGATGAGGAGGAGACCGATGCCCTCGGTGATCACATGAAAGAGTGGTTGGCCGCGAAAAAGGCCGCCCGAGCCGCCGCGAGAGCCGCTCCTGCCGCTCCTGCCGCTCCTGCCGCTCCCGCGGCCCGCGTGGCTCCCGCAGGTGGCTGGAATGCGGAGGAGACCGATTACATTGCCGCCCGCATGAAAGAGAAGATCGCCGCGCGAAACGCCGCCCGAGCTGCTGCTGCTGCCGCCGCCGCCCCACCTCCCCCACCACCTCCCCCACCGCCGAGCGGTGGGCTCGACTCCATCTTTAACCAGGCCAACGCCTTCCTGAAAGACAACCTGGGCGACGGGGGCGGCGGCGGCGGCCGGGGTGGCGGCGGCGGCGGCGGCGGCGGCGGCGGCGCCAGCTCCATGATGCAGGGCATGGGAGGCAGCGGCGGAGGCGCCAACATGAAACAGGCCATGATGTCCATGGCCACCGGGGCAGGGGGCAACGCCAAGAAG
>Ga0233444_10001825_pt1 | contig 23314 bp, 20 predicted proteins | sample SI_124_October20_6_FD_182792 | JGI IMG/M metagenome (GOLD analysis project Ga0233444, IMG submission 182792) | Seawater microbial communities from Saanich Inlet, British Columbia, Canada - SI_124_October2016_10_MG | ecosystem: Environmental > Aquatic > Marine > Inlet | place: Canada: British... | reverse complement strand
GGTTTATTAAGTCTTTTGGCGGTTGCTCTAACGATAGTTAGCTGTCAAGATTATGATGATCAGTTTGCTGAGCTTACTGGTCTTGTTAACGATCTATCTACTGAAGTAGAAGGATTGACTCAGGTTCAGACACAACTAGCTGCATTAAGCACTACTGTATCAGGACTTTCTACAGCGATTACTAATGATTCAACAGGCTTAGCTAGTTTATCTGCTGATTTACAGGCTGCTCAAGATACAATCGATGCGATTACTCTTTCTTTAGCTGATGTATCTTCTGCTGCTGATCTAGCTTTAATCGATTTAGCTATTGTTGCTTTACAAGAAGATGTTAACACATTACTTGAAGCTGATGCTGTTATCAATCAGAATATTACAATTAGTAATGCTGCAAATTTAGAATATGCTTCTACATTGATCGCTTCTGGTGAAAAGGATCCAAACGTAATTGTAAATGGAAATGTAACAATCAACTTGACAGCTTTTACAGATGCTGCTTCTGTTACTTTAGCAAATGCTATTGCATCGAAACTTAGAACTGTTATAGGTAACGTAGATGTAACTACTGCAGCTTCTCTTGATTTATCTTCTTTATCTTTTATTGATGGTAACTATTCTGTAAGCGGATCTGACGCTAATGACACAAATCTTGCAACAATTGATGGTTCTTTAACTACTAACTATGCTGGACCACATGATTATTCTCATTTGTCTTCTGTTGGTACTGTTACAATTTCTAACTCAGCAAGTGCTACTTCTTTAGTTTTCGGAGACGACACTACCGTAGCAGCTGTTCAAGATAATTCAATTCCTGCTACCTTAGTTAATATTGTTAACTTCCCAAGTGCAACAGTTATTTCTTTAGGAACTGCTCCTGTTACAGATCTAACTGCAAACAAAGCTGTTACTGTTGATTTAAAAGCTATTGCTGCTGCAACTGGTATTACTGTTGAGGCAACTTCTGCGACTGCAATTAACTTAAACTCTCTTGCTACTGCTGTTGGAGCTTTATCTATCACGGGAACTGCAACTACACTTTTACATGTTGATGCTTTAACTTCTGCTGCTTCAATAACAGCAGTTGCTGATGAAGCTCACTTTGGTGCTTTAACTTCTGCTTCAGGCTCAATAAATGTTACTGCAGAAACAGCTGCAAACTTTGCTGCTCTTACTGCTATTGATGCTGACGCTAATATTGGAGGTGCTACGGTTGTTTTAACTGCTCTTGCTGCAACTTCTACAGGTACATTAACTCTACCTGATGCATTAGCTTTAAATGCTCCAGCTCTTGTTAATGGTGCTGTTTTATCGGCTCCTAAAGCAACTTCTGCGACTTTAAAGTCATCTTCAGTTGCTAACTTAGATGTTGACACAGCTGCTAGTATCAGTTTAACTGAACAAGCTGATCATTTCACTATTGGATCATCGGATGATTTTCCTTCATTAACTACTCTTTCCGTTACTGGTAAAGATGTTACTGGAGTTACAACTACTACTGTTGCAATTACTGCTGCGACTACTTTAACAACTATTAGCACTGATGGTGAACTTAGTTCATTAACTGTTGATGCTGATGCTGTAACAGATCTTACTACTGCTGGTAACCTTACTGACTTTAGTATTACTGGAGCTGCTAAACTTGTTAACTTAACTTTAGGTCACACGTTTATTTCAGGAGATACTGCTGCAACTATTTCTGTAGTTGATGCTGATAAATTAACTTCACTTGATATGAGTGCTATTGCTAAAGTAAAATCTATTACTGCAACAGATAATGCTGTGTTAGCTACTATAGTTGCTCCATCTAATTCAACTCTACCAGAAGCTGGAGCGGACATTACGATTTCTCTTGGTACTAACAGTTTAACTGCTGTTTATACTGAAGGAGCTACTGGAACTGCTGCTACTGAAACAACACCAGCTGTACCTGCTGTAGAGCCTACAATTACTTCAGCTGCTGTTGCAAGTCTTGCTACATGGTATGATGCTGCTTCTGCAAATAGTTCAGGGACTACAACATATAGCATTGATATTGAAAATGTAACTGTTGGAACTGATGCTGCTATTACTCTTGCTGCTGCTTGGGCTGCTGATGCTTACAATAGTGCTAAAGCAATTGCTAATGAGGGAGTAATTAATACTGCTGCTGAATTATCTGAAGTTGTTAGATAATACTTCAAATATTTAAATATTTTAAAACCCCTCTTATTAGAGGGGTTTTTTTATATTTGATTTTTAATACATTATCTATGAATCTCTACAATTATTTACCTAATTATATTCTACTTGTTTTATACATTATAACTGGGTCTTTAACTAACTTTAATGCAATAGATATACTAGCACCACAGTGGATTTATCTAGGTGCTGTAAATATTTTATCCTGTATTTATTTTCTGTTTTTTAATAATTCTAGTGCTCAACAAGGATTAAGCAAATTATCGAAGTCAGTCTTCATTTTTATTTATTTATTCTATTTTATATGGTCTGGTTTCTCCTATTTCTATGCGATTAATCCAACTGAAACACTTCTAAATATTCCTCGACTTGGGAATACATTCTTTGCTGTCCTTTTTTGTTTTCTACTTCTAAATACTCTTGAAAACAAAGTGATTCTGATCACCAGAATATTCATCGGATTTTTATGCTTTGAATCAATTTCCTTTTATGGAGACTTTATTGCACAATTAGAGGCTAATTCTTTTAGAGCAATGAATCTTAAAGGAGTTGCGGGTAATAAAAACATCACAGCTGCATCCATTGCCTTCAAGATACCCTTCCTATTATATTCTATTGTAACTATTGGAAAGCGATCTTTTAAAATTATCTTAAGCATCATTCTTTTAGGTTCCCTATTTGCAATCTCAGTACTCGAAGCAAGGTCAGCTATTTTAAGTAGTTTCATAATTTTCCTGATCTTTTTAGCTTACAGTATATTTAAACTAGTATCAAGCAAAGTTGATCTTAATAAAAATTTATATAATTTTGCTTTAACAATAACACCTTATATTATTGCAGTAATTATTAATATTTCTTTTACTAATTCACAAAAGAAAGGCGATATTACAAGTCAGTTAGGTGATATAGAGTTTACAGAAAAGTCCTCTAATGGTCGCTTTCAATACTGGTCAGATGCATACGAACATATAGCTGATAACCCGTTTATTGCTTCTGGGTTAGGTAATTGGAAGATAGCTTCTATTTCTTATGGAAAAGATCATGTTAAAGGCTACACAGTACCTTACCACGCCCACAATGATTTTATTCATGTATTTACTGAGGTTGGAATTTTTGGAGGGATTGCTTATTTGAGTTTGTTTATTTTATTAACTTTTTTCTTATTTCGCTTAATATATGTTCAACGAAAAGAAGATGGAAATACAGATTTTTCTCTGTTCCTTTTAGTGCTTCCTTTTATTGTTTATGGAATAGACGCCGGACTTAACTTCCCTGTTGCAAGACCGCTCATGCAATCTTCCTTGGCATTATATATGGGTCTTTTATTATCCATTTATTTAAATCGTTTCACAGCAAAGGATCTACAACCGATTAAACCTATCCTATCAAAATTTATTTTAGGACTTTCATTACTCTTATTAATTCCAGGAATAATAATTCATATTTTATCTTACAATTCCCTTACTCAACAAGGACGTCTTTTATATGAGTTTAACAATGGTTCTTATAAATTAACCCTTGCAGAATTAGAACAAATCGAAGACGATTTTCCTAACTTAACAGAAACAGCAATGCCAATAAAGGCAATGAAAGCTCGTTACTTTTATTTGAACAACCAAAAAGAAAGAGCACACAAATATGCCCTCTTAGGAGCAAAGGATAACCCTCAAATATATTTCGGTGAAAGTTTAAAAGCTCAGTTCTTTTTTCAAGAAAGACAATTAGATAGCGCTTATTATTATTCTAAACTAGCTTTCGAAAACCTTCCCAATAATATGCCTCACTATAATTTGTACATGAATTCTTTAGCTGCAAGAAAAGATATTACAGAAATTAATAAAACATTTGATTATGTTAGGTCTTTGGCAGGAGATACAGAAATTTTATGGACTATTTATTTAACATCCCTTGCACAAGTTACAGCGCTTGGAGATTCTTTTGCAATGAATAAATCCTATGAAGCTTTTAAACTTTATCCCAAAAGCGATAAAATATTTAATTTGTATAGGATCATGACATACGGTCAACAACGAATGGCTGAAGCAGAAAAGCTATATAAGAAAGGAAATGAGTTATATCAAGAAAGAAAACTTGATGAAGCTTTTGGGCTGTTTAATAAAGCTTTTGATCTAGATCCGTTAGAATATACCTATGCATTGAACGCAGGATATGCACTATATGAAAACGGAAAATATGAGGAGGCTATTGCTCAATTACAAATGGCTTTAAATTCACATAAAATTAATATTAAAGAAAAGGCACTGCGTCATATTGGTTTGTCTTATTTCAGAACAGGCAATCAAGTAGAGGCATGTTCAACCTTTAGAAAGCTTTTAAATACATATCCAAAGAGAATGTATCGTCAAGAGTTACAAAAATATTGCGGTAATTAAGTTGCAAAATGATCTAAAACCAAGTACATTTGGTACTTAAGTTAAAACATTTATAGTGCTTAACAAACTGATTACATCCAAAACCCGCCTTCGTTTATTGATCAAATTCTTTATCAATCAAACGAATAGTGGGTATTTGAATGGTTTAGCATCAGAATTTAATGAATCTACAAACTCCATTCGTAAGGAACTGAATCACCTATCTGAAGCAGGATACTTAGAGAAATACAAGGATCATAACAAAATAGGCTATAAAGCCAATGTAGGCCACCCACTGTTCGATATGCTCCAAAAGGTAGTGCATAGACACCTTGGATTAGAAGAGATCGTAGAGCGTGTTTTAGAGCGAATGGGTCCGGTTCAAAAAATATTATTATTTGGCGATTATGCCGAGGGTTTAGATTCTGGAACTATAGAAGTTGTTTTAATAGGAAATAAACTCAATACAGAATACATTGAAGCTCTGGAAGAGAAAATAGAAGATGTAATAAATCGTAAGGTAAATTTTTATTTGGCCTCTAAATCCAATCCAAATCAAAAACACATTGTGCTATATGAAAGTTACTAACATTTGTTGTATTGGAGCGGGTTATGTTGGAGGGCCAACAATGGCTGTAATTGCTCTTAAATGCCTTGATATAAAAGTAACCGTTGTTGATTTAAATCAGCAACGAATAGAAGCTTGGAATTCCGATGACCTGGATCAACTTCCTGTTTACGAGCCTGGATTAAAAGAGGTTGTAAAAGAGGCAAGAGGAAGGAATCTATTTTTTTCTACCGATGTTGAAAAAGCTATAGAGGAATCTCAGATGATATTCATGGCGGTCAATACACCAATGAAGACCTATGGAGAAGGAAAAGGTTTTGCAGCTGATCTTACTTATGTTGAAAAATGTGCACGACAAATTGCAGCGGTTTCTTCAACAGATAAAATTGTAATTGAAAAGTCTACCCTCCCAGTTCGAACTGCTGAAAAAATAAAAGAAGTACTCGGATCAAATACCAAAGGGGTAAATTTTGAGGTTCTTTCCAATCCAGAATTTTTAGCCGAAGGGACAGCTATTCAAGACTTATTTAAATCCGACAGAGTACTTATAGGGGGAGATGATACCGAAAGTGGAAAAGCTGCAGTAGCTGCTTTAGTTTCTATTTATTCTAATTGGATTCCAAAAGAAAAAATACTAACCACTAATGTATGGTCTTCTGAGCTTTCAAAGTTAGCTTCCAATGCAATGCTCGCTCAAAGAATATCCTCCATTAATAGTTTGTCTGCATTATGTGAAAAAACAGGAGCGGATATTGATGAGGTGTCTAAAGCAATAGGTATGGATAATAGAATTGGATCAAAATTTTTAAAAGCATCCGTAGGTTTTGGTGGGAGCTGTTTTCAAAAAGACATCTTGAATCTTGTTTATCTTTGCAGATACTATGGATTAGAAGAAGTGGCGGAGTATTGGCATCAAGTTGTTAAGATAAATGATTATCAAAAAAACCGATTTGCAAGAAAAATAATTACGGGATTAAACAGCAACTTAAATCAGAAAAAAGTAACCCTTTTGGGTTGGGCTTTTAAAAAAGATACGAACGACTCAAGAGAATCGGCAGCCATTTATGTCGCTGACATTTTACTAGATGAAGGAGCAGAAGTTCATATTTTTGATCCAATGGTAAAAAAATATAGAATTCATCAAGACCTTTTAATTCTTTGGAAAGCTAGAAACGAGAACAAACAACAAATGGAATCTAAACTAAAGCGTTGTGTTGTTCATGAAAACCATGTTGAAGCTTTAGACAATTCATTTGCAGCAGCAATTTTAACTGAATGGGATGAATTTAATTCTTATGACTGGGATACTATTAATCATAAAATGATAAAATCAGCTAAGATTTATGACGGGAGAAATATTTTAAAATTAAATAAAAAGAATAATCAATACTTTATAGGTAAATGAAAAGCGCAAAAAAGAATTTATTAAATGGTAATATTATATTTTTTGATGGCATATGTAATTATTTCAATGGTTTTGTTCGCTTTTTAATAAAGAATGATCCAAACGAAATTTTAAAATTCTCCTCAATTCAATCTTCTTTTGCAAAGTCAGTTTTTAAAGAAAAAGGGTTAAAAAGTGATTTAACTACTATTGTATTTTTAAAAAAGGGTCTTGCCTCTGAAGGAACCTTAGGCGACACTTCACCGTGGATGTCCCCTATGAAATTGTTTGAATATATGTCAAGTTCATCACCTATTATATCTACTGACTTACCTGTTTTAAGAGAAGTCTTGGACGATGGTAATTCTATTCTTGTTTCTTACGATGTGATTGAATGGAAAAAAGCTATCTTAAAAATATATAATGACAGAAAACATGGAGAGTTTTTAGCAAAAAACGCTTACGAAGATCTAAAGTCAAAGTATACTTGGGAGAAAAGATCAGCGAAAATATTTAATTTAATAAATAAAATAAAAATTTGAAAATTTTAATCACAGGAGCGGCTGGATTTATTGGATCCAATTTATGCGAGTATATGCTTGAAAAAGACTACTCAGTAGTTGGCCTTGATAATTTTGCAACGGGTCATGCTCACAATCTAGAAGACTTTAAGGATCATCCAAATTTTTCTTTTATCGAAGGAGATATTAGAAACATTGAAACTTGTATCCAAGCAACCCAAAATATAGATTATGTTTTGCATCAGGCAGCATTAGGATCAGTACCTAGATCTTTGTTAGATCCTATAACCTCAAATGAGGTAAATGTTAATGGTTTTTTAAATATGCTAGAGGCTAGCAAGAAAAATGGTATTAAACGGTTTGTTTATGCAGCTTCATCTTCGACTTATGGAGATTCTAAAGCACTGCCTAAGGTTGAAAAAAACATAGGAAAGCCTTTATCTCCTTATGCGATTACTAAGTATGTAAACGAACTATATGCAGATATTTATAGTTCAGCTTATGGGCTAGAAACTATTGGTCTTAGATATTTTAACGTTTTTGGAAGGAGACAAGATCCAAATGGAGCGTATGCTGCGGTAATTCCAAAATTTGTGGGGCATTTTTTAAAAGGAGAATCTCCTCAGATTAATGGAGATGGTTCTTTTTCACGAGATTTTACCTACATAGACAATGTAATTCAAATGAATCATTTGGCAATAACAACCAAAAATTCCAGAGCAATTAACCAGGTTTATAATACGGCAGTTGGGGATCGAGTTACGATTTTAGAAATGACAAAATTAATCCGTAAAGGTCTTTCTCAATTTGACCCTTCCATAAGAAAAATTGAAATTAAATTTGGTCCTGACCGAAATGGAGATATTCCACATTCACAGGCAAGCATAAAAAAGGCACAAAATTTATTAAACTACAACCCAACTCATACGTTTGAAAAAGGGTTAAAAGAATCATTAACTTGGTACCACAAGAATTTAAAATAATGAAAGATCTCAAAATCGCAATCATCGGACTAGGCTATGTTGGACTTCCCCTAGCAGCAGCTTTTGCATCAAAATACCAAGTGATTGGTTTTGATATCAATGAAAATAGAATAACAGAATTAAACAAAGGCTTAGATTCAACCAATGAATTAACACCCGTACAACTAAACAAAGTAATAGGAAGTTCTTTAAAGCTAACCACAGTACTTGAAGATGTTTCCGATTGTACAACCTTCATCGTTACTGTTCCAACACCTATAACTTCAAGTAAAAATCCTGACCTCACTCCAGTGATCAAAGCAACAGAATCAGTCGCTAAGACTCTTAAAAAAGGAGATACAGTCGTATATGAATCTACAGTATACCCTGGTGTAACAGAAGAAGTATGTGTTCCGATTCTGGTAGAGAAAACCAGTTTAAAATTTAACGAAGATTTTTTTGTAGGCTATAGTCCGGAGCGAATAAATCCAGGAGACAAAAAACACACCATTACTAAGATTACAAAAGTGGTGTCTGGTTCAACTCCAGAAACACTTAAAGATCTTTCCGAACTGTACGGATCAATCATAGAAGCAGGAATATACGAAGCACCAACCATACAAACTGCCGAAGCAGCAAAGGTTATTGAAAACACACAAAGAGACATCAATATTGCTTTTGTAAACGAACTTTCAATCATCTTCAGTAAGATGGGGATAGATACCCACGAGGTACTCAAAGCTGCAGGGACAAAGTGGAATTTTTTAAATTTCTCCCCAGGGCTTGTAGGAGGTCACTGCATCGGAGTAGACCCATATTATTTAGCATTCAAATCGGAAGCATTGGGATACACTCCTGAAATGATTTTAGCAGGGAGAAGAATTAATGATTCCATGCCTACTTTTATTGTAAGTCAGATTGTAAAACAGCTACTAAAACAAAACAAAACAAGTCAAAACGCAAAGGCATTAATTCTAGGGGCAACCTTCAAAGAAAATTGCCCTGATTTAAGGAATTCAAAAGTAGTAGATGTTTATAAAGAACTCAGTGAATTTGGATTCTTGGTAGATATTTTTGATCCCGAAGCGGATGCTGAGGTTTTTGTAAAAGAATACGGTTTTGAAAAGTTAAAAATGCTGTCCAACAAGCAATATGATGTGGTAATTTTGGCAGTCTCTCACAACAGTTTTAAATCAATTAATCCTAAAGATTTACTTGCTAATGAGGGAGTTGTATTTGATGTAAAAGGCTTTTATGATGACCCTGATTTTTTATATCTGTAATTACTTTACTTTTCTTAATATTCTAAAATATAAATATTCCCAAAGAGTTGGATGGTGCCATAATTTACTTTCTAAAATTTTATTTTTTCTTATTTTCAGATTATCAGAATTAAAATCTTTAAGAGTTTTTAGAATTAATTCTATTCCAGCAGCAGTTTGAACTAGTGGGTAAGTAACGAAATTGTCTTCGTTCGAAGGAATAATAGTTTTTTGATATATTATATCTCCTGTATCTATTCCTTGATTAACTTTATGGATCGTCACACCAAAATTTTTTATATCATCATTTACTAATGCCCAATAACCACCATGAACTCCTCTATATTTTGGTGTAATTCCAACGTGAGTATTTATAAATTCAGCGGAAGTTCCACTTAGAGTTTTTTTGCTCAGTATTCGAGTTCCATTTACAATAATTAAGTCAGGTCTTATTTTTTTTAATAATGTTAAAGATTCTTCACTATTAGCCGATTTAACTTCATGTATATTCTTAGAATCAATAGGATTTGAATTTAAATTTAATTGCTTACAAATTTTTTTCTTTTTTTTTCTTGAGAATAAGTTAAGCAGTCTTGGAACGGTTAAAATAAAAAGTAATTGGCCGAATGTTTTAGAATACCCAAGTTTTTTTATACGTCTTTCAAATAATTGTTTTTTTGATGGAGGGTTTTCAATTATTACAGCATCAAAATTAATTTTGTGTTTTAAACCATTATAGATTTGTTTAGAAGATTCACTTCTACCACACAAAAAAACTACTTTTCTGTTCATTTTGTTTTGATTTTTGTAGCGAACTCATCCATTGTTAAACTTTTAAAATTATACTTTTTGTTTAAATATGAATAGTGTTTAAGAATAGCAGAAAGAGTTTTAAAATTTTCTTTTTGATTTTTACTGAAATTATGAGGATGCCACCACAAATGAAAAGCTTCGTTATTCTTTGCGGCGTACTCCATTCCTTTTAAAATTCTTTTAATTCTATATTTTTCAAAAATCTTAAGTTTTGGGTTGTAGGGTCTTAAAAATCGGCTTGAAGGAAAGTTAAAAGGAATATCATCGTTATTAACTTTATATGTATTGTTGCCTGAAATATTTAAATAGCTATCTAAAAGTCTTAAAAATCGCTTAAAAAAAGATTCATCTGCTCCTTTTTCGGAAGAATAGAACCAAGATTTTTCAGTGCCTCTATATGAGGTAATACCATTTTCTTTTAGAATGGCTAAGTAACTTTCATTGACTTGATTTCTTGGAAACACGATACTTTTAAGTTTGATTTTTTTGTTGGTTGCTATTAAAACAGCTGCTTTTAAATCTGCTTCAAACTCATCTTTTTCCTGTCCGTCTTCTAAACAATAAAAATGTGAAAAAGTATGGGTGCCGATTTCATGATTTTTAGAATTAATTATTATATCAATTAATTCAGGAGCAAAATAATATCTTGAGTTTGATTCTAATTTACTTAAAAGAGGGTATGGTGATAAGATCTCTTGTTCATAATTTGGTTTTTCATTTGGAAAATATTTTTTTAAATCCTCTAATCCAGATGCAAAAACAAAACCAACTGTTGCAATGGTTGATTTTACATTATGGTTATCCAAGTTGTTTAATATTTTAGGGAGAACTTCCCAGACATTTTCAATTGATTTCCCATAATTAGAAATGCTGTATTTATCATGTATACCCCAAAATAATTCAAAGTCTAGAGACACGAGAAAAGTACCATTTGAGTCCATATTAAGGAATTAGGTTTAATTACTCTATCATTCCAAAATTATTAAATTATATATGATATACCTTTAAAATAAATGTTTTTTATTCATGGTTATTTTGGTTATTAAGATTAAATTTGATTGTAATTATTTTTTAAAATCCAGTAAATTCTCTCAAATTGAAATTCCTATTTCATATAATTCCAAGACTTACAGGAGGAGGAGCAGAAACAGTTCTCTTGCGAATTGTTGAAGAATTTTCTAAAAGCGGGACTGAGCAGTATGTGTTTACGCTTCAGGACGCAACAGGCGACCTTTATTTTAACAAAATAAGTAAATATGCCAAGATTCTAGATCATAAGAAAAATTTTAATTTGGTAAATGAAACCATTTTAAAAAATCCTGAGACACCAATTTTAGCCTGGATGTATCCTAGTATACTTTTTTCACACAGAATAAAGTATCAACTAAAAACCAACAACCCAATTATTTGGAACATCAGACACTCTAGTTTTAGATGGTATCAGATCTATCAAAAACTTGCTCTGTTTGGATTTGGTTTTTATTCTCGTTTAAGAAACCCTAAAATTATTTATTGTGCTTACAGGTCAAAAGATATTCATGAAAAGTATTTTTTTTCAAAGAAGAAGAGTGTGGTCATTCAGAATAGATTAGCAAAAAAAATGACCTCTTTAGAGAAAAATTTAGAAAACACCCAACCACCTTTTTTACTTTATGTAGGCAGATATGATCCTATAAAAGGTCCCGATAGATTAATTAAAATTGCACGAGAGTTTTTTAGAAAGAATGAAAACTATAGCTTAACAATTGCGGGAGGGGGTTGGAAAGATTCAATGATTCCGGATGGATTAAAAACTAAAGTTTTCTTAGCAGGGAACGTTTCTAATATCAGTGAACTTTACCAGAAAGCAGCAGTTTTACTTTTCACCTCTTACACCGAAGGATATCCCAATGTATTGGTAGAAGCATCTGTTTCAGGCACTCCAATTGTAGGTTTTGAGGCAGGAGATTCTAAATTAATTTTACATGAATACGATTTAGGATACAATGTTAAAAATCAAAAAGAATTTATTAGTTTATTGACCCACATAACGGATACTCCTCCTTCATCAGAAAAAAAAGCATCTGCAATCAAAAAACAACTAAAAATTTTAGATTTTTCTCTTACAGTTAAAGAATATAAGGAGTTTATCGCGCTTTAAGATTTACTATATTTACGGAGTGAAAAAACTAATTCGAATTACTACGGTTCCATTGTCACTAGAGAAACTGCTAAATGGACAATGGGAGTTCTTCAGAGATCATTACGATATAACTGCAATTTCATCCGATGAAGGGCGACTTTTAAAATTTGGAGAAAATTTTAAAATCAATACATTTCACGTGCCTTTAACCAGAAAAATCACTCCCTTTCAGGATCTAAAATCCTTTTTGATTCTATATAAATTTTTTAAAAGAGAAAAACCAAAAATAGTACATACCCAGACTCCAAAGGCTGGACTAATAGGTATTACAGCAGCCTTTTTTGCTGGAGTACCCATACGAATTCATGATGTTGTTGGGCTTCCGATGATGGAGAAAACAGGTTTTAAATACTGTCTTTTATATTGGGTTGAAAAACTTGTTTATGCTTTTTCTCACAGAGTTTATCCAAATTCAATTGGTTTAAAAAACTATATGAGTAGAGTCAAGCTGGCATCAGATAAAAAAATGAAAATCTTAGCAAATGGTTCTTCTAATGGTTTAGATACTGCTTTTTTTTCGAAAAAACTTATCCCTATTAAACAAAGAAATACTTTAAAAAGCGAATTAAATATTAATGAAACAGATTTTGTTTATATCTTCATTGGAAGATTGGTTGGAGATAAAGGAATTAATGAACTTATTAGTGCATTTTTAAAGCTCAAAGAAAAGGAAGATAATGTTAAACTTTTACTAGTTGGTCCTTATGAATCAAAACTTGATCCGCTTGAATATGAAACTATTAACAGAATAGAACAAACAAATCAAATTATAAGTGTTGGTTACAAAGAAGATATTCGCCCTTTTTTTGCTATTTCATCTTGTTTTGTGTTTCCTAGTTATCGCGAGGGCTTCCCTAACGTTGTTCTTGAAGCAGCCTCAATGGAGCTTCCATGTATTGTGACAAATATTAACGGCTCAAATGAAATAATTAAAGACAAATTTAATGGAATTATAGTCCCTAAAAAAGACATCAATGCACTTCAAAATGCTATGTCGGAAATTAAAAACGATAAAGATTTAAAAAATTTTTGTAAAAAAAACAGCAGAAGTAGTGTTCTAAAAAAGTTTGATAAAGAATTACTTTATAACGAACTTCTTTCGGAGTATAAAGCACTAGAGCGCGATGTATAGAAGATTTATAAAACCCTTTTTTGATTTTAATTTAGCATTAATATTCTTATGTATTTTGTTTCCACTATTGTTATTTTTAGCGTTTCTACTACTAATTCAAAATAGAGGTACGCCTTTTTTTAGTCAAATCCGTCCGGGTTATCAAACTCGATTATTTACCATCTATAAACTAAAAACAATGCGGGATACCCGAAACGAAAAAGGGGAATTGTTGTCAGACAACCAACGTATGACTCCTCTGGGTAAAATAATTAGAAAACTTTCCTTGGATGAACTCCCGCAGTTGTGGAATGTATTAAAAGGGGAAATGAGTTTTGTTGGGCCACGGCCTTTATTGCCAGAATATGTACCTTTATACAGTAAAGAACAGCTAAAAAGACATGAGGTAAAGCCAGGAATAACGGGTTGGGCACAAGTAAAAGGTAGGAATACAATAACTTGGAAACAAAAATTTGAGTACGACCTTTGGTATATAGAAAATCAAAGTTTTATATTAGATATTAAAATAGTATTCCTGACAGCAGGAAAAATATTCAAGACCAAAGAGGTTAATGCCTCAAGTCTTATTACAATGGAACGATTTAATGGAAATAACTAAATACATTCTTATTGGAGGTGGGGGTCATTCTCGAGTAGTATCAAGTATTGTCGAAGCACAAGACAACGGAACTGTTTCCGGGTTTTTTGACAGCAACGAGAAACTTAAATCACTAGACGGGATTGAAAATTTAGGGCAATATAACTCAGAAATTGCATCTGATTCTCTCGCAGTTATAGCCATAGGGGATAATGAATTACGTGAAAAAATAGCAGTTGGAATTACCCATGATTTTGGAATCCTAATTCATCCTACCGCAACTGTAGACCGATTATCTTCCGTAGATTTAGGAACTGTGGTAATGCATCATTCTGTAATTCAAAGAGGGAGTAAGGTTGGAAAACACGTAATCATTAATACTTCAAGCAGTATTGATCACGATTGTACAATCGCAGATTTTGTACATATAGCACCTAAAGTAACTTTATGTGGTGGTGTTGAGGTTGGAAAAGGTACATTAATTGGAGTAGGTTCCGTTGTATTGCCTCAAATAAAAATTGGAGCGAATGTAACTATCGGTGCTGGTTCTGTTGTTGTAAGTGACATTCCGGATGGATCAACAGTTGTTGGTGCTCCAGGGAAAATTATTAAATCAAATGGGTAAATCTAAAATATGGCTTTCTTCACCTCATATGGGGACAGAGGAGTTGAAAAATGTTCAAGAAGCGTTTGCAACGAATTGGGTTGCTCCGGTTGGGCCTTTTATCAATAAATTTGAGGAAAACCTCTCTGTCTGTACTAAAGTAAAACATACAGCTGTTGTTCAGTCTGGTACTGCAGCAATACATTTGGCACTCCGCTTACTAGAAGTTGGAGCAGGTGATGTTGTTTTATGCCAGTCCTTTACTTTTATAGGGTCTTCAAATCCAATTTCATATCAAAATGCAGAGCCTGTTTTTATAGATTCTGAACCTGAAACCTGGAATATGTGTCCCGAAGCACTAGAAACTGCAATCAAGCATCATCTAAATCAAGGTAAAAAACCAAAAGCGATCTTGGTAGTTCACTTATACGGAATGCCAGCTAAGATGAAAGAAATTACTGCAATATCGGAACAATATGAAATCCCCATAATTGAAGATGCAGCTGAGGCTTTAGGATCTTCAATTAGCGGAAAATCTTGTAGTTCTTTTGGCGCATTTGGTGTTTTAAGTTTTAATGGAAATAAAATAATCACTACTTCCGGTGGTGGAGCTCTTCAGTCTAATGATGAAATTGCCATAAATAAGGCTCGCTTTTTATCAACTCAGGCTAGAGATGATGCTCCTCATTATGAACATTCTACTGTAGGGTATAATTACAGAATGTCCAACATTTCAGCGGCAATTGGAGTAGGTCAGCTCGAAGTATTAGAAGAACGAGTTAAGGCTAAACGCGAAAATCATGCGTTCTACCAGGATTTGTTTAAAGAGGTTGAGGGAGTACATTTTCTTGAAGAACCAAAAGGATTTTTTTCAAATCGGTGGCTTAGCTGTGTGGTTTTTGACCAAGAAAAAAACAAAAAATTAAATCCAGATCAGTTTCGAATTCATCTAGAACAAGAAAATATAGAAAGCCGACCCCTCTGGAAACCAATGCATTTACAGCCTCTATATAAAAACAAACAATTTTTTGGAGGTAAAATAGCAGAAGAACTTTTTCAAAAAGGATTATGCTTACCTTCGGGGAGTAATCTAACCCTGCAGGAGAAAGATAGAATTCAAAATACAATTTTAAGCTTTCTAGACCAATAACCATAGCTTTCTATGTTCGATAAGATTTTTAAATATCATTATTCAAAAAAATACGCTTATGTATTAGACGGAATTTGTCTTTTATTAGCGATCGAAATTTTATTGTATTTAAATGGATCCAATCTTGTCATCCGTTCTTTTCAGGATAAAATTGTTTTCACACTATTATCATTAGGTTGTTTGACCATTATAAAAGCTTACCGAATGTTGTTGCGCTTTACAACCGTTATAGACATCGGTAAAATCACAATGGGATTAACCTTATCCATGATAATTTATTCTTTTTATGTTCAGGTAAATACAAGGGCTCATTTCAATTACATTTTACTATTATTTTATTTTAGTCTTTCGTTATTAACGTTTTACAGGTTAATTGTAAAATTACTTTACGCTAAAGTTTCAAAAGAAGAAAAGCTTACTTCCACAATTTTATTTGGAGCTGGGAGTAATGGTCTAATGGCAAAACGGGCTTTAGACGATAGTAATTCTGTCAATGTTGTTGCTTTTATAGATGACGACAAAACTAAAGTAGGAAGAACCATAGAGGGTATTTCTGTTTTTGGGTTAGACGAGAAATTGAATAAGGTTTTAGATCAACAAAATATTGATCAAGTCATCATAACTACTGATAAGATTACTCAGAAAAGAAAGAATCAAATTTTTGAATACTTTAAATCTAACGAAGTAAAGATTTTTACAGTTCCAGCAATTGATCAATGGGCAAATAGTCAGGGAATAGAAGGGAATTTAAAACCGATTATAATCGAAGATTTATTAAAACGGGACACCATAGAAATTGACCTCCAAAAAAATGTATTACAATACCAAGATAAAACCATACTTGTAACTGGAGCTGCTGGTTCCATTGGGAGTGAAATTGTTCGTCAACTTTTAAAGTTTCAGCCTCATAAAATAATTTTATTAGACCAAGCTGAAACCCCTCTTTTTGATTTAAAAAACGAGTTAATCGAAACCAAACACAAAACAAAATTCGAATTCTTATTAGCGTCGGTTACCGACAAACATTCTTTAGAGCAATGTTTTAAAACGCATACTATTGATCTTGTGTTTCATGCGGCTGCATACAAACATGTATTCATGACAGAATCTGCTCCAGCTGCTGCAATTCTCAACAATATTTTGGGAACAATAAACCTAGTCGATGTTTCAATAAGCAATAAAGTTTCTCACCTGGTTATGATCTCTACGGATAAGGCTGTAAATCCATCGAATGTTATGGGAGCGTCAAAACGAATTGCAGAAATGTATGTTGCAAATCGTTCTGAATCTTTTGAAACTCAGCTAATAACCACTCGTTTTGGAAACGTCTTAGGGTCCAATGGTTCTGTTGTTCCAATTTTTAAAGAGCAAATAGCTAAAGGAGGACCTGTGACTGTTACCCATCCCGAGATTACCCGTTTCTTCATGACCATTACAGAAGCATGTCAATTGGTATTAGAGGCAGGAGCAACTGGAATTGGTGGTGAAATTTATGTTTTTGACATGGGTAAACCAGTCAAAATAAAAGATTTGGCAGTAAGTATGATTCGTTTATCCGGTCTAAATGAACACCAAGACATTAAAATAGAATATACAGGATTGAGACCAGGGGAAAAGCTATACGAAGAACTTCTTACGGATAACGAAAGTTTAAAAAAATCGCATAATGAACTGATTTATATCGCTGAAAAAGAACTATTTAGCATAGAGAAAATCGAACAAATTCAAAAATTAATTTCTGAGGCAGACTCAGGAAAATCTAATGATATTTTAGTGCAACAAATGAAAAATATCGTACCCGAATACAAATCAATGAATTCATCTTACGAATCATTAGACGCAGATTTTAAAAATTAATACCACTAAAAAGTGTTAGAGCGTTTGGTTATCAACAATAAAACTGTAAATTTGCAGTCTTAAAATAAATAACATGTACGCAATCGTAGAGATAGCAGGGCAGCAATTTAAAGTTGCAAAAGATCAAAAAGTCTATGTACATCGTTTACAAGGTGAAGAAGGAAGTTCAGTTTCTTTCGATAAAGTTTACCTTTTAGACGACGGTACAAAGGTGACTCTTGGCGCCCCAGCTATTACTGGAGCTTCTGTAGAAGCAAAAGTAGTAAAGCACTTAAAAGGTGACAAAGTAATCGTTTTCAAGAAAAAACGTAGAAAAGGATACCGTGTAAAAAACGGACACCGTCAATCTTTAACTGAGATTTTAATTCAAAGCATTTCTGAAAAGGGAGGCGCTAAGAAAGCTGCTGCTCCTAAAAAAGAAGCTGCTCCAAAAGCACCTGCTGCTGCTAAAAAAGCTGCACCAAAGAAAGCAGCTGCTCCAAAAGCAGAAGATTTGAGTGGAAAAACAGTTGCTGAATTGAAAGACTTAGCTAAAGCTAAAGGTATTACTGGAATTTCTGCAATGAAAAAAGCAGACCTAATCGCAGCATTGAACGCATAATTTATCATAAAAAAGAAACAATATGGCTCATAAGAAAGGAGTAGGTAGTTCGAAGAATGGTAGAGAATCAGAATCGAAACGACTCGGAGTGAAAATCTTCGGAGGACAAGCAGCGAGAGCTGGAAATATTATTATCCGTCAAAGAGGTACAGCTCACCACCCTGGTGAAAATGTATATCTTGGAAAAGACCACACGCTTCACGCAAGAGTTGATGGATTAGTTCATTTTACTAAAAAGAGAGACAACAAATCTTATGTATCTGTTGTTCCTTTTGAAGCTTAAGAACTAAATAAAAATTAAATCCCGCTATCAGCGGGATTTTTTTTGCTTTAATTTAAATTTGACAAAATAAAAAAGCCATGCAACTGCATGGCTTTTTGTATGATATTCTTAAAGTTTAGTAACGGTAATATTCAGGTTTATAAGGCCCTTCGACAGTTACTCCAATATAATCCGCTTGATCTTGAGATAATTCTTCAAGTTCAACACCTAGATGCTTAAGGTGTAAAGCAGCTACTTTTTCATCTAAATGCTTAGGAAGCATATATACTTTGTTTTCATAGTTCTCAGGATTATTCCAAAGTTCTAGCTGAGCTAAAGTTTGGTTTGTAAACGAATTACTCATCACGAAACTAGGATGACCCGTTGCACAGCCTAAATTAACTAAACGCCCTTCTGCAAGAACAATAAGCTCCTTTTCGTCTTCTAGGGTATACTTGTCTACTTGTGGCTTAATTTCAACCTTAGAGTCTCCGTAAGTGTTGTTTAACCAGCTCATATCGATTTCATTGTCAAAGTGTCCAATGTTACATACAATTGCTTTGTCTTTCATACTTAAGAAATGTTCTTCTCGTATGATGTTTTTATTTCCAGTAGTCGTAATTATTATATCTGCATTTGCAACCACTGTATTGATTCTTTTAACTTCAAAACCATCCATCGCAGCTTGTAATGCACAAATTGGATCAATTTCTGTAACGGTAACAATCGATCCTGCACCTCTAAAAGAAGCAGCAGTTCCTTTTCCTACATCTCCATAGCCAGCAACAAGAACTCTTTTCCCTGCTAACATTACGTCAGTTGCTCGACGAATTGCATCTACAGCACTTTCTTTACAACCATATTTATTATCAAATTTAGATTTTGTCACAGAATCATTTACGTTTATAGCAGGAAGTGGAAGTGTTCCGTTTTTCATACGTTCGTATAAACGATGAACCCCAGTGGTAGTCTCTTCAGACAACCCTTTAATAGCGTCTACTAAATTTGGGTAGTGATCTAAAACAAGATTAGTTAAATCTCCTCCATCATCTAAAATCATGTTTAGAGGTTCGCGTTCTTCTCCAAAAAACAAAGTCTGCTCAATACACCAATCAAACTCTTCTTCATTCATTCCTTTCCAAGCATAAACAGGAATTCCAGCTGCTGCAATTGCAGCGGCAGCATGATCTTGAGTAGAAAAAATATTACATGAACTCCAAGTTACATCGGCTCCTAAAGCAACCAAAGTTTCAATCAGAACAGCAGTTTGTATGGTCATGTGTAAACAGCCTGCAATACGTGCTCCAGCTAAAGGTTGCTCTTCAGCATATTCTTCACGAAGTGCCATAAGTCCAGGCATTTCAGCTTCTGCAAGTTCAATCTCTTTTCTCCCCCAATCGGCTAGTGTAATATCTTTTACCTTGTACGGTAGATATGCTGTTTTTTCAGCCATAGTCTTTATATTTACTGTTAAACTAATTTTTGACAAAAGTAAGCACTTTATAAATAATAATGGATGCCAATAATTAAAGAGTTTCGATTTAATAAAAACACTACAGTGATTCTCCGGAATATAGGAGAAACTGAAGAGGAGCTTCTTAAATTAGTTGCGCTTACTCCATCGGAAAACAATATCTTTTCAAAACGTAAAAGTTTGACGCACCGTTTAGGTTTTCTTAGTAGTCGTCTTTGTTTGATTGAACTTGGAATTTCTTTAGAAGAACTTCATTTTGAAGATAACGGAGCTCCTTTTCTTAAGAACGATAATTTTTGTTCCTTAACACATACAACACGCTATGCTGCCGCTGCAATTTCAGAGCGCCCTATTGGTATTGATGTAGAAGGTCATCGAGACAAAATAGTAAAAATTGCACCTAAATTCATGCATGATGAGGAGGCTTTTGTCCTTCAGAAAGAAAATAAAACAGCTCTTCTGACTCGTCTTTGGACCTCAAAAGAGTCCGTTTATAAAGCTTTTGGAACTCCAGGAATTGAATTTAAAAACCAAATTAGGGTCAATGCATTTTCCATGGAAGATGAAATGGGGTTTGCAACTTTAGTTCACTCAGATAAAAAATATAAGTTTACTTTACATTTTAGATCAATAGAAAACACCGAATTTTGTATCGCTATTAAAGAACCATAAATTATGAATATTTCAGTTGAGATTACCCTCATGCCTTTACAGGATCAATATGAACAACCGATAAAAGAGTTCATTAAACTTTTGAGAGCTTCAGATTTTACAGTTCTTGAGAACTCGTTAAGCACCCAAATTTACGGTCAATACCTTCCGTTAATGAATTTTTTAACGCAGGTAATTGAACAAAGTTTTGAAAGTATAGATTCTGGAGTATTGAATCTTAAAATAGTTAAAAGCGATCGAAGTGGATACACTCCAAACTTTTAAAAATGGCAGCTTTTAATCTCCTAAAACAAGAAGATACTAAAATAAAACGCATTGTTGTTTTTGGCCCAGAAAGTACCGGTAAAACAACTTTGTGTAAGGATTTATCGGCTCACTACAATACGGTTTGGGTTTCAGAATTTGCTCGAGCTTTTTTGCAAAAAAAGTGGGATGAGACCCAAGAGGTTTGTGATTTAGATGATTTAATTACCATCGCTAAAGGACAAATGAAAGCAGAGAATTTAGCCCTTCAAAAAGCGAACAATCTACTGTTCTGTGACACCAATGTGCTGGTAACTCAAATCTGGTCCGAAACCCATTTTAATGGGTATTGTGACCCAATTTTAAAAGAAGCGATTCATCAGGTCGATTATGATTTATACTTATTAACCGGGATCGATATTCCTTGGGAAGCAGATGACCTAAGAGACCGCCCTGAGGATCGTGAATTAATGTTTGATTTTTTTGAGAGCAAACTGAAAGAATTAAATTTAAACTATGAATTTATTTCTGGCGATCGAGAAAATAGAATAAAACAAGCAACTACAGCTATAGATAAATTAAAATAATAGAGAATGATTTTAGATTCTTCAAATCGATTTTTTAAGATAATTAATGATTGTTTAGAATAAAAAAAGAATTAAATTTGTGCTTTCTCTAAGGGGTGCTCTAAATAACGAGCTGAGATTATACCCTATGAACCTGGGCAGGTAATGCTGCTAAGGGAAGTAGATTAACATTATTTATAAGAATAGTTGCCCTTTGTTATTCGTTAAAATTAATTTTCGAATGAAAACAGTACCTTCTATTTTTGCCTTTATCATCGGCTCCTCTTTACTTTTTGCTCAACAAAAAGAAGAAGTCAAAGACAGCCTGTCAAACAAATTAATTTCGCTTGAAGAGGTCAGTGTTTCTGGACTTCGTGCAAATGAAAACCAACCCTTAACTTTTTCTGAGGTCCAAACAAAAGCTTTAAAAGAAAGAAATTTAGGTCAAGATTTACCTATTTTACTTAATTTCCTTCCCGGTGTAGTAACAACTAGTGATGCAGGTGCAGGAATTGGATATACCGGTATTCGAGTTCGTGGTAGTGACGCTTCTCGTGTAAACGTAACCATAAACGGAATTCCTTATAATGACTCCGAATCACAAGGAACATTTTGGGTAAACTTACCTGATTTTACATCCTCAGTAGAAAGTATTCAGTTGAATCGTGGAGTAGGAACATCTACCAACGGTGCAGGAGCGTTTGGAGCGAGTTTAAATCTTTCAACACAAGGAATTTCGAATCAAGCTTTTGGTGAGATTTCAAGCAGTGTAGGTAGTTTTGGAACCCTTAAAAACACTGTAAAATTTTCAACGGGTCTATTGAACGATCATTTTGAACTTTCGGGAAGGGTGGGAACTATTGTTTCTGACGGATATATTGACCGTGCTTCATCTGATTTGAAATCCTACTTTTTCCAAGGACTTTTTAAAGATGAAAACACCCTCATTAAAGCCCTTACTTTTGGAGGAAAAGAAATCACATATCAATCTTGGTATGGCGTAGACCCTGGAACACTTGCAGCGGATAGACAATATAATCCAGCGGGTATTATTATGGACGATTCAGGTGCAATTTCGGGCTATTACGATAATCAGGTAGACAACTACCAACAAGATCATTTCCAGTTTCATTGGACGCAACAATATTCAAACTTATGGTCTTCTAACCTAGGCTTAAATTATACTAATGGAAGAGGTTATTACGAAGAATATAATAATGGCGACGGATTCGATTACCTTCAATTAAATCCAGTAACCGTTGGAGGAGAGACAATAAATTCTACCCATAACATTACCCGTAAATGGTTAGACAACGATTTTTATGTTGCAACCTTTTCTGTAAACTACGACGATGACCGAACCAATGCGGTGTTTGGAGGTTCTTATAGCAACTATAGCGGAGCTCATTTTGGAAATTTAATATGGGCACAATATTCAAGTAATGCTGCACCGAATCATCGTTTTTACGAAAGTGACGCTACCAAAAAAGACTTCAATATTTATGCAAAAATAACGCACCAAATTGGAACTGATTGGACTGTTTATGCAGATTTACAACATCGAAACATAAACTATTCAACAGAAGGAACTGTTAAAGGTCCAGCTCCAATCTCTATTGATGACAATCTTTCTTTCTTTAATCCTAAGGCAGGAATCACCTATCAAGCTTCAGAAGCTTCTAGGTTGTACATTTCATATGCTAAGGCTCAACGTGAACCAAACAGAAGTGATTACGAAAATGGGAATCCTAAGCCAGAAACTTTGAATGACTATGAAGCGGGATGGCGTTACAAAAAAGAAAAAATCCAGCTTCAAGCCAATGTTTATTTCATGGATTATAAAGATCAATTGGTATTAACAGGAGCGCTTGACGAGGTCGGAGAAGCAATCCGTACCAACAGTGGAGATAGTTATCGATTAGGTCTGGAAATTG
>Ga0233444_10001822_pt1 | contig 23324 bp, 23 predicted proteins | sample SI_124_October20_6_FD_182792 | JGI IMG/M metagenome (GOLD analysis project Ga0233444, IMG submission 182792) | Seawater microbial communities from Saanich Inlet, British Columbia, Canada - SI_124_October2016_10_MG | ecosystem: Environmental > Aquatic > Marine > Inlet | place: Canada: British... | reverse complement strand
TGCTCCTTTTTTACTTAATTGAACACCTTTTTTAGTGAATCTTGTTTTTGATTCAGATCCATAAATCATAGTTCTAACTTTAACAACTGAAACCCCATAAGAAGATTCAACAGCTTTTTTTATCTCAACCTTGTTTGCAGATTTAGAAACAATAAAAGTGTATGAATTTCTTAATTCACTTTCATTAGTAGCTTTTTCAGTTAATATTGGTTTTATAAGTATGTCCATAATCTATTTTATTTCAAGGTTGATTCGATTCCTTCAACCGCACTTTCTAAAATTAAAATATTGTTAGCATCAGTAATTTCATAAGTGTTTAACTCTGAGTTTATTACAACTTTTGAGTTTTTAAAATTTCGTGACGACAAATATATATTTTTATTTATATCACTTGTTACTAGTAAAGTCTTTTTTGTTTCAAGTCCAAAAGCCTTTATAATATTTATATAATCTGATGTTTTTGGGTTTGAAAAGTTAAAATCCTCAAGAATTAGAATTTCTTTATTTTTTGCTTTATATGCAAGAGCAGATTTTCTAGCTAATTTTTTAACTTTTTTATTAACCTTTTGATCATAAGAACGTGGTCTAGGACCAAAAATCCTACCACCACCTCTAAATAATGGGTTTTTAATACTTCCAGCTCTAGCCGTACCTGTTCCTTTCTGCTTCTTAATCTTTCTTGTACTACCTGCAATCTCACCTCTTTCTTTTGATTTATGAAGACCTTTTCTATTATTAGCAAGATATTGCTTAACATCAAGATAAATAGCGTGATCGTTAGGCTCAATACCAAAAATTAGTTTATCTAACTTGACTTTTTTATCAGTCTCTTTACCTTTTATATTATGTACTTTAAGCTCCATTACTTTTGAACAATTATATATGAGTTATTGTGTCCAGGAACACTTCCTTTAACAATTAAAATATTTTCTTCTGACATTACCTTAACTACCTTAAGGTTTAATACTTTGACTTTTGAATTACCAGTTTGACCTGCCATTCTCATTCCTTTAAAAACTCTTGAAGGACTGGAACCAGCACCAATTGAACCAGGAGCTCTTAATCTATTATGTTGACCATGAGTAGAATCACCAACACCTCTAAAGCCATGTCTTTTAACTACACCTTGAAAGCCCTTACCTTTTGTAATTCCTGAAACATCAACAAATTCACCTTCTAAAAAGTGATCTACTGTAATTTTATCTCCTAATTTAAGATCGCCTTCAAACCCTTTAAACTCAACTAATTTATTCATCGGACTTGACTTACTTTTTTTGAATTGACCTTCATAGGATTTTGTAGTATTCTTAGATTTCTCGTCAAAACCAAGCTGAAAAGAAGAATAGCCTTCTTTATCATCAGTTTTAACCTGAGTGATAGTACATGGACCCGCTTGAAGAATTGTACAAGGAATGTTTTTACCATTCTCATCATAAATACTTGTCATTCCAATTTTTTTTCCAATAATACCAGACATAATTATTATACTTTAATTTCTACTTCAACTCCACTAGGAAGTTCTAATTTCATAAGCGCATCAACAGTTTTAGAGGATGAACTGTAAATATCTAAAAGCCTCTTGTAAGAACATAACTTGAATTGTTCTCTTGATTTTTTGTTTACATGAGGAGATCTAAGAACAGTGAATATTTTCTTATGAGTTGGTAATGGTATAGGACCTGTAACTATAGCTCCAGTATTTTTTACAGTTTTGACAATCTTATCAGCTGACTTATCAACTAGATTGTAATCATAAGATTTTAATTTTATTCTAATTTTTTGACTCATATCTATATGTTTAATCTGTTGTATTTCCTTTTACTTCAGAAATAACAGTTTCTGAGATATTTGTAGGGGTTTGATCATAATGAGAAAACTCCATTGTTGATGTAGCTCTTCCAGATGAAAGAGTTCTTAGTGAAGTTACATATCCAAACATTTCAGATAATGGAACTTCTCCTTTAACAACCTTTGATCCAGCTCTATCATCCATTGAACTAACTTGACCTCTTCTTCTATTTAAATCACCCACTATATCACCCATGTTTTCTTCAGGAGTAATTACTTCAAGTTTCATTATAGGTTCCATAATAACTGCTTTTGCAGCTTTTGCAGCTGTTTTGAAAGCAAGTCTTGCTGCTAACTCAAAAGATAAAGAATCAGAATCTACAGGATGAAAGGAACCATCTTTCAAGGTAACTTTCATTGAATCTACTTCAAAACCTGCAAGAGGACCATTTTTCATTGAATCTTTAAAACCTTTTTCTACAGAAGGAATGTACTCTCTTGGAATATTTCCACCTTTAATAAGATTAACAAATTCAAGACCTGATTTTCCCTTTTCTCCTGGTTCAATTGTAAATACTATATCTGCGAATTTACCTCGACCACCTGTTTGTTTTTTGTAAGTTTCTCTATGATCTGCAGATTGAGTGAGAGATTCTTTATACTCAACTTGAGGTTGACCTTGATTAACTTCAACCTTAAATTCTCTTCTAAGTCTATCTACAAGAATATCAAGATGTAGCTCACCCATACCAGAAATAACAGTTTGTCCAGATGCTTCATCAGTTTTTACCTGGAAAGTTGGATCTTCTTCAGCTAGTTTTCCAAGAGCCATTCCTAATTTATCAACATCAGCTTTAGTTTTTGGCTCAACTGCAACACCAATAACTGGGTCAGGAAAGTCCATGCTCTCTAATATTATAGGATCTTTCTCTGAGGATAAAGTGTCACCTGTTTTAATGTCTTTGAAACCAACAGCTGCCCCAATATCTCCAGCCTCAATATAGTCAATAGCATTCTGTTTATTAGAATGCATTTGATAGATTCTAGAAATTCTCTCTCTATTTTCGGATCTATTATTTAATATGTATGAACCTGCATCAAGTCTACCTGAGTAAACTCTAAAAAATGCTAGTCTTCCAACATAAGGGTCAGTAGCAATTTTAAATGCAAGAGCAGAAAAAGGTTCAGATGCATTTGGAAGTCTAGAAATCTCTTCGTCAGAATCAGGTTTAGTACCTATAATAGCTTCTTTATCAACTGGTGAAGGTAAATACCTACAAACAGCATCTAATAAAAACTGTACACCTTTATTTTTAAATGCAGAACCACAAACCATTGGAATAATACTAATATCTTGAGTTGCAGCTCTAAGCGCATTGTGAACTTCATCTTCAGTAATAGAATCAGGATCTTCAAAATACTTCTCTAAAAGGTTTTCGTCATATTCAGCCACAGCTTCAATTAATTCACCTCTTAGCTTTTCAGCTTCATCTTTTAAATCATCAGGAATATCAACGATATCAAATGTTGAACCATAGTTTTCGTCATGCCATACAATAGCTTGATTTTTTACAAGATCGACAATACCTTTAAAATCTTCTTCATCGCCTATATTAAGTACTATTGGAACGGCTTTAGATCCAAGTTTTTCAATAACTTGTTTACAAACACCTAAAAAGTTGGAACCTTGTCTGTCCATTTTGTTTACAAAACCTATTCTTGGTACTTTATAATTATCAGCTAATCTCCAGTTAGTTTCAGATTGAGGTTCTACTCCATCAACAGCAGAAAACAAGAAAACTAGACCATCTAATACTCTTAAGGATCTATTTACCTCTACAGTAAAATCAACGTGACCAGGAGTATCAATTATATTAAAGTGATAAGCTTTAGTGTCAGCGATAGATTTACCTTGATCAGTTGGAAAATTCCAACTACAAGTTGTTGCAGCTGATGTAATTGTAATTCCTCTTTCCTGTTCTTGCTCCATCCAATCCATGGTTGCAGCACCATCATGCACCTCACCAATTTTATGACTTACACCAGTGTAAAATAAAACTCTTTCAGTAGTAGTTGTTTTACCTGCATCAATGTGAGCAGCAATACCAATATTTCTTGTAAATTTTAGATCTCTTGACATACAATTAAATTAAAATCTGAAATGTGAAAAGGCTTTATTAGCTTCAGCCATTTTATGAGTATCAACTCTTTTCTTTACAGCAGCTCCTTCTTCTTTTGCAGCAGCTAATATTTCCTGAGCTAATTTAACAGCCATAGATTTTTCATTTCTCTTTCTTGAAGCTGTAATTAGCCATTTCATGGCAATTGAAATTTTTCTATCTGGTCTTATAGGGGAAGGTATTTGAAAAGTTGCACCACCAACTCTTCTACTTCTTACCTCTACATGAGGCATAACATTAGAAAGGGCATCTTTCCATAATTCAAGCGAAGTCTTTTCTTCATCACCCTTTTTACTTTCAACTATATCAATAGCATCATAAAAAACTTTATAAGCAGTAGATTTTTTACCCTGTAACATAAGGTTATTAACAAATCTAGTTACTAATTGATCGTGAAACTTTGGATCAGGAATTAGTGGTCTCTTTTTAGATTGTTTCTTTCTCATTTAGGGATTATTTTTTTGGTTTTTTTCCTCCATACTTGGACCTTCTTTGAAGTCTCCCTTCTACACCAGCTGTGTCAAGCGCTCCTCTAACAATATGGTATCTAACACCAGGAAGATCTTTTACTCTACCACCGCGAACAAGAACAATTGAGTGTTCCTGAAGGTTATGACCTTCTCCTGGAATGTATGCATTTACTTCTTTACCATTAGTAAGTCTTACTCTTGCAACTTTTCTCATTGCAGAGTTTGGTTTCTTAGGAGTAGTAGTGTAAACCCTAGTACAAACGCCTCTTTTTTGAGGAGATTTGTTGAGGGCTACCGACTTACTCTTCTTAGTCGAAGAAGTCCTTCCTTTTCTTACTAATTGCGATATTGTTGGCATACAATAATTTTTATTTTCCGTATTAAAGCGTGCAAATTTAAAATATATTTTGGTTTTAGTGGTTATAAATTCATGTTTTTTTTAAAAAAAACAATTATAAATCTTAACAAATTACGCCTGAGGCAATTAATTGTGTATTATCGTATATAGCAACGAATTGACCCGGAGTGATAGCAGATTGAAATTCTTCAAATTCAACATATAAAAACTCTAGATGTTTATGAAGTGATATTTTTTGAAGCTTTTGCCTATATCTAATTCTTGCAGTAAGATTTAGATCATAAGAATTTTGGTAATTATATTGATCGTTGACCCAATTAATTTCAGATAGTTTAACTTTTAAAACTTTTTTTAGTAAACCTGGATGGTCTTTTCCTTCGCCAACAAATATTTCATTTGTTAACGTATTAGTCCCTATTATAAATAAAGGTTCATTATAACCTCCAATTGCAAGACCTTTTCTCTGACCAATCGTGAAAAAGTGTGCACCCTGGTGCTGACCTATAATTTTACCATCTAAGGTTTTATAATCAATATGCCTAGATAAATTAGACAATCTCTTATAATTATTACTTTCATTAGAGTATTGATTGAAAACTTTAGAATTAGGTAAAATCTCTATAACATTTCCAGTTTTTTTCTTAAGCTTCTGCTGAAGAAAATCTGGAAGACTAACTTTTCCAACAAAACAAAGTCCTTGTGAGTCTTTTTTTTCTGCTGTTACAAGATTATTTGTTTTTGCGATCTCTCGAACCTCAGATTTTTTCAAATTTCCTATTGGAAATAATACCTTATCCAGATGTTTTTGATTTAATTGACACAAAAAATAAGATTGATCCTTTGTCTCATCAAGACCTGAATGTAATTGATATGAATTATTATTCTGGATAACTTTGCTATAGTGTCCAGTTGCAACATAATCTGCACCCAATGAAAGTGCTATATCCATAAATACATCAAATTTTATTTCTCTATTACATAAAATATCAGGGTTAGGAGTATTTCCTTTTGAATACTCGTCAAACATATAATCTATAATTTTATCCTTGTATTGTTTACTTAAATCTACAGTTTGAAAGGGTATATTAAGCTTTTCCGCAACTAACATGGCGTCATTACTGTCGTCTAACCATGGGCATTCATCTGAAATAGTTACATTTTCATCATGCCAATTTTTCATGAATAATCCAATTATTTCAAAACCTTGTTCTTTAAGTAGAAATGCTGCAACACTTGAATCAACACCGCCAGACAGGGCAACAACTACTTTATTATTTTTCATGAAAATTACTTACCTCTACTTTTCTTTTGTTTTTCTGCTTCTTCTAGAGCTTTTTGAAGTCTTGCTCTAAACCCACCTACTTTTACAGGTTTCTTTTTATTTTCCTCAATTTCAGTCAAAATTTTATTGTCATCTATTATAAAGTTCTTGATAATTAGCATTAGAATAATTGTAAGAACATTGGAAACAAAGTAATACAAACTCAATCCACTAGCATAATTGTTGAAGAAAAACAACATCATTAATGGCATCATATACATTATCAATTTCATGTTAACACCACCAGTTTGGGAAGCTGACATCATCTGATCACCTGTAGTCATTTTAGTATAGAAAAATATTGCTATGGATGCTAAAATTGGAAAAAGACTTACATGATCTCCGTATAGAGGTATGTAGAATCCTAGCTCTAATATAGAATCATAGGATGAGAGGTCATCTGCCCATAAAAAACTCTTTTGTCTAAGAGAAAAGGCTACTGGGAAAAAAGTAAACAATGCAAAAAACAATGGCATCTGTAAAAGTGCAGGTAAACAACCAGACATAGGATTAGCTCCAGACTTAGTGTATAAATTCATAGTCTCTTGTTGCTTTTTCATTGGATCATCCTTAAATTTTTCATTAATAACTTGAAGCTCAGGTTTTAAAATTTTCATTTTTATCTGAGACAGGTATGACTTATACGTAAGGGGTGAAATTGCTATTTTCACAATTATTGTCATTATTATAATTGCTATACCATATGAAAAGTAACTTGTTAAAAATGAAAACAAAGGAAAGAATACAAATCTATTTAACCACCCAAAAATTCCCCAGCCTATAGGAACTGAATTTTCAAGATTAAGATTATAATCTTTTAATAGTTCATAATCAGTAGGCCCAAAATACATACTGTAACTAAGGGTATTATTAGAAGTAAGATTAAGAGGCACATTCGCAGAAAACCTCTTGGTGAAAATGTTATTTAAAGTTTCATTACTTGCTAAATCTTCTGAACTAATTTCTACATCATTTGATTGATTATCTAAAATAAGAATTGAACTAAAAAAATGTTCTCTAAAAGATATCCAATTAACATTGTTAATATTTTTATTTTTTGTTCCAGCTACAGATAAATATGAATCTTTTTCATCTTCAAATCCATAAGAAAGTGCAGTATATCTATTCTCATAATCTATACTTTTAGAATTTCTAAAAGAATCTTTTTTCCAAATTAATTCAACTCCATCTGAATTTAAAATATTATTAAAATCAATTAATTTTAAATCAAAATCAATTATACTTGAATCTTCTTCGAGGGTAAAAGTTAATTCAAGTGATCTTTTATCATCAATTTCTGTTTTTAATTTAATTTTTGATTTATCTCTTATTATTTCAGCAGTATAAACTAAATCTCCTGTATTAATTATTGAGTTTCTACCATTTGGAATATTATAACTAAAAACAGATTTATTATTATTAACTAAGAATAATGGCTCATCATTATAATTAATAAAATTTTTAAGCAATAGTTTATTAATATCAGCACCATCTGTACTTATTTCAAATAAAATATTTTCATTCTCTAAAGTAATTATTTCCTCTACAAAGTTTTCATCTAAGTTTAACTCATTAGAGTTTTCCTCATAATTATTTAGATTGATAGAATTATCATTTACTTGATCTAGAACATCTTCAACAGCAATATCTTGTTGGTTTTCAATAATATTTGATTGGTTGTCGTAAAACCAAAACATTAGTATTACTGAAATAAGTAAAAAACCAATAAACTGAAGAGGATCAAACTTATTTTGCTCCATAGTTATTTATTTAAATATTTTTTTAGACTAGCTTTTACAAAGTTTACAAAAATTGGATGAGGATTATATACTGAACTCTTATATTCTGGATGAAATTGAACTCCAACAAACCATGGATGATCAATATTTTCTATAATTTCAACAAGCTTTGTATCAGGATTAAATCCAGCTACAATAAATTTATCATCAAATATTTTTTTAGAATACTCATTATTAAATTCATATCTGTGTCTGTGCCTTTCTGAAATTAATTTTTTCTTATAAACTTTATGTGATATTGTATTTTTTAGTATTTCACAGTCCCATGCTCCAAGTCTCATTGATCCACCCATATCTACAATTTCTTTCTGAGAAGTCATCAAGTCTATAACAGGATCTTTACATTTCTCAGATATTTCAGTAGAATTAGCATATCTTATCTTCTTTACATTTCTAGCATATTCTATTACGGCCATTTGCATTCCAAGGCAAATTCCTAAAAATGGGATCTTATTAACTCTCGCATATTCAACAGCTAGTATTTTTCCATCTAAACCCCTCTGACCAAATCCAGGAGCAACAATTATTCCATCGAGATCATTAAGATTTTTACCAATATTTTCTTTATCAATATATTCGGAATGAATTGATTTAACGTTAACTTTTACCTCATTTTCTGTCCCAGCATGAATAAGTGATTCTAAGATAGACTTGTAAGAATCATTTAGCTCAACATATTTTCCAATCAAACCAATGTTAATCTGATGATTAGGGTTCTTAAGTTTATGAAGAAAGTTTTTCCATTTATCAAGGTTAGGCTCAGTTTCCTTAATTTTAAATTTCTCTAAGGTTACTTTATCTAAACCTTCGTCCATCATTTTTATTGGAACATCATAAATAGTCTCTACGTCAATTGATTGAATTACACAATTAAATTTAACATTACAAAAAAGTGCAAGTTTATTTTTAATTTCATCTGATAATTCTCTTTCTGTTCTACAAACTAAAACATCTGCTTTTAATCCAAGTTCCATTAGAGTTTTAACAGAGTGTTGAGTTGGTTTTGTCTTAAGCTCACCAGTAGCAGATAAAAAAGGTATTAATGTTAAATGGATTACCATTGAATTTTCTGGTCCTTCTTCATATATTACTTGCCTTACTGCCTCTAGAAAAGGTAAAGATTCGATATCTCCAACAGTTCCTCCAATCTCAGTAATTATTATATCTAAATTATTTTTATGATTTAGATTTCTAATATTTTCCTTTATTTCATTAGTAATGTGAGGAATAACCTGTACAGTTTTACCAAGAAATTCTCCTCTTCTTTCTTTCTCTATTACGTTCTGGTATATTTTACCAGTTGTAACATTATTTCTTTGAGAAGTATTTACGCTTAAAAATCTTTCATAATGACCTAAATCTAAATCAGTTTCAGCTCCATCATCAGTAACATAACACTCACCATGTTCGTAAGGGTTCAATGTTCCAGGGTCAACATTAATATATGGGTCTAATTTTTGAATACCAACATTTAAGCCTTGAGCCTGAAGTAATCTTGCTAAAGAAGCAGAAATAATGCCTTTACCTAATGATGATGTAACACCACCTGTAACAAAAATATATTTTGGTTTATTCATCCGGATAGAATATTATTTCCGGACTCAAATTTACAAAATATTAAAGTATAATTTAATTTATTAATCAATAATCTCCTCAAGTCCATAATCTTTATGCTTTAGAATAAACATAGAAGAGTTATATAAACCTCCTAAGGTATCTTTTTTATATAAAAATTTAGATTCAGTGTAAATTTGTTCATCATACTTAACAGTTTTATTTAAATTATTATCAATTAAAACTCTTAGTAAAATATCTTTAGTTACATCATAACCTCGAATAATATCCTTATTTGGAAAGCTTCCAAACGAACTAATGTAATTACTTTCAAAATTTGAAATTGAGTCATTATTACTTTTTTTGGAAATAGAACTATAAGTAAATCCTAAGTTTCCAAGATCTTTAATATTTATACTTGGATCATCAAATTGATTTCCTCTGTATGTTGTGTATAATCTTACATCACGTTCAGAAGTTATTTGAGAATTAAGCTGAGAAACTACACTTGAAATCAAAGTGAATATTTCAGATTCAATAATTACTTTATTTGGAATTGAATCCACTAAAAGTGAATCCAGAAGCTCAGGAAGAACATAACCTTCAAATTCTGGTTTTATTTTAATAGAATTAGGAAAAATATTAATTAAACTACTTTCTATTTCTTGATTTAGAGAATCAGCTATAATTACAATATTTTCATCCTTATTAATATTTTCATCTAAATATGTGAGCATTCTCTCTCTTAAAAGTTTTCTTGGAGTTACTGTTTGAACGACACCTTTAACAATATTAATAGGAATTGTAGATAATGGAAAAACTTTAGGAATAGCATTTAAAAATTCAATGTTAGAAAAAGTTTCAAAATTTCTTGGAATTATTGGACCAATTATAACATCTGAATTGGTGATATTTTCATTATTAGATATCTGTAATATTTTATTTCTAGAATTTTCAGTATCAAAAACATTAACATTAACTGAAATATTTAATTTTTTTAAATCTTCTATTGCAAATAAAAAACCAGAGTAAAAATCTAACGCTATAGTATAAAGATTCCTATCTTCAAATAATGATTCCACCTCTTTAATTGAATCATAATTTATTAATGCTGATCTGAAAGGAAGTAAAACAGAAACATTTAATCGATCATTTTTTTTTCTTTTTTTTGAATAAATTGAATCTAGTGTCAAAATTGAATTAGATAATCTTAATGAATCCAACTTAATTGGCTGAATCTCTTGAATAGATGTAAAAACTGGAATTAAAATAATTGACCTCCTTCTTAATCTAGAATCTCTAAGCTCTGGATTTAATTCTAATATGTCATTAATATCTATATCATATTTTTGTGAAATTGAAAAAAGTGTCTCTTTTCTCTCAACAGAATGAGAAATTGTATCAGAAACAATATTTTGAGAAAATATTACCTGATTGATCAATATAAATAATATCCATAAATTGAACTTCTTCATTTACTTCTGTTTTTCAAGTTTCCATCTCTCATAATCCTCATTATTAACAATATAGGACCAATGTAATAAAGACTGCTGAATTCTAGGTGAAATACTTTTTGAATTTTCAATTCCTAATCCCGATTTAAATATTTTATTGTAGATAGAATTTCGAAACCTCCCTCTAGGTCCACAAAATGCTAGCCATCTTTTAATTTGTCTTTCATCATCTTCATGACTTCTGCCATTAAAATATTTACAATACCACTCAAACCAACCTCTTGGATCATCCTTGTGAATCCATCCTTTTGCCTCCCACTCTTCCTGAGACTGACCAGATTTAATATTAAAGTAATTTATCTTTTTATTGTAGTTTTTTGATAAAAAATAACTTTGATCTAAGTCTAAAAACCAATCTTTAGGAAATACCCTATAATCAACTAATTTATTAAAATATGTTCCTCCAAAAATTCCTTTTTGAAGCATTTCTTTTGGAGAAAGCATAGGTTTAAAAGAATTATTTATATCAGTCATTATTATTCCCACTCAATGGTTGCTGGTGGTTTTGAACTAATATCGTAAACCACTCTGTTTATACCAGAAACCTTATTAATTATTCTATTTGAAACTTCTTTCAAAAAATTATTAGGAAATTCATACCAGTCTGCTGTCATACCATCTGTTGAAACAACTGCTCTTAACGCTACACATCTCTCATATGTCCTTTCATCACCCATAACTCCTACACTTTTTACAGGAAGTAATATAGAGCCTGCTTGCCAAATTTTATCATATAAACCCCATTCTTTTAGTCCGTCAATATAAATTTTATCAGCCTCTTGAATTAGTCTGACACTTTCAAAATCAACTTCCCCTAGAATTCTTATACCAAGACCAGGGCCAGGGAAAGGATGTCTATTTAAAATATCTGGATACATTTTTAGTGAATTACCTATCCTCCTTACTTCATCTTTGAATAGCATTTTCAATGGTTCAACTACTTTAAGATTCATTTTTTCAGGAAGCCCCCCAACATTATGATGAGATTTAATTGTTGCAGAAGGTCCCTTGACTGATACCGACTCAATTACATCTGGATAAATTGTTCCTTGAGCTAACCACTTTGCATTTTCAATTTTCTTAGATTCTTCCTCAAAAACTTTTATAAATGTATTACCTATTATTTTTCTCTTTTTTTCTGGATCTATCACTCCATCTAGAGATTCTATAAATAATTTAGAGGAATCTACTCCTTTAACATTTAGACCCATTCCTGTGTATTGTTCTAGAACTTCTTCATATTCGTTTTTTCTTAAAAGACCATTGTTTACAAATACACAAAATAAGTTATCTCCAATTGCTTTATCTAAAAGTACAGCTGCTACGCTAGAGTCTACTCCACCTGATAAACCTAATATGACTTTGTCATCTTTAAGCTGATCCTTTAGATCAGCAACAGTTCTATCTATAAAAGATTCTGGATTCCATTCTTTTACAAATTTGAATTCATTAATAAAAAAGTTTTCAAAAATTTTCAATCCATTTTCTGAATGGAAAACTTCTGGATGAAACTGAAGAGCATACAAATTAAGAGACTCAATACAATAAGCCGCATTCTCAACAGAGTCTGTACTTGCAATAAGCTTTGCTCCATCTGGAAGAGAAGTTATAGTGTCTGCATGGCTCATCCAAACTTGATTATTAGTCTTAATATTTTCGAACAACTTACATTCACTGTCAATGAAAGATAGGTTTGCTCTTCCATATTCCCTTGAATTTGAATTTTCTACATTTCCATTTAAAGTCTTTGCAATTAATTGAGCTCCATAACAAATTGCTATAACAGGTTTTTGTCCTAAAAAACTTTCAAGATTTATTCGGGGTGAGTCTTTTTGATTTACAGAGAAAGGTGAGCCTGATAAAACAATCGCCTTGAACTGATCTAGATTTTCTGGAATATTATTAAATGGTGAGATTTCACAGTAGATAAATAGCTCTCGTATTCTTCTTGCTATTAGTTGAGTGTATTGAGATCCAAAATCAATTATTAAGACTTTATTCTGCATGGGCAAAAATACAATTATAAATTAATCTTCAAGATTTATAACTAATATTTTATCATCTGAAATAGGTACTTTATCTATTATGTAATCAATTAATTCTTGACCCTTAAATGAATAAAAATTACCAAAATTTAAATATCTCTCTTGATCAATACCCTTAGGATGAAGTGATTCATAGATACTTTTAATATTATTTAATTCAGTTTCATGATTTTTCTGTTCAGCTTTTTTTAATTTTTTTTCAAGATCAGTCAAACCTTTAATTTGCTTTTTTTCTTGAGCATCTAATGCACCAATAAATGATTCATTTGTCTTGATTGAAACTTTTCTCAATTCATCAAATTGATTTGACAATGTGTTCTTTAAAGAATCAAAATTTAGGTTTAAGTTAGATAAGCTATTAATTTTTAAATTAATTAAATCATCTAGCTTCCCTATAAAATATTTGATTTCTAAACCACTCTTAGTTATTTTTTTTGATAATTTTTTATTTAAAATATATGCAGAATTTCTAAGCTTTAATATTGGAAATTGAATATTATTGTTTTCAAAATAAGTCTTTAACTGCATCCAATATTTTAATTCGTTTGGACCTCCTACATAACAAATATTTGGTAGAATTTTCTCTTGATATAATGGTCTCATTAAAACATTTGGAGAGAAAAACTCTGGATTAGATTCAATTTGATTAATTATTTGATCTGAAGTATATTCTTTTTCATCATCAATAATAAATAGATTTTCTTTCTTTCTAATTCTTTTTCTTCCATTTACAGTAATCTTAAAAAAATTTATATCTGAAGGATTAACCTGTGGTTTAAAAGACTTAAAGTTATTTTGAATTTTTTTAATTTGATCTTCTGAGTCAACTTTGCATGTTGAATTTAAAATCTCATTTTTAAATTGTTCTAAAAATAATTCCTTAAATGCCTTTTTATTAGAGTCTATAATTATAAGCCCATGTTTACTGAATAATGAATCTATGAATTTTATAGTAGCAGTTGACAAACTCTCCGAATCAGTATATGACGAGTCAATTAAACTTTCCAACACATCCTTAAATTCAAAATCAATTATACTATCCTTATATGATTGTATCACTTCTTCAAAATCATTTAATTCAATTTTACCTACAGGGGAATTTTTAGAATCAAGATTCCAAATGACACTATTGTTTTCAAGATTTACCTCTGATATTTCATCAAAATCATGATCCTCACTAGCTATCCAAAAGACAGGAACATAATTAAAGTCATTAATCTTAGAGTTTAAGTAATTAGCTGTTGAAATTACCTGAGCTATTTTGTATAAAACCATTAATGGTCCAGAGAAAATATTAAGCTGGTGACCTGTTGTTACTGATAAAGTGTTAGAATCAGATAATGATTGAATGTTATTTAAGGTTTTGTATGAAGTTTTTAAATCTGCATATTGTTTATTTAATTCTTCTATTAAGACTTTTCTTTGATCTGCTTTGAATAGATTCTTTTTATTTTTAGAATGATTTAAAATATTTTCTTCACTAAAAAATGAATTAACATATTTAGAAGCTTTAACATCTTGTAATATAAATTTCTCTAAAAGTTCATCTCCTAATAGACTCAGGTCTCTTTTGATGTTTTGACTTCTCATTATTTAATTTTTGTAAATATATCTGAATTTTTGAAAATTGAATGTAACTTAGTGTAAACTAACATATTTATCATGAAGAATTTAAGCATACTTTTTGTTTTTTTAACTATAATTCCATTCTCTTATTCACAAGACATAGAAGATAAACTTGAAGAAGTTAAATATAGAAATCTAGGTCCTTTTAGAGGCGGGCGATCAGTTTCATCCTCAGGAGTTGTAAATGATCCTTTAACCTATTATATGGGAACAGCAGGAGGTGGATTATGGAAAACAACTAATGCTGGTAGTGAGTGGCATAATATTTCAGATGATTATTTCAAAACTTCATCTGTAGGGGCAGTTGCTGTTGCAGAAAGTGATAGTAGAATAATTTATGTTGGTATGGGTGAGCATTCTCCAAGAGGAGTTACTACATCATATGGTGATGGGGTTTATAAATCAACTGATGAAGGTAGGACATGGGAACATATTGGACTAGAAAACACTCAACAGATTTCAAGGATTATAATTCATCCAGACAATCCTGATTTGGTATATGTAGCTGCTCAAGGAGCAATTAATGGACCAACTAAAGAAAGAGGGATTTATAAAACTCAAGATGGAGGTAAAACATGGAAAAATGTTCTTTTTGTAAATGAATTAAGTGGAGCATCAGAACTTTCTATTGATTTTAATAATCCGAAGGTTCTCTATGCAACTCTTTGGGAACATCAAAGGTTTCCTTGGAAAGTTGTCAGTGGTGGTGAAGGAAGTGGAGTTTATAAGTCAATCGATGCTGGAGAAAATTGGTTTAAAATAGAAAATGGGCTACCAGATGAATTAGGTAAAATGGCAATATCAGTTTCTAGAGCTAACTCAAATAAGGTATACCTTTTAGCAGAAAGTGATTCAAATAAAAGATTAGGAGGTCTATTTGTATCAAATAATGCCGGTGAAAGCTGGTCAAGAATTAGCAAGTATGCTGAATTGACATCAAGAGCTTGGTATTATATTGAAGTCTTTACAGATCCTAATGATGAAAACACAGTATATGTTCTAAGTGCTAGAGCTTTTAGATCAATTGATGGAGGAAAAACATGGGAAAGAATATATAGTGGTCATGGTGATTACCATGACTTGTGGATAAATCCGAATAACTCAAAAAATATGATTATATCTGATGATGGAGGTGGAGAAATTACATTTGATAATGGAGAATCTTGGTCAAGTATTAATAACATGCCAACAGCACAGTTTTATAGAGTTAATGTGGACAATCTTTTTCCTTATAATTTGTATGGTGGTCAACAAGATAATTCTACAGTCAGAATAGCGAGCATTGGATCTGGAGGAGGTATCTCTGAAAGTGACTGGTCTTCAACTGCTGGAGGAGAAAGTGCCTTCTTAGCATTTGATCCTAATAACCCAAGATTAGTGATGGGTGGAAGTTACCTAGGAAGTGTAAATATATACGATACAAAAGCAAAGGCTAGAAAAAAGGTAATGATAGAGCCAATAAATTATATTGGTAAAGCATCAAGAGATATGAAATATAGGTTTAACTGGAATGCACCAATAATATGGTCTAAACACGAACCAAATACATTTTATCATGCTGCTCAGCATCTATTTAAAACAAATGACCTAGGTAAGTCGTGGGAAGTTATATCACCAGATTTAACGATGGATGAGGATGAAAAGCAGGGAAATGGTGGAGGTCCATTAACTAATGAGGCAGTAGGAGCAGAAAACTATGGAACAATAAGTTATGTAGTAGAATCTCCTCATGAGCCTAATACTATATATACTGGTTCTGATGATGGATTAGTATATATAACTCAAGACGGAGGTAAATCATGGAAGAACATTACACCAAAAGGTCTTCCAGAAACAATAATTAATGCAATTGATATATCTCCTCATGATAAGGAAACAGTATATATTGCAACTACTAGATATAAATTTAATGATAAATCACCTGGTCTCTATAAGTCTACAAATTATGGAGAGTCTTGGAAAGAGATAACAGGAAATATTCCATATGGAGCGTATACTAGAGTAGTAAGAGAAGATGAGAAAAGAAAAGGACTATTAGTTGCAGGTACAGAATTAGGAGTATATATTTCTTTTAATGATGGTGAAAACTGGGAAAGATTTAATCTTAATATGCCTGTTTTAGCTATAACAGATTTAATGATTAAACATGATGATTTAATCATTGCAACCCAAGGAAGATCATTCTGGATACTTGATGATATGGGACTAGTAAGACAACTAGATAATACAAAAGAAACTAAACTTTATCGACCTGAAAATTCAACAATTGGTAATTGGTACAGTCAGCTTAACTCTAATTATTCAGACGGTACATCAACATTCACAGGTGTTAATCCAGCTAATGGTGTTGTTGTTTATTATAATCTAAATGAAGATGACGCTGATAAAGAAATAACAATTAAATTTTTTGACCAAGACAATAATCTTGTTAGAGAAGTTAGTAATCAAATTGATGAAAACTTTATTTCTTACAATGGAGGCCCTTCAAGAGAACCTGTACTGTCTAATAAAATAGGTATTAATAGGTTTGTTTGGAATGCAAGACATAAATCTTTAACTGGAGTGCCTTATGCATATATAGAAGGAAGATTTAGTGGACATAAAGCGATACCTGGTAAATATAATATGTCACTAGAAGTTGGAGATAAAAAATTAACTTCAGATTTTGAGATTCTAAAAAATCCAAATTTTAGCGTATCAGATGAAGACTATGCTGAATTTCATAAGTATACCAGTCATATGGAAAATAAGTTTAATATAATGGCGGATTATATTAATACTAATAAAAAATTGATTGATAAGCTTAAAACTATACTCAGTGATATTGAAGACCAAGCAATTAAAAATAATGGTGAGATCTTACTTAATAAAATGGATAGCTGGGATAAAAAAATGATGCAAAGAAAATCATTAGCTTACGATGATGTTGAAAACTTTCCAAATAAATTTTTAGCAGATTATTTATTTATACTAGATGAAATTAAGGGTGACATTCCAAATGTTAGTGAAGGTATTTTAAAATCTTTAGAGTCTCTTGATAAAAAATGGGATTCCTTAAAAGAAGAAATTGATAATATCAATAAAAATGATATACCAAATTTTAACAATGAATTGTGGGAATCAGGTATTGGCGCATTGAATTAAATAATACAACAAAGCGTTATATTCTGTATTGAAAAATATTTTTTTTGATGAATTATTAAATTATCAGATTGTGTATTATACATTTATGTATTAAACCAATTATTATGAAAAACTATATTAAATATTTATCAATTTTTACTTTAATTAGTCTTATCTCTATAAGCTGTGATACTGTTCAAACAGATAATAAATTGTCTGAAAACTCAAAAACTTATGAAAAGGTTTGGGCTCAATTCTTTGACGAGAGAGATATGGATGTAATTAATAGTCAATATTTCACAGAAGATGTAAAAGTTGTTATTCCAGGTGATGATATCATTGGAATTGAAGCTACTAAGGATTATTATGGAAATTATTTAACTGGATTCTCTGATGCTGAATTTACTTTCATTGATCTATTTGGTCAAGGTGATAAATTAGTTAAACACTGGAACTTTAAGGGTACACATGATGGAGATTTCTTTGGTATTCCAGCTACAGGAAAAAAATTAGATCTTTCTGGAACAACCCTAATATTAATGGAAGATGGTAAAATTAAGCAAGAGCAAGACTTCTTTGATAGTTTAGATATGCTCACACAATTAGGATTAATGGAATAATCTAACTAATTATTTTTTACATAAAATTAAACCCTCATTAAATTGAGGGTTTTTTATTGATACCTATATATTGATAAGTAAATTATAAAGTAGGGTGGAATCTGAATTATTCAGATTTATCATCAGCAGCTGGCTCTTCAGCCTTAACTTCTTCTGCAGCTGGCTCTTCAGCCTTAACTTCTTCTGCAGCTGGCTCTTCAGCCTTAACTTCTTCTGCAGCTGGCTCTTCAGCCTTAACTTCTTCTGCAGCTGGTTGAACAGGTTTAGGTGCCTCTTTTTTAACAATAGGTTTACCAGCTAGCCAATCATTGACAAGATCTTGAGGCAATATTCTTTCTTCAAAAGAATAGCTACTAGAGCCATCTTTTTTTACCATTCTTATTGCTTTTGCAAGTTTTTTTGAGCCAGTTTGTAAACTAGCAACTGCTTTTTTTGCCATCTTATTTAATTTCTTTGTGAACAGTCATTTTCTTCAAAATAGGATTGAATTTTTTAATTTCAAGTCTATCTGGAGAATTTTTTTTGTTTTTAGTAGTTATATATCTAGAAGTACCTGGCATACCTGAGTCTTTGTGCTCCGTACATTCTAAAATTACTTGAACTCTATTACCTTTTTTTGCCATTTTTACTTAATTAAACCTTGTTTTCTTGCTTCTTTCAAAACTTCCGAGATACCCTTTTTATTAATTGTTTTCAAGGCTGATGCAGAAACTTTTAGGGTAACCCATTTGTCTTCTTCTGGAATGAAGAATCTTTTTTTCATAAGATTAACATCGAATCTTCTTCTTGTTCTATTTAATGATTTAGAAACATTGTTCCCAAACATAACTTTCTTTCCAGTAATTTCGCAAGTCTTAGACATAACGTACTAATTTTTTGTAACGTGCAAAACTAATGTATTTAAGTTTAATAAAAAAATAAATTTATTGGTTAATAATTTTATCTACGAAGAGTTTGAATGAATTTTCTGTTACGGTTTTAATGAAGTCTTCTCTAGAGCTAATTACTTCATATTTTTCACAGAATAATTGATCTTCAGAGGATATAGCTATGTAACAATCTCCAACTGTAGATTTAGATCCATTTGAGGTTGGACCAGCATTGCCAGTTACAGAAATGGAATAATCAGAATTAAACTTTTCTCTAGCTTTTTCTGCCATTTTTATTGCAATCTCTTTACTTACAGGTGAGAATAAATCAATTTCATTTTTTTCAATTCCAATAATTTTTTCTTTTGAATATTTACTGTAAGAAACAATAGAACCCATAAAAACACTTGAAGCACCTGGAATTTTTGTTATTGAAAGAGATAAATTTCCACCTGAACAACTTTCTGCAAACGAAATTGTTTTATTTTGAATATTGAGATAATCAAAGATTTTTTTTATCATATCTATTTTATCTTAAGTGAAAACATTTTTGTTGAATCAATATAGCCTTCTAATATATCTTGACTTATAACTTTTGAAACACCTGCAGGTGTCCCGGTAAAAATCAAATCTCCTATTTTAAGTGTAAAATATTGTGAAACATATGAAATTAATTCATCTATTTTCCATAACATATTAGAAGAGTTTCCAGATTGAACCAATTGATTATTTTTCTTTAAACTAAAATCTATTTTTGATAAGTCTTTAAATTTATCTACACTGATAAAATCTCCAACTAAACATGAATTATCAAAAGCCTTAGATTTTTCCCATGGATGTCCTTTTTGCTTTAAAGTGTTTTGAATATCTCGAGCAGTAAAATCAATTCCAAGACCAATCTCATTATAATATTTATTAGAAAATGATTCATCTATATGCTTTCCCACTTTATTAATCTTGACAACTAATTCAACTTCATGATGAATTTCATCCGAAAAAGCAGGAATAATAAAGTTTTGATTTTTTGGAATAATAGATGAATCAGGCTTTAAAAAAACAACAGGATGAGAAGGTCTAGTATTAGCTAATTCTTCAATATGATCAGAATAATTTCTTCCAATGCAGATTATTTTCATCTTATTTAGGGTTTGTTATACTTAATTTCAAATTTGTAAATATTTTTTTTGTGTACTCTGGAAAATCCCCTTTCATAATCCATGAATAATAACCCAAATCAATTTTAAACACATCCACAACTTTTTGACCAGTATATTTACCAAATGCAAAAGTTGCATCATTGTCAGCATCTAATCTTATTTTACCTGCAAAGTCTAGATTATTATTCCTTTTTGAATATTCATTTAAGAAATCCATATCAGGTTCTAAATCATCATACTTTTCTAATTGAGCTTTAAAAACTTCATAAGCAGCAATAGTGTCATCCAAAGCAGAATGAGCATTTTCAAGATCTTTATCACAATAGTACTTTAGGGCAGCTGAAAGATTTCTAGGTTCTTTTTTATGATATATTACTTGACTATCAATCATTCTCACATCTGTAAAATCAAATTGAATATTAGCTCTTATTAATTCTTCAACAAGAATAGGAATATCAAATTTAATTGCATTAAACCCTGATAAATCACAATCTTTAATAAATTGATAAATTTCATCAGAATAATAAGCAAAATTCGGTTCACTTTTAATCATCTCATTTGTTATTCCATGAACTTGAGTTGCTTGAGTTGAAATTTCCATTTCAGGATTAATTCTCCAAACTTTTTGAGACTCTGTTTTATCAATATCAACTCTTAAAATAGCTATTTCAACAATCCTATCCTTACCAACCTTCGCTCCAGTAGTTTCAAGGTCAAAAAAACAGATAGGTCTATTAAGATTGATTTTCATATTAAATGATTTGATTCATATCCCATTCTTCAAGATATTCAGCAACTCTTTTAACAAAGCTTCCTCCTATTGAACCATTAATAATTCGATGGTCATATGTGTGTGATAAAATAAGTTTTTTTCTAATACCAATAAAGTCTCCTTTATCAGTTTCAATAACAGACGGTGTTTTACGAATAACCCCAATAGCAATTATTCCAACTTGTGGCTGATTAATTATTGGAGTACCCATAATAGAGCCAAAATTTCCAACATTAGTTACAGTATATGTTCCATCTGATATTTCATGAGGTTTTAAAGAATTTGATCTAGCCCTGTTTGACAAGTCATTTACAGCTAGAGTAAGTCCTTTTAGATTAAGATGATCCGCATTTTTAATGACAGGTACTATCAAATTACCATTTTCAATAGCTGTAGCCATTCCAATGTTAATTGATCTTTTCATTACAATCTTTTCATCAATTATTGAGCTATTTAATATAGGATAATCTTTAAGTGACTTAATAACTGCATCTATAAAAAGAGGAGTAAAGGTAAGTTTAACTCCTTCTTTATCTTGAAAAGATTTTTTGTATCGATCCCTCCATTCCCATAGATTAGTAACGTCGACTTCAACAAATGATTGAACATGAGCTGAAATTTTTTTACTATTTGACATATGATCAAATATTATCTTACCCATTCTATCAAGCTCTATTATTTGGTCATCCAAAGAAGGTTTAGACTCAACAATAGGTTTGATATCTGATTTAGCAGGTTGAGATCCAATATAATTTAAGATATCTTGCTTAGTGACCCTTCCATCCTTTCCTGAACCAGGAATTTTATTAAGCTCTTCCTTACTTATATTTTCCTTCTTAGCAATATTTTTAACTAATGGTGAGAAAAATTTATCATTTTTATCAATTTCAAAATTATCTTCTGAATCTAATTCATCATTTTTTAATAAATCAATTGAAGGAATACTTGCAATTTCTGGGTCTTTAATAGTTTCCTCAACATCATCTATGGTTAATTCTTTATCCTTTTCTTTAGAAACTATTTTTATCTCATTATTATCTTCTGAAGATGTTTCTATCTCAGCTATAACTTCACCTACTTTGACAACATCATTTACTTCAAAGTTTTTTTTGACTAGCTTACCTTTAAATTCAGATGGAACATCAGAATCAACCTTGTCTGTAGCAATTTCAACTATTGATTCATCTATATCTACACTATCTCCAACCTCTTTTAACCAATTAGTTATAGTAGCTTCAGCAATGCTTTCTCCCATTTTTGGAAGTTTCAAAAGATATTTTCCCATTTTTATAGTAATTGCAAATTTACAATATTAAAATCATTACTTATTAGATAGGTCAGTTTCATAAGGACGTCTATTTTGAATACTTCTTGCCAATGTAACTTCATCTGTATATTCTAATTGATCACCAACAGGTATTCCTCTTGCTAATACTGAAACTTTTACATTAAGTTTTTTTAAGATTTTAAATAAATAAAAGCTAGTTGTGTCAGCCTCTATTGTTGCACTTAATGCAAAAATTATCTCATCTACTTTTTTTTCGATAATTTTTTTCTCAAGACTTAAAACATTTAAATCCTCAGGGCCAATTCCTTCAATTGGAGAAATCACTCCTCCTAAAACATGGTAAAGTCCGTTATAAAGATTTGTGTTTTCAATTGCGATTACATCTCTTATATCCTCAACAATACAAACAATAGATTGATCTCTTGATGAATTCGAGCATATATCACAAATATCTTTATCTGAAATATTATGACATTGGGTACAATGTTTAATTTGAGTTTTAAAGTCAAAAATACTTTCAGATAGATCCCTAGAGAATTCTTTAGGTTTTCTTAATATTTCTAGGGCAATTCTTAAAGCAGACCTTTTACCAATTCCTGATAATTGGGAAATATTATAAACTAAATTTTCAAGAAGTTTGGATGGAAATTCCATTATGCAAATTTAGAATATTCGTTGTAAGTTCTTTTGTATATTTATAAAAATGTTATCTACACAAATTATTTTAATTGCTATTGCTTCATATTTTATAGTTTTAACTGCTATATCATATTTGACAGGTAAAGAAGACAACAATGAAGTTTTTTTTAATGCCAAAAGGAGTTCTAACTGGGCAGTTGT
>Ga0233444_10001821_pt1 | contig 23326 bp, 18 predicted proteins | sample SI_124_October20_6_FD_182792 | JGI IMG/M metagenome (GOLD analysis project Ga0233444, IMG submission 182792) | Seawater microbial communities from Saanich Inlet, British Columbia, Canada - SI_124_October2016_10_MG | ecosystem: Environmental > Aquatic > Marine > Inlet | place: Canada: British... | reverse complement strand
CTCTTCTCCCCTCTCCTCCCTTGGTTGAGGCAGGCGCTTCTCTTCCCTTTAACATGAACGCCCTTAGACATAACTTCCTTTCACGGTAAACGCCAATGATCAGTCGAAACTCCCGCTTTGATTCGCCAATAATGATTCGAGGTATCGCTGCAGATCTCCCTGCGGTGAACCAAGTGATTACCACAGCGGTGCAAAGTTGGCCTGCTTCGGATCGGTTAAAGCGCCTAGCACTTACTGCTCTGCACTATGCAAGTACGGATGTTCAAGATTTTGAATTCCTGTTGTGTTATAAAGCGCACGCTTGTTTAGGCGTTGCCGTATGGGAGCCAGAGAATGTCAGTTTTACACGTGACACTTCTTCGGTTGCTCTCTTGCATGGTTTGTATGTTGATCAACAACATCAACAGCAGGGGGTTGGCAAATTGCTTCTCGATGAGGTTCATCTGAGAGCTGAAAAGCGCAATTTTTCTGGCATTTATGTCAGGGCAGAACGTTTTTCTGCAAGTTACTTTGAACATGTGGGTTATCGGCAATTGGCAGATAACCAAGGGCCTGGCGCTTCAATCAGCGCTTACCCGCACAGATTCTTGCGTGACTTGGCAGCGCGTCATTCGAATGCTGCTTAGCATCAGTCGGCGTCTTAACTCGCAGTAACAAAAATCGAGTGGTTAAAGGAAAGCGGGAAATGCTTAAAAGAGTCCTGGGAAGACGAATACTATCGGGTCTATGCCTCCTTTTGGGAACGGCGCTGATGACTCCAGCAACAATGGCGGCTGATGAAGGCGCGGAGCTTGCTTGGAAGTACCATTGCACAACGTGTCATGGTGTTACCGGTAAATCTAATGCACAGAGATACCCCAATCTCGCGGGTCAAAACAGCATCTACTTAGTCAGCCGACTAAAGTACTTTCGTGATGGTGTAGAACCCGGCAATCAAATGAATGCTCAAGCGGTTCCACTGAGCGATGAGACAATTGAACTTTTGGCTGATTACTTCAGTCGTCAATCCAACTGAGGTCTAGGCAAATGAAAACAACTTTGATGATTTCTAAATGGATTGCGCTTTCTTTTGTCATGACTTTCGCTGCCTGTGGTACTGAAGCCCCAGACGGCGCAGCACTGGTTGCAGAAAAAGGCTGTGTTGCTTGTCACGGTGAAAAGGGCGGCGCAATTGCACCAATCTATCCTCACCTAAATGGTCAGTATGAAACTTACCTGCGTTTGCAGTTGACTGCATACAGATCTGGCAAGCGTGTTAATGCCATCATGAACGGCATGGCCAAAGACTTGAGCGATGAAGATATTGCTGCATTGGCTGCTCACTACGGCAAGTAGCGTAAGCTGCTCCCAATGGCGGGGGCGCGAGAAAAGCTTTTTGTTGGCGCTGTCTTGATCCCAAGTCAGCGTCAACTGCCCAAGCCGCATAGGTTTGGGTAAGAGCGCCCTCAGATGCAAAATATTTTGATGCAAAGATCTTTAACCAAAAGACTTTGGCGTAGGCGGTTAGTCTTATTGGGTCGTTGTGGGTTTGCCCTTGTCTGCTTGCTTTTCCTCGGCTGTGTAGATCAATCAAGCGATCCAGATCCCGCATTAGCCCAGGTCGCTGACCCGCATGATGCGGCGTCTAACACCGTTCCTCCCAAATTTGCCTTATCTAAGCATGTTGGTATTAACCCCCAAGGCGCACACGAGCGCTATATTGGTTCCGAGACTTGTGGCGGCTGTCATACCCAAGCTTATACATCTTGGCAGGGTTCCCATCATCAATTAGCAATGGCTGAGCCTACAGCAAAAACTGTAATCGGCGACTTTGCTGATCAAACTCATGTTGCCGGCTCCGTTACTTCCAAATTTCTAAATCAGAACGGTGTCTACAGCGTGGTCACCGACGGCGCAGAAAACAAACTCACTGAATATGCCGTGCGTTACACGTTTGGTATTTCGCCGCTTCAGCAATATTTAGTGGATGTAGGGAGTGGCCGCCTCCAAGCGTTGCCGTTGGTGTGGGATGCGCGAGGTGCCGATGTCCAAAGCTCAAACCCCAACCCCAACCCCAACTCAAACTCAAACTCAAACCAACGTTGGTACCATCTCGCACCCCAAAGCGCGGGCGCGGCAGATGACCCAACCCATTGGACCAGGGGTGGGCAAAATTGGAACCATATGTGTGCAGACTGTCATTCCACCGCAGTGACTAAAGGTTATGACGCGGCTACTGACACCTTCAATACTCAGTTTGCTGAAATCAGTGTGGGCTGCGAGGCTTGTCATGGCCCTGGCTCAAGCCATCGTGATTCGCCAACGCAACCCTATCCAATGCGCTCGTCAGCAAACAGCGCTGTGCTTGCCGAGCAAAATACCTGTGCTACTTGTCATAGTCGACGTGCGCAACTGGCTGAAGGGTTTACCCCACAGCAAGCATTTTTAGATCACTACCAGCCAGCATTTTTAGAGCAAGGCCTGTATCACCCAGACGGTCAAATCTTGGACGAGGTTTATGTTTACGGCTCATTCGCTCAGAGCAAAATGCATGCACAAGGGGTTACTTGTAGCAATTGCCACGACGCTCATTCGGCTCAGCTGAAGTTTCAAGGCAACGCACTATGCACTCAGTGCCATAACCCCGCAGGGCGCAAGGAATTTCCGACGCTGACAAAAGCGTTATATGACTCACCCAGCCATCATTTTCATAATGTGGTCAAAAGTGTCGCTAACAGTGGCGCAGCTTGCGTGGATTGCCACATGACTAGTCAAACTTATATGGGTATTGATGAGAGGCATGACCACAGCTTTCGTATACCAAGGCCAGATTTAAGCGAAAAAATTGGTGTGCCTAATGCGTGCGCCGGTTGCCACGAGGTGGAGCAGGGACCTAATGTGAATCGGTGGGCAGCAGAGGTCATTGCTGATCATTTCAATCATGCACAAAAGCCGCCAAAGCCTCAGCATTTTGGCGAGGCTTTGTTCGCAGCACGGCGGGGTCAAAAAACAGCCGAAACAGGATTGGTTAATGTGGCAGTAGATTCGCAGATGCCTGGCATTGTGCGTGGCACCGCCTTATCACTGCTTGGTGGTTATGCGTTAACCAGTGGTTCCCGTGCCATAGAAGAGGGTCTTAAGTCAGCTGACCCTTTGGTGCGTATGGGGGCCATTAGAGGTTCCGAGCGCTGGCCGGGGCAGCGTCAATGGCGGGCCCTCAAGCCTTTACTGGACGACCCGCTGCTCGCTGTGCGTCTAGAAGTTGTCGCTGCGCTGGCCGATTTGTATCCGGCGCTACCGCCGCCGGAGCAGGCAGTGCTCAAGGATTCTATTGAAGCCTATATTGATGTTCAGTTGGTCAGTGCCGACCGGGCAGAATCTTTGTCGAATATTGCTTCCATGTATCTGAATATGGGCGATATGGTCCGGGCCGAGCGCACGCTCGAGCGGGCGCTGAAGTTGAATGCTCAGTGGGTGCCAGCATTGATTAATTTGGCCGACATATATCGGGCCACCGGGCGCGATGAGCAAGGGGCCACTTTGCTAGATACTGCTTTAGAATTAACGCCCTCCGCGCCGGATGTGTTGCTGGCCAAGGCGCTTTGGTGGGTCCGGCAGGGTGACCGAACTCGGGCTATTGGTTTGTTGGCCCAAGGCTATAATGCCCAGTCAGTGTCTTCGCTGAATTATATTTACGCAGTAGCTCTGCATTCCAATGGCGACACAGCCAAGGCGTTGGCGGTAGTGGATGCGGCCATAGATGCGGGGCTGAGCGCCAACCAACTGGTGCAGTTAGGTTTGAGTATTACTCGCGAAACAGCAGACCTGGAGCGGGCTCGACGCTACCAGGCCTATATCAGTCGCTGATTTTTCCCTTTTTGGGCGGAGCTGAGATTTTTGTTTATTATTCGTCTTTAGCGAAATAGAATTTTAACGCGCGTAATGGCTGCTTGTTCAGAATGGCCAGCAACAGGTGCATTTTGCGGTAACTGAGTTTGCCTTGCTGAAACAAAACAATGCCACGCAGAGGCATGTTGTTGGCCATTTCTTCAAACATCTTGCGAATGGTTGCATCGTTGTTGCCAAGGCCCATGCCCTTCAGAAATCCCTCTACTGCTTTTGCTTTTATTTTGGCGCCCAACCAAGTTTCACCGATTTCGGCCAGCGATGAATTGGCGTGGAAGGGGCGTGGCGGTTCTCCTTTTGGCGCAGCCTTGCCGAGCATTTGCGCAAAGGCTTCATCCGATACTTGGATAACGGTTTGATCCAACTTGGGGCCAAGGCAGCTTAGCGCCTGGGGGCTGGGTTGCGCAGTTTTCTGTTGGCTTGGATCTTCTATGGTTAACTCAAGTGTTTGCCTGATATCACGGCTAGACGCTCCAATGCGCAGCGTATATTGGCCCGGTTCTATGTTGGGTTGATTCATTCCTTGGTCGAAATAAGCAAAGTCCGCAGAACTGATTTGAATAGTCACAGTGCTCTGTTCGTCGGGCTGTAAAAATATCTTGGCAAACCCGGCTAGCTCTTGGTCTGGACGATAAACTTTGCTGTTCAGCGCATGGCGATAAACCTGCACGCATTCGGCCCCGGCCATCGCGCCAGTGTTTTTCACTGCAACAGATACCTGTATTGTCGTTGGGGTGATTAGGTCAGCGGACACTGTGCTTGTGCTGATTTGAGCATCGCTATAGGCAAAGCTACTGTAGCTTAGGCCGTGACCGAAGGGGAATAAGACGGGGCGGTTGGCGCTGTCGAAGTATCGGTAGCCAACGTATAAACCTTCTCTGTATTGAATTTGTCGCCTCTCACCCGGAAACCAGGTATTTGACGGTACATCTTCAAGGCTGAGCGGAAACGTTTCTGTCAATTTGCCGCTTGGATTCGCTAGACCTATTAGAATGTCGGCAATGGCGCTGCCGCTGGCTTGGCCTGCTAGATAACCTTCCAAAACAGCAGGTATTTGGTCTATCCAAGGCATTTCTACCGGTGCGCCATTAGCCAGTACCACGACGGTTCTTGGGTTTGCTTGAACAACTGCTTGAATGAGGCGGTTGTGTTGCTCTGGCAGTTGCATGTGTTCGCGGTCGAACCCTTCAGACTCATAAATGCCGGGTAAGCCTGCATAAACTATGGCCACGCTGCATGCCTTGGCCGCAGCAACGGCTTCATCAATTAACCCCTGATCTAACTCGCTGTGCTTGGCGTCAAAGCCCTCAGCGTAGACTAGGTTGTCGATACTCTCGCTGAGCGCGTTAAACAGGGTGTCTACTTGGGTGGGCCGAACCTGTGAGCTACCAGCGCCTTGAAATCTTGGTTTTTTCGCGAACGCGCCAATGAGCGCCACACTTTCGCTGTTGTTGATGGGCAAAAGATTAGATGAATTTTTAAGTAACACGCAGGACTCAACGGCAGCTCTGCGCGCAAGTTGGTGGTGTGCGGCAAGGTCAATATTCGGATTGCGCTCTGGCAGTTGGGCGCCAGCTAAACTGATGCAAAGGTTTCTAAGCACGGTATTGTTTAAGTCCGCTTCACTCAGCTCACCGTTTTCTACTGCGTTCAGTACTAACTTATCGTTAATGCCGCCACTGCTGGGCATCTCTAGGTCGAGGCCTGATTGGACGCCTAATACGCGATCATTGGCTGCGCCCCAGTCAGTGACCACGGCGCCATCAAAGCCCCATTCGTCGCGCAGAACCTCGTTTAATAGCCAGTTGTGCTCGCTGCAATATTCGCCGTTCAAGCGGTTGTAGGCACACATGACCATCCACGGTGCAGATTTTTTAACCGCTATTTCAAAACCCTTTAAATAAATTTCGCGTAAGGTGCGCGGGTCTACTATGGCGTCCATATACATACGCCCAAATTCTTGGTTGTTCACCGCAAAGTGCTTTAGGCAGGCGCCCACGCCTTGGCTTTGAATGCCCGATACCAGTGCTGCTGCAATTTCGCCGGAAATCAGGGGGTCTTCAGAAAAGTATTCAAAATTTCTACCGCATAAGGGGTGGCGTTTTATGTTCATACCCGGACCGAGCAAAACGGCGACGTTTTCTTCCACACAATGCTCACCAAGTGCTGCACCAACGTCATGCATCAGTTCTCGGTCCCAAGAGCTGGCCAGGCTAGATGCGGTGGGGAAGCAGGTGGCTGGAATGCTTTTGTTTGCACCCAAATGATCTGCGGCTGCGCCTTGTTTGCGCAGGCCATGGGGGCCGTCTGTGACCATAACTGGAGCGAGTCCTAGGCGCTCAATACCTTCTAGGTGCCAGAAATCTTGGCCGGAACAGAGCTTCGCTTTCTCCTCCAAAGTGAGCTGCGTCAGTAACGCTTGGGCAGCTTGTTTGATTTCAGCTGAGATGGGTTCCGAAGTAGGTTCTGCGTGGCTCACAATATATCCAATGAATTTGATGGCGGTTAGGGTCGCAAAGATTTGTTGTTTTGCCTAGCGCTGGCTGAGGTTTTGTAGTGGCAATAGATGTCCTGCTAAACGCCATTCAATGTCCTTCGTGTGCGTGTTTCAAGCACCTTGCTATTTCATAAGGTGTTGGCACATTCTTAGCCCTAATATTGTTGGTCATTGAATAGGCCAACGCTCTGATTAACCGAATTCATCGAGGCGCTATGTATAGTCCCAACCAACCCTATTCATCTAATCGCTCGCCGGTGGCGGCTGATAATTTGGTCGCAACCTCTCAGCCGCTGGCCGTACAGGCAGGCTTAGATGCCCTGCGTTGTGGGGGTAATGCTGTGGATGCGGCGCTGGCTGCGGCTATTACTCTGGCAGTGGTTGAGCCAAATAATAACGGTCTTGGCAGCGATGCGTTTTGTTTGCTTTGGGATGGCAGTGAAGTGGTGGGCCTAAATGCCTCGGGTCGAGCACCTATGGATTGGAGTCTTGAGCGTTTTCAGGGTCTGAAGAGAATGCCGGAACTGGGCTGGGACAGCGTCACCGTGCCTGGCGCGGTGAGCAGCTGGGTGGCGTTGAGTGATCGCTACGGCAAGTTGGATTTTCCAGATTTGTTTAAATGGGCTATTCATTATGCGCAAGAGGGTTTTTTGGTGGGGCCAAAGTCCGCTTATTATTGGCAGATGTTGGCCCGCTATTACGATGATTTTCCTGATTTTGGCGAGCACTTTTTGCCGGCGCCAAATTCTGGTGAACGCTTCCGCCGGCCTGACTTGGCTAAAAGCCTGCGTCTTATTGCACAAAGTCATGGCCAAGATTTTTATCAGGGCGAGCTAGCTCAAGCCATTGCGGCTGCGTCACTTGCCGGTGGTGGCGCGTTGAATATGGCGGACATGTTGAGTCATCAGGCGGATTGGGTGGCACCTATTGCTCAGCATTATCGCGGTGTGGATTTGCATGAAATACCGCCCAATGGTCAGGGGTTGGCCGCGCAGATTGCGTTGGGCATTTTGCAGCATTTGCCAGTAGGCGAATTAGATACTGCGGCCCAGATGCATCACCAAATTGAGGCGATGAAAATTGCCGTGCATGCCTCGCAGGAGCATTTTGCCGATGCTGGGGCGATGTATTTAAGTCCAGAAGACCTGTTGGAAAAGGGCTCGCTAGAGGCGGCAGCTAAAAGCATTACCGATAAGGCCCAAGGCTTGCCACCAATGACGCTGCCGGTGAGTCACGACACCGTGTACCTCACCTGCGCTGACAGCTCGGGCATGATGGTGTCTTTTATCCAATCTAACTTCCGTGCCTTTGGTTCGGGCATTGTGGTGCCGGGCACGGGCATTGCCATGCAAAACAGGGGTTCTGGGTTCGTGCTTGATGCTGAGCACCCCAACTGTGTGGGACCCAATAAGCGACCTTTCCACACGATCATTCCCGGCTTTGTAACAAAGGACGGCGCACCATTGCTCAGCTTTGGTGTGATGGGTGGACATATGCAGCACCAGGGGCATGTGCAAATGGTCAATAGAATTTGCGACCACGGGCAAAATCCCCAGGCTGCCAGTGATGCGCCACGATGGCATGTTTATCCAGATATGAGTGTGGGGCTAGAGGCGGGGATACCCGAATCGGTCGCCCAAGACCTTAAAGATCGCGGGCATGAGGTACGCTACGACGATAAAGAAAGCACATTTGGTGGCGCCCAACTTATTCAAAAGCTCGCCGACGGTTATGTGGGTGGGTCTGACCATAGAAAAGAGGGCATGGTCGCAGGCTTTTGATTTGTCGTAATATGCAATTTTGAGTATACAAATAGCTAAAAAGTCTATCTAAGCGCTGTTAGTGATGGTAAATATGTGAATAATGCATTTCACGACATATTTATTAGGCAGTGGTACGGATCATGGACATTCCTCAGGCCCTTCGCGACAACCCAATAGAGGGTGGTTTTTGGGACATAGCGCGCGTACACGACGTTTTTCTCGCAACCGAAGGTGAACGCTCTCTGCGCTCTACCGAGCGCTGGTTAGACGCTGCAACTTGGTTGCCCAAAGCGGTAAGTCTTACCCAGCTTGAGGATGAAGACGGTCGCGGGCTGAAAAGCGCGGTGGTCGATAGTTTGCAGGCGGTGGCCAAGCGTAAGAGACAGCCGGTATTCTTCCTGCAAATTGTCAGCGGTGAATTGGCTCCCATCTTGGTCCTCAATGACGGCAGACTATCCCGTCAGTGGCGCTTCTTGCCGCCGAATTATGCCATTGAGCACATTGCGGACGCCCTAGCAGCGGTCTTAGGTGACAAGTCTGGTTTGGTCTGGCCTTTTGGTTCAAGCATTGAGCTGTGCCGTGAATGGGTTGCCCAAGCGAAAACGCATAACATCACGCTGCCTTCGGGGGCGCGTTTAACCATTGGTTTGAGTGCCTTTCACCAGCCCAAGTCCGCCTCAATATCTGCTGTGTTGCAAAAAAAGAGCGCCAGCCCCAATGCGCAACCCGCAGGTCGTTTGGCTTCCAGCAAAGAAATGACCCACCTTGACCGCTTGGAAGCGGAGAGCATTCATATTATGCGTGAGGTGGTGGCTCAAGCTGAAAATCCAGTGATGTTATACAGCGTGGGTAAAGACAGTTCAGTGATGCTGCATTTAGCACGCAAGGCCTTTTACCCAAGCCCGCCGCCGTTTCCATTGATGCACGTAGACACCCGCTGGAAGTTTCAGGCCATGTACGATTTTCGTGATTATATGGCGAAAGAAAGCGGTATGGAGCTTATCGTGCACGTGAACCCTGAAGGCGTGGCGAAGAACATTAACCCTTTCGATCACGGCAGTGCCATTCATACCGATGTAATGAAAACTCAGGGGCTGAAGCAGGCGTTAGATGAGCATGGCTTTGACGTGGCCTTTGGTGGCGCGCGTCGAGACGAAGAAAAAAGCCGTGCTAAAGAGCGCATTTTTTCTTTCCGCAATGCCAATCATCGCTGGGATCCAAAGAATCAAAGACCAGAGTTGTGGAATTTGTACAACGGCTACAAAAATCCCGGCGAGAGTATTCGGGTATTTCCATTGTCCAATTGGACGGAATTAGATATTTGGCAATATATTTACCGGGAGCAAATTCCTATTGTGCCGCTGTATTTTGCAGCCGAACGACCGGTGGTGGAGCGCGATGGCATGTTGGTGATGGTGGATGATGATCGCATCAAGCTGGCACCTGGTGAGCAAATTGAAAGTAAATTAATTCGCTTTCGCACATTGGGTTGCTACCCTCTCACCGGAGCAGTTGAGTCTGATGCAGACGATCTTTCGTCTATCGTTTTAGAATTGCTCAATAGCCGGACCAGCGAGAGAGAGGGTCGGGCCATTGATTCGGATTCATCCGCTTCCATGGAGAAGAAGAAGCAAGAGGGGTATTTCTAGTGCAAACCCAGATAGAAAATTTGTCGCCAGAAGAGGCGCGCCGTCGTGTGGATGAATATTTGCAGGGACAAAGCGAATTAGACCTTTTGCGTTTTATTACCTGTGGCAGTGTGGACGATGGCAAAAGTACCCTCATCGGGCGCATGCTTTACGAGGCGCAACTGGTCTTTGATGATCAAGTCACTGCGCTGAAAAACGACTCCAAACGCCAAGGCACCCAGGGCGGCGACATAGACTTTGCACTGTTAGTAGATGGCCTGGCCGCTGAACGTGAGCAAGGCATTACCATTGACGTGGCCTACCGATTTTTTGGTACCGAGCACAGAAAGTTTATTGTCGCGGATACGCCCGGGCACGAACAATACACCCGCAATATGGTCACCGGCGCATCTACCGCAGATGTGGCTGTCATTTTGGTTGACGCCTCCCAGGGCATTTTGACGCAAACCCGGCGGCACTCTTTTTTGACATCGCTGTTGGGTATTCCTCATGTGGTGCTGGCTATCAATAAGATGGACCTTGTGGACTATGATGAAGAAACCTTTCACAAGATTACCGAGCAATACAACGAATTTGCCAAGCAGCTGACCTTTAAGAGTATTACGCCCATTGCGTTATCTGCGCTCAAGGGCGACAACGTGATTCAACGCTCAACTCAGATGCCTTGGTATCAGGGGCCAACATTGCTGGGTTTTCTAGAGACCGTAGAAGTAGGTCGCTTGAATAGCGAGCATGGGTTTCGCTTTCCAGTGCAGTGGGTGAATCGTCCTAATGCAGAGTTTCGTGGATTTTCCGGCGCGGTCGCGGCTGGCAGCATCGCCAAAGGCGACGCCGTAAAAATTATGCCGAGTGGCCTAGAGGCCGCTGTTGAAGACATTGTTTTGTTCAAAGACAGTTTGGATCAGGCGCTGTCTGGTCAGAGCGTGACACTGACATTAGACCGCGAAGTGGATGTGTCTCGCGGTGACGTCATTGTAGCCGCGGACGATGTGTGTGACGTTTCTGACCAATTTGATACGTCGTTAGTTTGGATGGAGGCAGATAACGGTTATGTGGGCCGGTCTTACTGGCTGATGCTGGGTGCAACACGCATTAACGCCACTCTGACCGAAATTCGTTACAAATATAACGTTAACTCGCTAGAGCAGTTGCCTACCCGCAGTTTGGGTTTGAACGATATCGGCCGGGTGTCACTGAGCGTTGATCAACCCATTCCTTACGAATCCTATGCCCAGTGCGCAAGTATGGGCTCGTTTATTTTGATGGACCGTTACAGCCATGCCACTGTGGCCGCGGGCATGATCAATTTTGGTTTGCGCCGCGCACAAAACTTGTACCCCCAAGATCACAGCGTGAACACACAGGCGCGGTCGCAGTTGATGGGCCATAAAGGCAAGGTGTTCTGGTTAACAGGATTGAGTGGGTCAGGTAAATCTACCGTTGCCAACGCTTTTGAAAAAGCCCTACAGGCTCAAGGCGTGCACAGCTATATCCTAGATGGCGACAATATTCGAACAGGACTCAATAAAGACCTAGGCTTCACCGAAGCGGATCGTGTAGAAAATATCCGCCGCACGGCAGAAGTGGCCAAACTGATGAAGGATGCCGGGTTGGTAGTGATTACCGCATTTATCTCTCCGTTTCGTTCCGAGCGAGACATGGCTAGAAGCCTATTTAGTGATGACGAGTTTGTTGAGGTGTTCTTAGATGTCTCTCTGGAAACCGCAGAGGGCAGAGACCCTAAAGGCCTTTACCGCAAAGCGCGGCAGGGTGAGTTGCCGCACTTTACTGGCATAGACTCCCCTTATGAAGCGCCTGAAACTGCGGAGCTTATTCTCGATACCGACGCTTTAAATGTTGAGCAGTGCGTAGACAAACTTATGGCGTTGACTTAGAGCCGTGGGTAACCCAGTGAAAAACGCAGCGGCACCTGAGGGCGATTCGCATTTGCGTAGTGTGGCCAAAGCTTTTTCTTGGCGGGTCATTGCCACGCTAACAACCGGCGTCATAGCTTATTTGGTAACGGGTAGGCTAGACACTGCTGCGCTCATCGGCGGCATTGAGTTCGTGTTTAAAATCGGCATATTTTATGTTCACGAGCGTGTTTGGATGTGGCAGGGCAGTCTGGGTCGTTAGTCGCGCGCTACGTTCAACTTTGTCTGTGAATAAATATATTGAATAAGGTGAGGTGAGGCTAAGGTATGAGGTTAACGTTTTTGGTTAATTACGACCTTGCCGCGCTGTTGGCCTTAAACCATCTACTGCCTGCCTGCAAACAACACGACGTGTCAGTGTTCTATACACGTAAAACCTCATCGCCGAATGAGTATTCTTTTCAATCAGCGAAGCAGCCAACGGCCCAGCCGAAAACCCAACCCAAAACTTATCCAACAGCGCTGCAAAATCTTGCAGTATTTGAGGCAAAAGTTTTAACCGAAGACACTCGTCTTGCAAGCTTCAGTAATTTAGGTGCAATTGAATTAAACGACATCAACGGCGCTGACTTCCAGACCTTTACGGCATCCGCCCCAGATCTAGTCGTCAGTATCAGGCACATGTCGATACTCAAATCCCCGGTCATTGAAGTGCCTAAGCTCGGTGTGATCAATTTGCATTCAGGCTTGTTGCCCGGTTACCAGGGCGTTATGTCCACGTTTAGAGCCATGGTCAATGGCGACGTGAATCTCGGCACAACCCTGCACTTTATAAAAGATGCCAGCATCGATAGCGGGCCGATTATTGCCCAATCTAAAACCCTTGCACGTTACGACAAATCTTATCTATGGAATGTGCTGAATCTATATCGCGATGGCTGCACCAATGTGCTCACGACAATTGATTCAGTTGCCGAAGGGGAAGTGTTACAAGCCAAGTCTCAAGAGGGCGAGGCTGAGTATTTTACTTATCCAAGTGATGACGAGATTGACGCTGCGCCATTCCGTTTGTTTGAGGACAATGAATCCTTGCCTCAATACCACAGCTAGCACAATGCAGTGTATTGCTTTCGGGGTTAGTGGGCAGACGCTTTATAGGGTGATCCGTGATTTCGTTTTCTTCACAGCTAAGTGGATAATTTTTTAGCCTTCGGATTCGGTCCATCAAATATGAATTATTTGAAATCACGGGTTATATTGAGCGCAACGCTCACTACTACTATTCAAGGATCCTTCACTTCATGCAGGCCAAAGATCAATCGGCGAATCTTCCCTTGGACACCCAAGGCTTAGCGGCCCTAGCCAACCTCTATCACGCCTACTTCCTAGGTTTGCAGTTAATGGTCTCCACCCGCCTGGGTGAGAAGGTCATGGAGCAGTGGATGTTTCGTCTGTTTCGCCGTCAGCATGAAGCAAAATTTCTCACCAGTTTTAACAAGTTAGGTTTAGACCAATTGCCCCATGCGGTTGCGTGCGCCCAATACCACACGCTGTCTAATGGCATGGGTGGTGTGCCAGTGGAATACATGTATGAAAATGATACGAAAGCCTGGGTGCGGTTTCGTTACCCACGCTGGATGTACGCTGGGCCTACCATTTGCGGCGTGACTGACGCAGTGAGTCGCGGCTTTTTGCAGGGCTGGTACGGACATAATGGCGTGTCGCTGAATAATCCTCGGCTGGGTTTTGTTTGTGTCTCTGAAGATATGACTGGAGAATTTGGCCTCTGTGGTTACTTTAAAGAATTCCACCGCGATCTTTTGCCCGACGAGCGCCTGACCTATGTGCGCCATGAGCGACCACCTGCCTTTAAGTCCGCGGAGCAGCCACAAGCGCCAAAAGGTCAGTGGGATGAAGCGCGCCTTTTAAAAGCACAGCGTAATTACCCAATGGAATATCTGCGCAATGGCTTGATCGAGTTGGCAAGTGTGATTGGCCCTGAAGAGGCTCAGCGTCATGGCGAGTTGGCAGCGCGGTTGATTGGTTTGCAGTATGCGCGCGAAACAGCCCAGCTTTTGCAGATGCCAGAAGAGGAGGATGCGTCAGCGGAGGAAGATTTAGCGCGGTCCGCTATGCTTTTGGCGCGGTTGTTTCGCGCCATGGATGATCGAGTAGAGGTGATGGCGGACGATCAAGGCAGTGCTGGGGTTGTTCTACTGCACGGTGGCCTGCGCATAGTTCGTGGTCTGGAGGAGGCGGATATGGCGCTGGTACTGTCATGTTGGGGAGAGCTTTGGAGTGGCTTTCTTAATGCCGACCGACAGCTGAAATCTCTAGAGGTATATTTGGACGGGGAAGGTTTGCGTTGGCTGGTGAACACTAATCCAGGCTAGTTGGCCCCAGAGTCTATAGCGGTTAAGGTGCGTACTGATTTTTTTGACGAAGGCTTTGCCACTCGTTGCTTGTTTGCGAGCAGTTTTTGCGAGCAGCCATCACAAGTACGCTGGTGTTATTTGCGAGCTTTAACTGTCGAAACGAAAGATCCGGTAAGCGACAAATTGGGGAATTGGATGATTTTATTAGGACGTATTTTGTCAGGCTTAATACTGATGAGCTTGGTCAATGCTGCGTTGGCAGATGACTACTCGGCCCCCCGTGGACCCGGTGGCAAGCCCGATTTAAATGGTGTTTGGCAGGTCTTCAATCGGGCCAACTACGACATTGAGCCCCATGCGGCTCGTGCTTCACTGGCCATGGTCGAGGGCGACTTAGGCCCCGTGCCGGCGCCCTCTATTGTCGCCATTGGCTCGCTGGGTTCAGTGCCAGGTGGGTTAGGTGTGGTGGTGGGCGACAAAATTCCCTACAGCCAAAAAGGTCTCGCGAAAAAACTGCAAAACCAAGCCGCTTGGCTTACCAGTGATCCAGAAATTAAATGCTACCTGCCCGGCATTCCTCGGGCCAACTATATGCCTTATCCGTTTCAAATTTTGCACAGTGAAAGCGCCCTATTCTTCTCTTACGAATACGCGGGTGCCGTACGCAATATTCATCTCACAGACCCGGGCGAGGCCCCCATTGATTCTTGGATGGGCCAGTCTTACGGCTATTGGGAGGGCGATACGCTGGTGATTGAGGTGACGGGCCAAAATGATCGAACTTGGTTCGACCGCGCCGGCAATCACCACAGTGATGTGATGAAAGTCACCGAGCGTTATACGCCCACCAGCGATTACACTATGGATTACCAGGTGGCTATTGAGGACGATAAGACCTTCACTGCGCCATGGCAGATGCAAATGACTTTGTATCGCCGTACGGGAGCGGATGCGCAAATACAGCAGTTTAAGTGTGTGGAGTTTGTAGAAGAGCTAATGTACGGGTCTTTACGTAAGGGCGTGCACAAGGGCGCTGACCACGACGTTAAGTAGTTATTTTTAAGCCTGATTAAAGAAGTTTATGAAACTCACCGTCTATCTTATTTTCCTCGTGCAGTTTTTGCTCTGGGGCTGCGGCGCTAAACAAGAGACCTTGTCTATTGCCACGGGAGGTCCAGCCGGACTCTACTACCCTATTGGCGGCGGCATGGCCTCAATCTGGTCCGCTGAATTAGATGCCGTGAATGTTAAAGCGGAGGTCACTGGCGGGTCTGTGATTAATGTCATTCAGGTGTCTCGTCGCGAAAGTGATATGGGTATAGCCATGGCAGATGTGGTGACTGACGCCTACAAAGGGCAGGGGCGCTTCCCCCAGCCGCTGCCGCTGAACGTATTGTTTACCGCCTACCCAAATATTGTGCACATTCTCACCTTGGCGGATAACGGCATAGACAGCCTTGAAGATATGCGCGGCAAGCGTATATCTGTTGGCGCCCAAGGTTCGGGCACCGCTGTTGCGGCAGAAAATGTGCTCACTGGACTGGGCATTGGTATGGAAGAAATAGCCGTGCGATACCTGAGCTTTGGCGAATCTACTTCCGCGCTGAAAGACGGCACCATCGACGCTGGCTTCGTTGTGGGTGGTTTGGGCTTGGCAGCGGTGACTGAACTTGCCGTGACCCGAGACCTGAAATTAATCAGCCTGAGTGAAGCGCAACTGCAACGGCTCGGCGAGCAGTTTCCCGCATATGCGGGCTACGTTATTCCAGCGGGCACCTATACGGGCATTGACACAGACACCTCTGGACTTGGTATTTGGAGTGTCATAGTTGTGCATGAAGATATGCCAGAGCAATTGGGCTTTGCCCTGACCTGCAAGCTCTACCAACGCCGTGACCAATTACTCAAAGTCTCTCAGGTGGCCAAGGCCATGACGGTGGCCAATATTCATAAGCTGGCTGCGGTGCCGTTGCATCCCGGTACACAGCGTTATCTAAAAGATCCGAATGCTGCGTGTAATGAAGCGGGTGCTGAGTTGGCTAGCGGTGCTGGCAGATGAAGAGCGCAGCGGTGATAGGTTAGAAGATGTTGTCCGAACATAATAAAGATCACTGGCTGGTCGGCCGTATTGCGCTGTTGGCCGCCGTTGGGTTATCAATTTTTCAGTTGTGGCAGCCTTTAGCTGGATTTTTTCCCGCAGAATTTTTGCCTTTTGAATCGGTCTTAGGCCTGCAACCTGCCACTTACTTCAGGCCAATCCACTTGTGCTGGATTTTGTGTCTGGGGTTCCTGGTTTATCCACTGAGTACTCAGGTTAGTACTCAGGTTAGTGCTTTGCGCTGGCTAGACTTCGTTTCCATCTTCGCGGTGCTTTGGGCCAGTGGAAGGATTTTGAGCTTTGACTACCGCTCTATAGAACACCTGTTAAATGGCCTGAGTAATGAAGATTTTGCTGCCGGCCTAATTATTGTTGTGGCCACCCTTGAGATGGCCAGGCGCTCGGTGGGCGTTGTGATGACGGTGGTGGGTTTGGTCTTTTTGATCTACAGCGCATATGGCAATGTGCTGCCAGATGTCCTAGCCAGCAAAGGGTTCAGCATTGAGCGCATTATTCGCTTTCAAGTATTCACTGGGGCCGGGCTTTATGGCGCGCCCATTGGTATTGCTGCCGGTGCGGTGTTTAGTTTTGTATTGTTTGGCGCGTTTTTGCAGGTGACCGGCGCGGGACAGTTTTTAATTGATTTATCTTTTGCCGCCGCGGGTAAGTACCGGGGCGGTCCGGCCAAAGCATCAGTGCTTGCGTCAGCGGCCATGGGTTCAATATCTGGCAGTGCCATTGCCAATACGGTAACCACGGGGTCGCTGACAATTCCTATGATGAAGAAGCTCGGTTATAAGCCAGAGCAGGCGGCGGGTATAGAAGCGGCTGCGTCCACGGGGGGGCAGATCATGCCGCCAATTATGGGGGCCGGCGCTTTTGTCATGGCAGAGTTCACTAAAACCCCATATGGCGAAATTGTTTGGATCGCACTGGTACCCGCGATTTTGTACTTTAGTTCAGTGCTTTTATACGTTCACCTAATGGCAGCCAAGGCAGGCTTTAAAGGTATGCAGGGGCAACCTGGCGCTTGGGGCGTGTTTATTAACGGTTTGCATTTTATGTTGCCCCTGGGTTTGATCACTGCATTGCTGTTATGGAACTACTCACCCGTATTGGTGGGCGTAGCAGGCACTGCTGCTGTAGTGGTGGCAAGTCTATTGCGCAAGCACACACGTATTGGCTTAAGGCAATTGCTGGAGGGTCTTAAACAAGGCGCAATGCTGGCGATTTCAATTTCTATTGCCTGTGCGGTGGCTGGCATTGTGGTGGGCGTTATTGGTCAGACTGGTGTGGGTCTGCAGTTTACAGAATCCGTTGTATCGCTCAGCAGTGGCCAGCTCTGGTTGGCTTTGTTGCTCGTGGCCATTGCCGCCCTAGTACTGGGTATGGGTTTGCCGGCGACGGCTGCCTATATTGTCTTGGCAGTGATGACCGGTCCGGCATTGCAAGAGCTGGGTTTGGCGTTAATCACCGCGCACATGATTATATTTTGGCTGTCACAGAGTTCTAACGTTACCCCACCTATTGCCTTGGCAGCCTTTGCCGGAGCAGGTATTGCCGGTGCTGCGCCCATGCGTTCGGCAGTGGAAGCCTTTAAGTTAGCCAACGGCCTGTTTGTTATTCCGTTGATGATGGCTTACTCGCCGCTGTTGTTAACATCAGAATTCGGTTGGGCGCCGGTGCTTGGGGCAGCGGTGGTTACAATGACCATGATTGTGGCCGTAGCGGTTTGTGTTGAAGGTTATTTGTTTACTCATGTGGCCAACGTTTCGCGTTGGGCCTCATTACTGGTGGCTGGACTGTTGGTCTATCCCAACGATGTGAGTCACTACACTGGCTTGTTCTTGGCGTTAATGGTGTTTGCGAAGAACTATTTCGACAGCCGGCGACAAACGGCGAGCTAACTAATGCTGCCCAATCTTAATCAATTCTAAGTTGGGTGAGTGTTATCTCGTTGGTTTAACCACGCCTCGTGGGGAGTGAATTTATCGCCCTCCCAAAATCCCCATTCGCTGTTTTTGCTGCCTGTGATGATAAAGGTCCACACCGGCTTGCCGCCGAGGAGGTGCACAATGTGCCTGTGTTTGGCGCAGCGAAAATGCGGACGCCAAGCTTTCACCTCAACTAAGCCATCACTTTTTGGCGTTCTTTCTAAATAGGCGCTAAAGGGCATGGTGATGAACCACCACGGGTGGTCGTGAAAGGCGCGGTCGTCATCACCCTTATGAAATTTGTGTAACCGTATGGTGAAGCCTAACCATATGATCCAGCGTTCCAAATAAGGCTGGTTGTCGTCAAAAACCAGATCATGGGTGCAGCCGAATTTGGCCGAACCAATGGCCCATATTTTTTCGAAATAGATCATTTATGAGTCATCTTTTGGTCTTCTTGGGATCTTCTATGGGTCATATTGGGGTCAATACACATTTAAGTGGTTTAGTATAAAGTGGATTATTCATTTGGTTAAGTTGTAGAGGAAAATCTATGCAAGTAATTACGCAATCCCCCGAGCTTGATAATGCGTTGGTAGACGCCTCTAACTGGGCAGACGAAAAATGGGTGCATGACCAGTTCACTTGGCTGCGCGAGAACGCACCTCTGCAACAGCTGTCTCCCGAAGGCTTTGAACCATTTTGGAACGTCACCCGCTATAACGACATTAAAGAAATTGAAGGCAATAAACAGGTCTTCATTAACGATCCGCGTCCGGTCTTGGGCTTGCAAATGGTCAATGAGGTTATGCAGCAAATGTCTGGGCGTAAGCACTTGGTGAGATCCCTTGTGCAAATGGATGACCCAGATCATATGAAGTATCGCCGCCTGACCCAAGGTTGGTTTATGGGCAGTAACTTGCGCAAGTTGCAGGGCCGTGTCGATGAATTAGCCGACCAATATGTGTCGCGTATGGCGGACATGAGTGGGGAATGTGATTTTGTCAAAGATGTCGCCATGTGGTTTCCGCTGCGGGTGATTATGTCCATTCTCGGCGTGCCTGAGGAAGACGAGCCATTAATGCTTAAGTTGACGCAGGAATTGTTTGGCAGCACCGACCCTGACGTCACTCGCTCCTTCGACATGATGGAATTTATGGACGTGGTTTTAGACTTTGAAAAGTATTTTGCTAAGTTGACTCAGGCTCGGCGCGAAAACCCCACAGATGATGTGGCCTCACTCATTGCAAATGCCGAAGTAGATGGCGCGCCCATTCCTGAACATGAGGCCAATGGTTACTACATTATTATTGCTACTGCGGGTCATGACACCACGAGTTCATCCACCGCAGGCGGGCTATTGGCGCTGCTACAAAACCCTGTTCAAATGGCCAAGCTGCGCGGTGATTTGGATGCGCATTTGCCTACCGCAATTGACGAGATGATTCGCTGGGTCAGCCCAGTGCGGCACTTTATGCGCACGGCCACAGAAGATTGCGTGGTTGCCGGTCAGACTATTCGCGCTGGCGAGTCGGCGCTGCTTTGGTATCCATCGGCTAATCGTGACCCAGCAATATTTCCTGAGCCCGATGAATTCCGTGTGGACCGTAAAGGCGCCAAGCAATTGGCCTTTGGGTTTGGTGCCCACGTTTGCCTTGGCCAGCACCTTGCCCGAATGGAGATGAGTGCCTTGTTCAAGGCGCTGCTCAACCGTGTTGAACACATAGAGTTAGCGGGCGAACCCACCTATATGCAGTCTACTTTTGTGGGTGGCCTGAAGAGCCTGCCCATTCGCTATCGCATGAAGTAGCGCCGAGTTGAGCGAGTCTTTCGCTAGGGCGACCCAGACCCTCCTTGTAGGAGATATGCATTTAGAGGTGGCGTCGGAAAATGGCGGCAGCATTGTGAGCTTGCATCGGGGCGATCAGATTCTGATGCAAGGGCGTCCAGGTGAAGCGCATTTGGCCTGCTTTCCCATGGTGCCTTATTGCAATCGCATTGCCCGTGGGCACTTTGCTTTCCAAGGCCGCAATATAGCGCTGACACCTAATTTTCCCAGCGAAGTAAATACCATTCACGGCATGGGGTGGCAGGCCCCTTGGCAGGTGATTAATAAAACGGTAGATGCACTCCACCTTGGTTATGACCACGATGCAGCAGCCAGCGCCGCCAGCGGTTGGCCGTGGACTTTTCGTGCGACGCAAACCTTCAAACTGACTGAAGATGAATTGGCGATTCATTTGCAAGTGACCAATACCAGCACCCAGCCGATGCCTGCGGGGCTGGGCCTACACCCGTTTTTTCCAGCGCCAGAGCAGACCTTTCTAACCAGTCAATTCAGCCACACATTGCAGGTGGATGATCATTGGATACCCACTCATCAGCGCCCTTTGCGGGCAAAGGGTGATCCCTTTAAGGGTCTACCTGTTGGCGGCCAGGACATTGACAATATTTTTCTCGGCAGGCGCGTAGCGCCCACATTGCAATGGCATAACCAGCCGTGGAAATTACGCCTCACAGCGTCAAATAGTCTGCCCCATACGGTGATTTATGCGCCTCAAGCGGGAGGGTTTGTCTGCGTGGAGCCCATTAGCCATGTACCCAATATTCTCAATGCCAGCACGAGCATAGGTGGGTTTAACACTGCCCAGATGTGTGTGCTGGGCATCGGTGAGTCTTTGTCTGGCAGTGCTGGGTTTTTGACGCTGAGAAATGATTCAGTGTGACCTAGCAGGCTTTTCTTTCAGGCGCTTGGGTGCCTTGAATTCTCTCGCTTTCGTGTCGCTTTTCTCTCGTTTTTTTGGCCCTTTTATGGCGCTTTTGCCGTCCTTTTTGCCGCGCACTTTTCTTTTCGCGGATGGGGCTTCTCCAGTGCGAATATTAACTTTGCGATACCCTGATTTGGCGCTCCCAGATTGGTCATTATCATGCTAGATTTGACGGTTAATAGATCTTAACGAGTTGAGGAGTTTGGCAATGGCTGAAGCACGAGAATTTAAGCAAATTGGAACGAGCCCTGTGCGTCCAGATGGCATTGATAAAGTCACAGGCCGCGCCCAGTTTGGTGCTGATATGATTCTGCCCAACATGATTCACGGTAAGGTGTTACGCAGCCCCCATGCTCACGCCAAGATTAAGAGTGTCGATTTAAGTGGCGCGTTAGCAATTCCCGGCGTTTTCGCGGCAATCAGCGGTGCAGATTTTCCCGGTGGTGCTTTAGAAGGCGAGGCCAGCGGCGAAGGGGGAGGGTCTTTAACAGACATCGCTAAAAACGTTATTGCCAGAAACAAAGTGCTTTATCACGGCCATGCAGTTGCGGCGGTTGCCGCCTCAACGCCGCGCTTGGCGCAGGAAGCTCTGAAAGCTATTAAGGTTGAATATGAAACACTGCCACCGGTCCTAGATGTGGTGGCGGCTATGGCGGATGCCTCGCCATTGGTTGACGAAAACAACTTCACCAACCTGCCTGAGAAGCCCGAAAACCCCAGCAACGTAGCCAATGTCGGTCGCTTAGAGCGCGGCAACTTGGATGAGGGTTTTGCGGCGGCGGACATAGTTGTTGAGCGTGAGTTTAAATGTCCTATGGCGCACCAAGGGTACATTGAACCCCATGCATGTGTGGCGAGTATTGATGAGACCGGTCGCGGTACCGTCTGGTGTTCTACCCAGGGTCACTTTGAATTTCGTACCGCCACGGCAAAAATGCTGAACAAAAATATTGCCGACCTCAAGTTTGTTGCCACTGAAATTGGCGGTGGTTTTGGCGGTAAAACTGTCGTTTACCTAGAGCCTTTGGCCACCATGCTGTCGGAAAAGTCCGGTCGCCCAGTGAAAATGTCGATGAGCCGCGAAGAGGTCTTTCGCGCCACCGGTCCTGCCTCGGGCACTGTTGCAAGGGTGAAAGTGGGTTTGAAGAATGACGGCACCATTACAGCGGCTCAGTCTTGGATTGCCTTTGAAGCAGGCGCTTTTGCTGGCGCACCCTATATGCCTGGCGCTATGACCATTTATGCACCTTACAAGTTAGAGAACTTTTTGGTGGAGACTTTTGACGTGCTAGTGAACAAGCCAAAGGTTGCGGCCTATCGTGCGCCCGGCGCGCCCCAAGCCATGCACGCTTTTGAATGTGCATTGGATGAGGCCGCACAACTATTAGATATGGACCCTATTGATCTGCGTTTACATAACGCCGCTGAAGAGGGCACCCAAGCTTCCTACGGACCTAAGTATCCTGTTATCGGTTTTAGAGAATGTCTTGAGGCCGCTAAAAATCACCCCAATTATGCTGCGCCCATTCCTGAAGGTGCAGGCCGCGGTGTTGCTGCGGGTTTCTGGTTTAACGTGGGCATGCAGTCTAGTGCCGAGGTGCATATTAATGACAACGGTACCGTGATGGTTGTTGAAGGCAGCCCAGATATTGGTGGCTCAAGAGCGTCCATGTGTCTTATGGCGGCGGAAACTCTGGGTATTGAGTATGCAGATGTGCGCGCACAAGTGGGCGACACAGAAAGCACCGGATTTTGTAATGTTACAGGCGGAAGCCGTACTACATTTGCTACCGGCATGGCGGTGACTCAAGCGTGTGAAGACGTCATTGCTGACTGCAAGCGTCGTGCAGCCATGACATGGGGCTTAGATGAAGACCAAGTTGAATGGGAAGACGGTCAAGCAATTCCGGGTCCGGGTGTGAACGCAGACGTGAAACCGTTGAGCCTGGCAGAACTAGCAGGCAAAGCGGCTAAGACCGGTGGTCCTATTCAGGGGCGTGCCTCTCTTAACGCTCAGGGCGCTGGCGCAAGTTTCTCAGTGAATTTTGCTGACATCCGAGTGGATCGCGAAACAGGCAAAGTAGATGTGTTGAGTTACACCGCCATTCAAGACGCGGGCAAAGCCATTCACCCGGCTTACGTAGAAGGTCAGATGCAAGGCGGCGCCGCTCAAGGTTTGGGTTGGGCGTTAAACGAAGAGTATATTTTTGATGACGCAGGTATTCTGCAAAATGCTGGGTTCTTGGATTATAGAATTCCAGTGGCCTCGGACTTGCCGATGATTGATACACACATTGTAGAAGTGGCTAATCCAAGACATCCATTTGGTGTTAGAGGCGTGGGCGAGACGCCCATCGTTGCGCCGTTGGCTGTGGCAACTAATGCCATTTCGAGATCCTTGCAACAACGAGTCTGTGAACTGCCTTTATCGCCACCGCGCTTGTTGGCAGAAATTGACGGTTAGTATTTAAACTGCGCTCGAT
>Ga0233444_10001818_pt1 | contig 23354 bp, 18 predicted proteins | sample SI_124_October20_6_FD_182792 | JGI IMG/M metagenome (GOLD analysis project Ga0233444, IMG submission 182792) | Seawater microbial communities from Saanich Inlet, British Columbia, Canada - SI_124_October2016_10_MG | ecosystem: Environmental > Aquatic > Marine > Inlet | place: Canada: British... | reverse complement strand
TCGGTTAGAATAACAGATCAAACAGGAGTCGCAACCCCTAGTTCAAATTTTGGTGGAGCTTACATCACGGGGACCCCCAGTGGAAACATTTATTTCTCTCATTGGGTTAGAGTGAGTGGCGATCAATTTGATGGAATTTATAAATGTTTTAAAACCATTGAACCAAATCAAATCCCCGAAGGTGATTACTACCTAAGAGCAGAAACAACTAACATTAATGACCTCAATGGGTTTGATGCTATCCGACCTGCTAATGTTAGTGTTAGTGTGATTAATCCTGCTCAAGGCTGCACTTATGCTTCATTAAACATTATTTATGGGGGGCTCAACCAAAATATAATCCAAGGAGACGCCATAGAAACCATTAGCATACAATTAGGTACCGACTGTGTTGATAACGATAATAATAATACTATTCTCAACTCCTCATCAGAAGGTTTACCCGCTGGGGTAACATATAGCTTTGATGGAGCTAACAATATTATTATTGTGAGTGGTACACCCTCTTTACAAGGAACTTATAGTTATGTGATCGAATATTACAATGGTCAAACAATTGATAGTTCGACAGTATCTGCCACAATTGGAGGAACAATCGCTGTCATTGCAAATTCTACCACCTCAACTTCAACTGCGAATTCTGGAAATATATATTTTGAAAATGGCACTTGTAAATGTCCGAATGCTACTGTGGGAGAAACCTCAGAAATTAATGGTATTACTTATACAGCAGTAGATGACACTTCTTTACGAAGTGAGATCGCAACAGGAAATGTAAATTTATGTACTTCCTTAGTAACTGATATGAATGTGCTCTTTAATGAAAATAGTTCATTTAATGAAAATATAAGTTTTTGGGACACATCAAATGTACTTGGTATGCAACTTACTTTTGCTGGTGCGTCCTCGTTCAACCAGGATATCAGTAACTGGAATACACAAAATGTAGGTGCAATGAATGGAATGTTTGCTGGAGCAACATCTTTCAATCAAAATATTGGAGGATGGGATATTTCAAGCGTAACGGACACATGGGAAATGTTTCTATATGCTTCTTCCTTTAATCAAAATTTAAGTTCTTGGAATACGAGTAACATTATTAATATGAGAAGTATGTTTGAAGGTGCATTAACATTTAATCAAAACATCTCAAATTGGGATACATCTTCTGTAACAGATATGAGTAGAATGTTTTTTGAAGCCACCAGTTTCAATCAAAATATTGGGGGATGGAATTTAATTAATGTGCTATTAATCGACAATATGTTCAATGGAGCTACTGTTTTTAATCAAAATATTGGAGGGTGGAATACATCGAATGTATTTGGTATGTCAGGAGTTTTCGATTCTGCTGAGAGTTTTAATCAAGACATTAGCAATTGGATCACTTCTTCCGTCAAAAATATGGAAAGCATGTTTTATGGGGCATATTCATTCAATAAGGATATTGGAAATTGGGATACAAGTCAAGTAAATGACATGAATAATATGTTTAGGGATGCATCTGTATTTAATCAAGATCTCTCCAACTGGTGCGTAGAAATAATTACTAATGAACCTGAAAACTTTGCAACTAATGCTGCATTAACTCAAGAGAATCAACCGGTATGGGGAGCAGCTTGCGGAGGAAATAACAATACAGCAGATCAGGATGGAGATGGTGTTGAGGATAGTGTCGATCTGTGTCCATACACGCCACAAGGGCAAAGTGTTGATGCCGCAGGTTGTCCAATAAACAATGTTAGCTGCGATTTCACTATAGTTGCTAACCCCTTTGATCAATCGCTAGAATTCTGTCCCGGGAAAGCAATTACTCCTTTTGAATTTATAGTAGAGTCCAATTGTAGCTCTTCTTCTCTTTCTATTGACGTAACTGGCTTACCCAATGGAATTGACTATATCATTAAATCAATAGATGCTATTACCACCTTAACTTTTCAAGGAACGCCGACAACCCTAGGAAATGAAATAGCTAATATTAATATCTCAACGAGTAACTTCTCTTCTTCTGTGGGAGGACTAATTATTATTGATGAAAATTGTGGCGAGGGAGGGTCTGGAACTGGAACAGATACTACAAACGGGCAATACGATTCAGACTTTGACGGTGTGCCAGACCAATTTGACGATTGTCCTTACACGCCAATAGGTCAAGTAGTAAACCCCTTAGGTTGTCCTATTGAGCAAATCAATTGTTCTTTATCAATTGAAGGCAACATCAGAAAAGACATTTGTCTTGACCAAGAAATCGAACCTATTCGCTTAGCATTATCGACCAGCTGTACGAGTACTTTCATTGATGCAAATATTATCGGATTACCTCCAGGACTGAGTTATTCGATGGAAAAAACTGAAGATGGGAATGAATTCATCATAGATGGTAAAGCATTTATCCCAGGGGATTATCAAGTAACAGTATTCTTTTATGATGTAGATAATTATGTTGAGCAAACAATCAATGGGCGAATTCGTGTACAAACAGATTGTAGTGCTACGGGAACTGGAACACAAAATGATCGTGACAAAGATGGTATCATTGACGAAAATGATCTTTGTCCTAACACTCAAGAAGGAGCAAGTGTAGATGAAAATGGTTGTGCCATTAGCGATGGAGATTGTACCATTGAAATTAATGAACCTGCCAATTTAGGAGACGAAATTGAATTGTGTATTAATACAGCTATGGATCGACTGGTCTTTACCATAGACAGTAGTTGTAATAACTCTCGTATTGAAGTATTAGTAGAAGGATTACCGCCAGGTATTGACTACTACTTTTATTTGACTCCTTATGAAAAAGAATTTGTATTGTATGGGGTGCCGTATATACCTGGCACCTTTGAAGTAAATGTTATTATAACAGATACTAAAAACAATGTACAACAAGCCGTGGGTGGGACAATTGTTATAAAAAATGATTGTGAACAAGACCCATCAACAACTGGTACAACAACCTTTGAAGACCAAGACAATGACGGTGTAAAAGACGATCAAGATGAATGTCCCAATACCGCTCCTGGTACTGCCGTAGATCCTAAAGGATGTAGTGCAAAGCAGCAGGCAGATAACTTCTTAGGGGATGATGATAATGATGGAGTATTGAATTTTATCGATGCTTGTCCAGATACCGCAGCTGGGGTAATAGTTGATCCTAGAGGATGCTCACAGGAGCAAGGTGGTGTTTCTGACTATATACTCGATACAGATGCAGATGGAATAATTGACCTTATTGATCTTTGTCCAGATACTGCAGAAGGTGATACTGTGAATGAATTTGGTTGTTCTCAAGCACAATTGGCTGAAATTACTGATTTCGATCAAGACGGAGTAGATAATGAATTTGATCAGTGTCCCTTTACTCCACCAGGACAGCAAGTAAACGAAAACGGCTGTTCAGCCATTGATAAAGATTATGATCTAGACGGCGTACCTGATTCAGTTGACGCCTGCCCTAACACACCTGCAGGGGAATATGTAGATGAATATGGTTGTGCCATTGTAGAAAATGATAGTGATTTTGATGGAATCGTGAATGAGCTCGACCAATGTCCTTATTCTCCGCCCGGGATTGCTGTAAATGAGCTAGGTTGTAGCGAAGTTGAACAGCAAGCTAAAAATGATAACGCAGACGATGATGGTGACGGAATCATCAACCTCATTGATATCTGTCCAGACACACCAGAAGGAACCATTGTAAATAAAGTAGGCTGTACCCCAGAGGAAAGTTCTGTTCAAGAATCTACAGATAATGATCTCGATGGTATTTTAAACGATAATGATATTTGTCCAGGCACAGAACTAGGAGTTGCCGTAAATGAATTTGGTTGTCCCCTTTACGAACTCGATAGTGATTTTGATAAGGTAAACGATAACGAAGATTTATGTCCAAATACACCTGTTGGGGAACCCGTTAATCAATTTGGTTGTTCTATCGCACAGGTAGAAGCAGATGTTGATATGGATGGAGTCCCAAATGAAAAGGATTATTGTGCAGATACCCTTCCCTACTTCAAAGTCAACTTCAATGGATGTTCAGAAGTTCAAATCGCCATAGATAACGATTTTGATGGAGTTCCAAATGAATATGACCAATGTTCAGACACTCTACCTTTAACAATAGTCGATGAAAATGGATGTTCTGAAGACCAAAGAGACAATGACCAGGATGGTGTTATTAACGCTTTAGACCGTTGTCCTGATACTCCATCTAACCAGAAAGTAGACCCATATGGCTGCGCTGAAATTGAAGTAGATGGAGATGATGATCAAGATGGTGTAAATAATAGTATAGATCAATGTCCTGGTACATCAGCTGGCTTAGCAGTTGATGACAAAGGATGTCCTTACAAAGCACCAATAATCCTAGAACAAACCTTTGAACAAAAAGAAAATAGTAGAGATATTGAAACCGAAGAAATTAGAACTTTCTTAGGAAAAGTACTCTACAGCGATCCTAACGCTAGCGATGGATCCACCTCCAATATTGACCTTTTAATCGTTGCAGATGGAAATGCTGAACTATTCGAATTAGCTGGGGATTCCATTTTCTTAGTTGGAAGAACAGATTTTGAAGAAAATCCAACCCCTAGCTTCACTGTAGTAGCAACAAACAATTTGAACCAAAGTACAGAAAAAGAAATAGTCCTTAAGGTATTAGATATTCCTAACACTCAAAAGGTCGCTAATTTTGAAGTAGCTGTATTCAATGTCGAAAACGAATCAACAGGTGCCAAAGTTAATTATACCCGCTATTTAAATCCTAACTTTAATAAAGGCGTTGGAAAGTGGAAAATAAAAAAGAAAATCGTCGGTGGTAACGATGCACATCTTTTTAATATAGAAAGCGCTGATATTGGTGAAGATAAGGGCAATGTTCAAACATCAACATCTGGTGATTATTTAGTCTTTATCAATGAACCTGATTATGAGAATCCCCAAGACCACAACCGTGATAACATTTATGAGGTTGATGTTGTAAATATTAATACAAATGATGGGGAAGCCGCACAACCTGTTGTTGTGCAACAAACTAATATAATGGTTCCTGAAAATGATCCCACAGCAGTCCAAATTCAAACAATTCCAGCTAATGCTACAGATGACACCGATGGCGATGGAATTTATGATATTGTGGATAACAGTCCCTTTGTGTCTAATCCTAATCAACAAGACAGTGACGGGGATGGTGTAGGTGATGTTACAGATGACGAAGATCACGATGGTGTTTGGAATCCAAATGACATTTGTAACGACACCCCACTAAACACAAAAGTAAACATCGAGGGTTGTCCAATTTTCTACCTACCTACAAATAATTTCAGTATTTCTACTACAGAAAAATGTATAGGAAACAGTGGAATAATAATTACTTCAGCCGACACCTCTTATCAATACAATGTCAATATCTCTGGTCCTATAGAACAAAGTCTCACCTTTAGTTCTGAAAATCTTTCCTTGAATGAATTATCGCAAGGCACCTATAATATTTGCATTACCGTTGATGGTATAGAGACCTCTGAATTTGAACGTTGTTATAGTGTTACTCTTCAAGAACCAGATGCGTTAAGCGTTTACGGAAAATTAGGCTCTTCTGGTAAAAGTGTTCACTATGAACTTGAGGGTGGAGATATTTACACTATTATTCATAATGGAGAAAGTTTCCAAACAGATAAAAGCAGTGTTGACATAACATTAGAGGAAGGAATAAACCACATTCGAATTACCACAGGAATTGAATGTCAAGGGGTCTTTGAAAAGAATTATTTCAATTCGGCTAAAGTATACTTCACGCCTAATCCTTTTGAAAATGATCTCTCTGTTTACGTTGGAGGAAATGACACTAGTATAACCCTAGAACTTTATACTACTCAAGGAAGATTAATCAAATCAAGTGAACATCAATTAAGTGGATCACAAAGGGTGATTAATCTCCGTACATCTGATCTAAAACCAGGTGGATACATTTTAAAAAGTTGTGGGGAAACCACAATTCAATCAGAATTAATTATTAAACGGTAACAAATGAAAAATACTATTTTATTACTGGCAATCTCAATCATCACATTAACGGCATGTTCTAAAGATAGTGACGGTGGTGGAAGCACAATCGAGCCAGAAGAAGTAATCATTTTACAACCCACTAGTGCCACACTAAGTTTTCCAGCAAATAACGAGCCTTGTTTAGAAACTACTTCGATTAACGATACACAAAGCTCAATAACATTTCGATGGAATGCCTCAGAAAATGTAAACTCATATGATATTAGTGTCACTAATCTTTCCAATAATACCAACAACGTTTACAATGCAAGTTCAAATGAAAAAAACTTAACCCTTGAACATGATGAGCCTTATTCATGGAAAATAATCTCTAATGGACAAAGCGGAAGTCAACCTGCCGAAAGTGATACTTGGAAATTCTATCTAGCTGGCCCTGCACAAGTCAACTATGCACCTTTTCCAGCTGAATTAACCAGTCCTATTTCTGGCTCTACCACCACACCATCAGAAGGGTTAATTTCAATCCAATGGAATTGTGTAGATGTTGATAATGATTTAGTCACCTTTGAGGTTTATCTCGATACAACTGATGCAAGTACACTTGTACAATCGGTCGATTTTGCATCAAACACCACCTCCATAGACGTTGCAGTAGAAAATAATTCGATCTATTACTGGAAAGTAATTGCCGTTGATGCTAATGGAAATAACAGTAATTCTGGTGTCTATAGCTTTAGAACAAACTAAACGCTTTTCGATTTTAAAAAGTATTCGCCTAAGACAGCGATTATCAATCCTGTGACTATCCCTTCTACAAATCCAACACTCAATGTAGTAATGGCTGTAGTAAGTAGATAGACAAATTGTTTTTTATCTTTTGACCAAAACTCAATGATAAGCGGGAAATCAAACAAGAAGTATACAGAATAAACAATGATCGCTGCAATCACAGCCTGAGGAAGATAGTATACTATTGGCGTTAAAAACAAGAGTGTAAATATTAAAATAAGCGCTGCCACCAGCCCCGCTAATTGTGTTTTCGCTCCAGATTTAATCACTAGAATAGAGCGATTAAAACTCCCCGCAGGAACAAGTGAGCCAAAAAACGCACTCACGATTTTAGTTAACCCCAAAGCAACTAAATCCTGATTAGGCTTCCAGGGTTTCACTTGACGATCTGCTACATTTTTCGCCATCACAAAGCTCCCAATACTGGTTACAAATGCGATCCCAAAAGCAGAGGGTAAATACAGCCAAATATCTTGACTAAATTCAGGTAGAATCAAAGAAGGTAAACCTTGCGGCACTTCACCGATCAAACTAATCCCCAGCGCTTCAAAGTCAAACAAAAAGGCAGCAATCCCTGTCATTACCAATAATACAATGGCCGTGGGAAATTGCTGACGAACTTTTGCCAAAATAAATAACAGCAATAAGGATCCTATAAATAGACCTGTTGATATTAAATTGAAGTCGCCTTTACTCAACCATAATTGATACAAGCGTTCGGCATAACTTGATTTCAAAGAAAGTGTCACCCCAAAGGCAGCCGGCAACTGTGAAATAATGATCACGACAGCCGCAGCTTGCACAAAACCAGAAATAACGCTCTTAGGAAGATAACTCACAAAACGCCCCAATTTAAACACTCCACATAAAACCTGTATTAAACCAATGAGTAATCCCAAATTGACCACCGCAACAACAAAAGCAGTTGTAAAAGGTTCTTTATAATGAGAGAGGGATTCAAAAACAAAAATGGATATCACAGAAACTGGACCCACATTTAGATAATTAGACGTACCCGTGAAAGCATAAACCAATAATGGTATAAAAGATCCATATAAACCATAAATGGGAGGCAATCCTGCCAAAAGCGCAAAAGCCATGGCTTGCGGGATTGTAATCACCCCCACAGTAATACCCGCAATGATGTCATCACTATAACGATAATCTTCTGGGGGATTAAAAAATTTCATCAAGCTTTTTTATTTGCTCGTCAAGGTACAATTGTCTGCAGCAATATTGTCTTTGATTTTTAAAAAATAAGATACTACGATATCAACAATATTGATACAACAGTTGATAAAAGATATTGAAATCACCTCGAATGGATAGCTAAAAAGAAAGGACTTTTGTAGTTTTGATTTTTAACAATTTAACCAAACAATTATGGAACCAATTAAATGCCTAATCATTGGTAGTGGACCTGCGGGATATACAGCAGCGATATATGCAGCAAGAGCAGATCTCAAACCCGTGGTCTATACTGGAATGGAACCTGGTGGGCAATTGACCACTACAACAGAGGTAGACAACTTCCCAGGATATCCTAAAGGGGTAGACGGTCCTTCCATGATGGTCGAATTACAACAACAAGCAGAGCGCTTTGGGACAGAAGTCCGTATAGGACAAGTGACTGAGGTAAACCTGAGCAAAGAAGAAGGAGGCATTCACACTGTAGTTGTCGATAGCACAACAACCATAGAAGCAGAAACCATTATTATTTCTACAGGCGCTAGCGCCAAATATTTAGGTATCCCTAGTGAACAACGTTTACGTGGCGGGGGAGTTTCGGCCTGTGCCGTTTGCGATGGTTTCTTTTACAAAGGACAAGAAGTCGCGATTGTAGGGGCTGGAGACACTGCTGCAGAAGAAGCTACCTACCTCGCTAATATTTGTACAAAAGTAACCATGCTGGTACGTCGTGATGAAATGCGCGCCTCTAAAGCCATGCAACACCGTGTCAATAATACAGAAAATATTGAGGTATTATACAATACCGAAGTAGACGAAGTATTAGGTGAACAAGTAGTCGAAGGACTTAGAATGGTCAATAATACCACCCAAGAAAAAACCGAAATCCCTATTACAGGTTTGTTTATCGCCATTGGTCACAAGCCTAACACAGATATCTTTAAAGGACATCTCGATATGGACGATGCGGGATACTTGATTACTAAAGGGAAATCAACTAAAACAAACCTTCCAGGCGTGTTTGCCTCTGGAGATGTACAAGATAAAGAGTACAGACAAGCCGTTACTGCAGCTGGAACTGGCTGTATGGCTGCACTTGACGCAGAGCGTTACTTAGGTGCTTTAGGAGCGCACTAAGCCAGCTTCTCCAATATTTTTTTTGATAAAGTTGAAAGTGGTTGAACTTCTTGTTCGCCACTTTCCATGTTTTTAAGCACGGCTTCTTCGCGACTCAATTCTTCTTCCCCTAGCAAGACCACCCATGGGATCTGCTTTTGGTTCGCATAAGAAAGTTGCTTCTTCATTTTTACTGCATCTGGATAGTATTCTGTCCGTATGCCACTGTCTCTTAAAGCTGCAATCAATTGATTCGCTTTTAATGCAACGGCTTCGCCAAAATTCATGAACAAGACCTGAGTTTGATTTTGCACAGAAGCTGGGAATAATCCTAGTTCTTCTAAGACCAAATAAATACGATCAAAACCAAAGGAAATCCCTACTCCGCTCATATTTTTCATTCCAAAACCGGCCGTAAGATCGTCATAACGTCCTCCCCCACCAATAGAACCCATCTTTACCCCCTTTGGCGCAGCTACCTCAAAAATACAGCCTGTGTAATAATTTAATCCACGGGCAAGGGTTACATCAATCGCAAGCTCGATTCCTTTTAACCCAATTTGGTCCAACTGATCGACGACAAAACGAAGTTCTTCGACCCCGGCTAATCCTATTTGTGAGCTGGATAAAAATGAAGCTAATTGCTCTAAGCGTTCAAAAGCGGTTCCACTTAATTCCATCAAGGGTTGGATTTTTTCTATCGCAGCGGCAGAAAAGCCTTTTTCTGTCAATTCTTTTACCACCCCATCAAAACCGATCTTGTCAAGTTTATCTAAAGCGACCGTAAAATCGATTAATTGATCTGCAGCCCCAATGATTTCTGCAATTCCGGCGAGCACCTTTCGGTTATTCATTTTAAGGGTTGCCCCTTGAAGGCCTAGTTTTGTAAAGGCAGTGTCATATAATTGACACAGTTCAATTTCTTGCCATAGGGAAGTACTCCCCACCACATCTGCATCACATTGGTAAAACTCTTGAAATCTCCCGTGTTGTGGACGATCTGCACGCCATACGGGTTGTATTTGATAGCGTTTAAATGGAAAGACTAAGTCGTTTTGGTGTTGTACCACAAAACGGGCAAAAGGCACCGTTAAATCATAGCGCAATGCTTTCTCTGACAAAGAACTAGAAAAAGCGCCTAAGCGATTTTCTTCTAATGCCTTTAAATCTGCTTTCTTTAATTTCTCTCCGTTTGACAAGATTTTAAAGATCAAGCGATCTCCTTCTTCCCCGTACTTGCCTAATAAAGTTTGCGATTTTTCAAAAGAAGGAGTCTCAACGGGTTGAAATCCAGCTGCTTCAAATGCTTGCTGCAAAACGTTTTTAAGGTAGTTGCGTTGGGCAACTTCTCTTGAAAAAAAATCACGGGTTCCTTTAGGTAAAGAGGGTTTCATAGTTATAAGCTAAAGTAGTGAATACAAATATTCAAATTTTTGAAGGGCTTATGCAAGAAATTCAAGGATACTTTTAAATCGTTTGTCGCTACTAATTTGAGCTCCTTTGATAATCATACCATACAACTCTTCTTTGCGGTCGTGATCATAATCTTTTGAAGAACGATAAAAAGTAACCGATTCGTCGTGAATATGGTGCAATAACCACTGCCATCCTTCTGGGGTAGTAATGTCTTGTTCTACATTGGTAATCTTAACTGCGATCAAATTCATGGTCTTCTCAAGACATTCAAAAATAAAAAAGTGGTTAGGACTAAGATGCTCTAAATAGAGGTCTTTTGACAAAACATCTCCCCAGACTAAATCAGAGAATTGATCTAAGTGTAAATCTACTGTTTGTGGGTCATTCGCTTTGATTTCTTCCCATTGCTTTCGATCAATCGATAAGGCAGCGAGATACTTAGCGAATTCTTCGTGTAGTTCTTCTAACTGTTCTTTGCTTAGACGGTGATATTCCATATAAAAAAACCCCACTAATGTGGGGTTGTATTATGTTCAAATTTGAATTAAGCCTTTTCAGGAATAATTTCAAATGGTACTTCAACAACAACTTCTCTGTGAAGGCGAACCGTTGCTTCATATGCGCCTAAACGCTTGATGGTACGACCTGGTAAGCTAATAAACTTCTTGTCGATTTCTTGTCCTGCTTTTCCAAAGGTATCTGCAACATCTTGCGCTCCAATAGAGCCAAATAGTTTATCGCCAGAACCTACTTTTGAAGTAATTTTAATCTCTAAAGCTAATAAAGCTTTTCCTAGCTTGTTTGCGTCATCAATTAATTTTTGCTCTTTAAAAGCGCGTTGTTTTAGGTTTTCAGCTAAAACTTTTCTAGCAGAGCTGGTCGCTAATACTGCTTTCCCTTGAGGGATTAAAAAGTTTCTTCCGTATCCGTTTTTTACTGTAACGATGTCATCCTTAAATCCAAGGTTTTGTACATCTTCTCTTAGTATGAGTTCCATGATCTAAATTGGATTATTTTAATAAATCGCCTACATAAGGCATTAATGCTAAATGACGTGCGCGTTTTACAGCAACAGACACTTTACGTTGGTATTTCAAAGAAGTACCCGTCAAACGACGTGGTAATAGTTTCCCTTGTTCGTTTACTAAACCGATTAAGAAGTTTGCGTCTTTATAGTCCACATACTTAATACCTGAACGCTTAAAACGACAGTATTTTTTCTTATTGTTGGTTTCAATATTTAATGGAGTTAAATAACGGATTTCTCCTTCTTTTCTCCCTTTAGATTGTTCTTCAATTTTAGACATATCGATTAGGCTTTAGCGGTTTCTTTTAATTTCTTTACGCGTTTCTCTGCCCAAGCAATTGCATGCTTGTCGAGTTTCACGGTGAGGTAACGCATCACACGCTCATCACGTCTAAATTCAACCTCTAACGGATTGATCGCTGCACCGTCAACGGTGAACTCAAATAAGTGGTAAAATCCACTTTTCTTGTTTTGGATTGGGTAAGCTAGTTTTTTAAGCCCCCAGTCTTCTTGGTTAACAAATTTACCTCCTTTGTCAGTGATGACAGCGGCAAATTTCTTAACTGCTTCCTTTATCTGATCTTCAGATAAAACGGGATTCAAAATGAAAACAGTTTCGTAATGATTCATAAAAATTGATTTATTTAAGGCTGCAAAAATAAAGCAATTCCCTTCTTAGACCAAATATTACTTGCTTTTTATTCTTTTATCTCCTCGTTTTTTTTTGTAATTTTGAATAAAGACCCAAATTATGTCCCTCAATTTCCTCTATATTGATGAAAACCTATCCTCGCAAGGAAGCATTATAAAAAGTCTTAGAAGTTTCTTTGAGATTGAAAATATTCAATCTTTTAACAGCCTTAAAAAGGCTAATAAACACCTCAAAGAAAACACAGTAGATGTCATCATAATTGATCCTAATTTCACCAAAGAAGTTGGCTTTAGTTTTATAGAGAAAAGACTCAATGAACATTTTTTCATCATCCACTCTGCTCGTACAAAAGATGCTGTTAGAGGATATGAGTTAGGGGTATTTGATTTTTTACCTAAACCCATTGTTGAGGATCGCTTCCACAGCTGTTTAAAACGATTAAAGAATCAAGATTACATCATCGATAAACAACGATCTATCCTTCCACAACCTTATGTTGAAGTGCGTTGTGATTTTATGAAAGAACGCATCTTATATAATGATATTTCTCATGTTGAAGCCATGGGTGATTATGTCAAAATTGTAACCGAGAGACGCAAATATGTGGTGTTGATGTCTATGAAAAAAATGGAAGACCTACTTCCAGAAGAACTCTTCTTTCGCACCCATAAATCTTTTATCGTCAACAGTAAAAAAATTGAAAATTTCAACGCAAAAGAGATTGCTTTGAAAAAAGTCAAAATCCCCTTAAGTCGATTTAAAAAACAAGCCTTTATTTCTTTTATGCAAGCGGTTTAAGCGGGATCTATATCGACATTGACCTTCACAGCTCTAAATTGACCTACCGCTTCAAGACTCTTTAATGCGCGAGACACATTTTCTTTGATTTGTTTACGCTGAGTATTATCAGGGTATTTGATCATTAATTGTTTAATGAATTGATTGCGCACTCTAGCTACTGCTGGGTCAACTGGCCCTAGTACTGGAGAAGGCAAATACTGATTTAAAACATCTGCTAACCACTGTGACGCTTGATCCACTTTGTGAAAATCTCTCGCCTTAAGTGATATTCGTATTAAACGATAAAAAGGAGGATAGTCAAAAGTTTTTCGTTCGCTAATTTGTTGGGCATAAAGCGCTTCATAGTTGTTTTGAATCACTTGTTGTAAGACGGGATGTTCTGGCGAAAAAGACTGTAACAATACCCTTCCGCGGGTTTTTGACCTCCCTGCCCTTCCAGCAACCTGTGTCAACAATTGGAAGGCGCGCTCATGAGCGCGAAAGTCGGGAAAGAATAATAAAGGGTCGGTGTTGATCACTCCTACTAAGCCTACATTTTTAAAATCTAAGCCTTTGGTAACCATTTGTGTTCCCACTAGTATTTTGACTTCCCCAGAAGTAAAACGATCAATAATCCCTTCAAAAGCTCTTTTTCCACGGGTAGAATCCCAGTCCATTCGCTCCACTCCTGCTGTTGGAAAATACTGTTGCACCTGCTCTTCTATTTGCTGGGTTCCCGTGCCTTTTACGTCGAGATTAGGACTTGAACACACGACACATTGCACAGGTTTTGCAATATGGTACCCGCAATAATGACAGCGCAATTGCTGGTTGTATTGATGGTAGGTTAAAGAGACATCACAATTGGTGCATTGCGGAATATGTCCGCAACTGTGACATTCAAGTAAAGGCGCATAGCCTCTTCTGTTTTGAAAAAGAATGATTTGTTTGCCTTCGGCCAAAGATTGTTCGATCGCCTCGAACAAAGTAGGCGAAAATAAACCTTGCATACTTTTGCGCTTATGCGCTTCTTTTAAATCTACTGTTTCTATCAGTGGCAATTGGGCTTCGCCAAAGCGTTCAAGCAATTGCACATAGCCGTACTTCTTTCGCTCCACATTAAAACGCGATTCAATCGACGGAGTGGCAGAACCCAACAACAACTTACAACCTTGTTGATGTGCCAAAACAATCGCGGCATCTCTCGCTTGATACCTGGGGGCGGGGTCAAATTGCTTAAAAGAAGTCTCGTGCTCCTCATCAACAATAATAAGACCCAAATCCTTAAAGGGCATAAATAACGCTGAACGCGCTCCTAAAACAATCCTTGCCTTGTCGGTATGATGCAGTATGTTTTTCCACACCTCAACCCTTTCATGGATCGAATATTTTGAATGGAAAACGGTCACTTGTTCCCCAAAACGCTCTTGCAAACGCTTTACCATTTGGGCTGTTAAAGAAATTTCTGGAAGTAGAAATAAGACCTGCTTGTTCTGGGCTAATTGTTCCTCAATCAAAGAGAAATAAACTTCGGTTTTACCAGAAGAAGTGACTCCTTCTAACAAAACAACCTCTCTCTCTTTCCAACTTTGCTTAAGCTGAAACAACGCCTTTTCTTGGGCGGGAGACAAAGTAGGGCGAGTAATCGATTTCGCATCGCGCAAAATAGGGCGATCTTCTTGCACAAACCGCTCCTCTATAATTTCTTTTTCTAGGAGTGTTTTCGCTAAAGAGCTCTCTACTCCTAAACGTTTTTTTAAAGGCGCCCATTTAACCCATTCTTCTTGTTCTTGAAGTAGACCCAATAAAAAACTGCTTTGTTTTGGCGCGCGTTTAAGTTGATCAAAAACAGCCGCTAAAGCTTGATTTCCTTGATACTTTGGTGCAATGCGAAGATAGCGATGGTATTTAGGGGTATACTTTTCTTTTAAGGATTGAATCGTTTCTACATAACCCTTTTCGACTAAGTCTTGAATCAAGGGTAAAACAGACTTCCGCTGAACAATGGCTTGAATATCTTCAATCAATAAGTCTCTTTTGGCTAAGCCTTCTAAAACCAAAAAAGCATCATCTGAAACACTGTCCCAATCGATCTCAACCTCAGCGACTTTTGCCACAATGGTTTCACTGGCCAGTAAAAAAGCACTGGGTAAAGCAGTACGTAAAATACTGCCCATAGAGCAGCGATAATAATCACTCATCCATTCCCAAAATGTGATTTGATCTGGGGTAACAATAGGATGTTCATCCAGAATCACTTCGATGGGTTTTGGTTCATAAGTCTGCGGAGCGACTTGATGTTTCTTGTAGACTAAGCCAGTGTAAAGCTTATTTTTTCCAAAAGGCACCCCTACTCTATAACCCAGAGAAAGAAAGTTAAACTCGACTTCTTCTACCACATAGGTAAATGCTTTGGGCAATGGTAATGGCAATAAAACATCGACAAAATAGTGCATTCAACAAGCTATTTATTTTCTTGTTTTAAACGACTAATGGTGGCATTGAGTTCAAAGCCTAAAAGCAATACGATTGAATTGATCCAACTGTATAACATAAAAATCAACAAAGCGCCTATTGAGCCATACAACTGGTTGTAATTTGAAAATTGATCCACATAAATCCCAAACAAATAGGTGCTACAGATAAACAGCAATAAGGTCATCAAAGCTCCGGGAGAGAAAAAGTGGGTGAGTTTTCCTTCGATGGTGCCAAAATAATACAAAATCGAAATAGTGAAATAGGTCAGGATAATAAAGAAAATGTTTTGCCCAAAGAGCACCCAATCAATGGCCTCTGGCAATACATTTTGCATGGCTAGTTTAAAATAAATAAAAGAGATCACCGCAACCAACAGTAAGAATGCTAAAAGCACACTTACCCCTAAAGCAAACAAATACTGCTTAAAAATATTGCGCAACTCTTTGACGTGATAAGACACCTCAAAACTGGTGAAAATGGAATTGACTCCGTTAGCCGATAAGACAATCGATAAAATAAAAACCGAAGATAGTAACCCCCCACGAGGCTTACTTTGAATGTCTTGAAAGATATCGCTAAAAAAGCCGTGGGTATCTGCCGGCAAGAGGGTTTCGATAAAATCCAATAAAACCACATCAAAATTCTCTATCGAAAAAACGGTTGGGATAAAAGGGATTAAATTCAGCACAAAAAGTAAAAAAGGAAATAAAGCCATAAAGAAGCTAAAGGAAATTGACCCCGCTCGCGCCGTTAACGCCCCTTTAATGATTCCCACTATATACATTTCTAACAACTCATACATTGAAAATCCTTTTAAGCCAGGAATACGCAACAAGCGCAAAAATGCTATGATTTGTTTAATGCCGGGAAAAGATGTCCATTGACTACTCACCTAAAATTGTTTCTTCAAAATTAATGCATTTCACACGGATATACCTCTTTCCCTTTGTATTTTTGCTGTCATGGAATGTGTACTGCTTTGCGTAGGAAAAACCGATCAGGCGGAATTAAAGCAATTGATCGAACTGTATCAAAATCGACTAAAACATTATACTAAGTTTTCTTTAGTCGTTATTGACGATATCAAAAACAGTAAAAATCTAAGCGAGAAACAACAAAAAGAAGCCGAAGGAAAAGCCTTAGAAAAACAATTTAAAGCCGGAGACCGTATAATATTATTAGATGAAAACGGAAAAAGCTTTAGCTCTGTTGCATTTTCAGACTGGATCAACAAGCAACAAGTCTCTGGGGTAAAACGCTTGGTCTTTATTATTGGGGGACCTTATGGTTTCTCGGCAGATATTTATGCCCGTGCCCAACAGAAAATCAGTATATCCAGCATGACCTTTTCACACCAAATGGTACGTTTATTTTTTGTTGAACAACTCTATCGCGCCCATAGCATTTTAAAAAACGAACCTTATCATCACCGCTAATGAAATTAGTTTTTGCCACCCACAACAATAACAAACTCGAAGAAGTAAAACAATTGCTTCCAGCCCATATTAAACTCCTTAGTTTGACCGATATTGGCTGCACCGAAGAGATCGAAGAAACAGGAAGCACCCTGGAGGAAAACGCCTACATCAAAGCACGTTATGTCAAAACCCACTATGGCTTGAACTGCTTTGCCGATGATTCTGGTCTTGAGATCGATGCTTTAGATGGAGCCCCCGGAGTCATTTCGGCCCGCTATGCCGGGCCTCAAAAAGATAATGAAGCTAATATTCAAAAAGTCTGGGGAAATCTTAAAAACCATCTTGACAAAAGTGCGCAGTTTCGCACTGTGATCGCCGTTTGTATCGATGAGACAGAATGGGATTGTGAAGGCGTGGTGCGAGGTGCGTTAATCTACGAAAAACGCGGGGAAGGTGGCTTTGGTTATGATCCGATTTTTATACCGCAAGGCTATGCGCATACCTTTGCACAATTAGGGAGTGATGTGAAAAATAAAATCAGCCATCGTGCAAAAGCTACTCAACTGTTTTTAAGTCAATTGAAAGAAATTATCGATTAATGGGATTAAAGAGCATAAAGACTATTTTATCCATTAAACTACCGTACCTTTGCGGCAATGAATACATTCCAAGAATTAGGGCTTAGTGAAGAAATTTTACAAGCCATTGACGACATGGGGTTTGAAACCCCTTCTGCTGTCCAAGCCAAAACCATTCCCTTATTGCTCGAAAAAGAAACGGATGTTGTTTCTTTAGCACAAACAGGAACTGGTAAAACTGCCGCTTTTGGCTTCCCAATGCTTCAGAAAATTGATGCAAAAAGCAAAATCACCCAGGGCTTAATCTTATCCCCTACCCGTGAGTTGTGTTTGCAGATTACCCAAGAATTAAAAAATTATTCCAAATACATCAAAGGCATTAATGTTGTCGCTATTTATGGTGGTGCGAGCATTACAGATCAAGCCAAAAATGTAAAGAAAGGCGCACAGATCCTTGTCGCCACTCCAGGGCGTATGCAAGATATGATTCGCCGTAGAATGGTAGATCTTTCTAGAGTAGAATACTGTGTTTTAGATGAAGCAGATGAGATGCTCAACATGGGCTTCTTTGAAGACATCACGGCTATTCTTTCTAATACGCCAGACGATAAAAGTACTTGGCTCTTTTCGGCAACCATGCCAAAAGAAGTGGCGACCATCGCTAAAAAGTTCATGTACCAACCCGAAGAAATTACAGTAGGGACTAAAAATGCAGGAACAAAAAATGTAAAGCACGAATACTATCAAGTATCTGGACGTGATCGTTACCCGGCCTTAAAACGCCTTGCCGATGCACACCCTGATATCTTTTCTGTCGTTTTTTGTCGCACCAAGCGCGATACCCAACGCGTAGCAGAAAAACTAATTGAGGACGGATACAATGCCGGTGCCTTACACGGAGATTTAAGTCAGAACCAAAGAGATATGGTGATGAAGTCTTTCCGCAACAAACAAATTCAAATGCTGGTTGCAACAGATGTTGCTGCGCGTGGGATTGATGTAGATAACATCACACACGTTATCAATTATCAATTACCCGACGAAATTGAAACCTATACCCACCGTTCTGGTCGAACCGGGCGTGCGGGAAATAAAGGGGTTTCAATGATTATTGTAACTTCTAGTGAATCGCGTAAAATTAGAACGATTGAAAAAATCATTCAATCGAAAATCGAGTCGAAAAAGATTCCTACTGGGATTGAAATTTGCGAAACTCAATTATATCATTTAGCCCAAAAAATTCACCAAACGCAAATCAACGAAGAAATCACTCCTTACCTTCCTAAGGTAGAAGAGGTGTTAAATGATTTGAGTAAAGAAGAATTGATTCAACGTTTAGTTTCTGTTGAGTTTGCTCGTTTCCACGATTATTACAAAAACGCCAAAGACCTCAACATCAGTGGTGGAGATCGAGGAGAAGGTGGTCGTGATAAAGTCAAACACAACAAAAAAGACAGCACCCGATTCTTTATTAATGTAGGAGCGAGAGATGATTACAACTGGATGCATTTAAAAGACTTTTTAAAGTCTACCTTATCGCTAGATCAAGATGATATTTTCCATGTTGATGTAATGGACAGCTTCTCTTTCTTTAACACCCCAAATAGCCAAAAGGATAAAGTACTAGAAACCTTTACCGAGTTTCAACTAGACGGTCGCTACATCAATGTAGAGGTATCTGAAAAAGCTCCACATGGTGGAGGTGGCGGTCGTGGTAGACGCAAAAACTTTGGCGGTGGCGGTGGCCAACGTTCTGATCGCAAAAAGTTTAACAACAACGACGGCGGTTTTGATAGAGGTAAGAAAAAGAGAAGAGATAGCGGCGGCGGGAAACCCTCTGGCTTTGGCAGAAGAAGTAGGCGTTAAAAAAATGTTTATTTCTTTTGTTTAAGGGAGACTCAACTTTTTCTTGTTACTTTTGTCTTTATGCGGTATAGATTACATCTAACTCTTCTTTTATTGTGCAGCTTGTCTCTTGTCTTTGCCCAAGAAACACCTAGTCGTCTTTTAAAAGGAAAGGTGAAAAACGATATTACTGACCAGTTTATGGCCAGTGTACACGTTTTAAACCTAAGCTCTGTTCAAGGCGCGATCACGAATAATGAAGGAGTCTTTGAAATTGAAGTCAAAGCGCAAGACACCCTTTACTTTTCTTATTTGGGGTTTAAACCCCTCAAGGTTCCTGTGAGTAATGACATGATCAAATTTGGGCTTCCCATCTTTCGATTAACACAATTGTCTTTTGCACTGGAAGAAGTCGTTGTACGCCCGTATCAATTAACTGGGTACTTAGATATTGATGTGAGTAAAGTCCCCCTAAATCCAGCGGGGCGTTACAACATCCCTGGGTTACCACAGTCGGGTTATGAAGCAGGGAACCGCAATCGATCTTCGATTTCTAAGGCGATAGGCTCTCTATTTAATCCAGCAGACTTTCTCTACAATCTCTTTGGGAAAAACCCAAAACAAATGAGGAAGTTGAAAAAGATGAGAGAGGATGATGCCATTAAAAACTTATTGGGTACAAAATTTGACCGAGAAATATTAGTTCAACTTCTAGGGATTGAACGGGTTAATCTGGAAGAAATTTTGCGCAATTGCAACTACTCGAATACATTTATCAAAGAGGCGAATGATCTTCAAATCCTTGAAGCCATTAGTGGCTGCTATGAAGAATACAAGATTCTACAATTATAGTCATGAGCCCTCTTGAGGATTTATTACTACAATTCTATGCTTCTGTTGCCGATCGTGAAAAAGGAGTAACTTTTATCGATCAAAATCCAACCTGCTTTCAAGAACTTTTTGCTTTAGCTTGTGCTCCAGATCAACAACGCACACATATTGTTGCGGCATGGGTTTTAGAAAAATACACCCTTGAAAAACTAGCTTTACTAAGCCCTTTTTTTTCAGAATTTTTAACCGGCGTTGCGCAACAAAAACACGAGAGTAAACGCCGCCCTATGATCAAATTGCTTTATCATTATTGCAAGGATAAAAAAAGGCGAGAAAGCATTGATCATACCCAGCGAGATCAAATTGTGACTTTGTGTTTTGATTATATGTTGGAAGCAGAAAAAGCTGCGGCGCTAGCTTTTAGCATGAAAACCTTACATTTTTTCAGGAATCACAAAGATTGGATAGAAGGAGAATTGCAAGCGTATATAGAACAACGCTTACCGAATAGTAGTCCGGGATTTCAATCTGTTGTTCGCCAAATTTCTTGAAATTGATTCCTGGATTCCCATAGAAGCCCTATCTTTGTTGCTTTAATTTTCACTATGAAACTCAACGCTTTAAACGCAATTTCTCCCATTGACGGTCGCTACCGAAGTAAGACAAAATCACTTGCTTCATATTTTTCTGAAGAAGCCTTGATTCAATACCGTGTTAGGGTTGAGATCGAGTATTTTATTGCCCTGTGTGAACTACCCATACCACAGTTAGCTGATTTTAAACCTTCCTTATTTGAGGACTTACGCAGTATATATCAACACTTTACTGAAGAAGATGCTAAAGACGTAAAAGAGATTGAAAAAACGACTAATCACGATGTGAAAGCCGTTGAGTATTTCATCAAAAAAGAATTTGATCGTCTTGAAATTCACGACTATAAAGAGTTTATCCACTTTGGTTTAACCTCACAAGACATTAACAATACTGCTATACCGCTATCGATTAAAGATGCGGTAACTAACGTTTACTTGCCTCAACTAGACGAACTTATCGAGCAGTTAAAAACACTTGAAGAAGAGTATAAAGAAGTTCCACTTTTAGCACGTACTCACGGACAACCAGCTTCGCCTACCCGATTAGGAAAAGAGTTTGCTGTTTTTGTCAAGCGTTTGGAAGCACAACGCGCTTCTTTACTCGATGTACCAAATGCCGCAAAGTTTGGTGGAGCTACTGGTAACTTTAACGCTCATGTTGTGGCCTATCCTAAACAGGATTGGAAAAGCTTTGGAACTGATTTTGTAGAAAATCGTTTGGGCTTACACCACTCCTTCCCTACTACTCAAATTGAACATTACGATCATTTTGCCGCTTTATGCGATGCCATGAAACGCATCAATACCATTTTAATCGATTTAGATCGTGACATTTGGACGTATATTTCTATGGACTATTTCAAGCAAAAAATCAAAGAAGGAGAAGTGGGCTCTTCGGCTATGCCTCATAAGGTCAATCCTATTGATTTTGAAAACTCTGAAGGAAACTTAGGAATTGCCAATGCCCTATTAGCGTATCTAGCAGAAAAGTTACCTATTTCTAGACTGCAACGAGATCTAACCGACAGTACGGTATTGCGCAACATAGGAATTCCTTTTGGACACTCATTAATAGGTTTCCAGTCTACCCTAAAAGGACTTGGAAAACTTTTATTAAATGAAGATAAGATCAAAGCCGATCTAGAGAATAACTGGGCGGTAGTTGCAGAAGCGATTCAAACAATCTTGCGCAGAGAAGGCTATCCTAATCCTTATGAAGCTTTAAAAGAATTGACCCGCACCAATAATGTAATCAATCAAGAAGCCATTCATCGATTTGTCGATCAATTAGAAATAGACAGTAAGATCAAAGCAGAATTAAAAATAATTTCTCCCTTTAATTATACTGGGCTTTAATTGGCTAAAGCATCTAAATATTCTCCCCCAGGGATATCGATTAGCTTAGTCAGTGTTCCCACTTGATTCAGGTCAATATTTCCTTTAATTTCGAGTAAGACAAAATCAAGCCGAGTTTGGCTTTCTAATTGAATATCCTCTCGTTGATCAATGTAGCCTTGTAAGCCTTTGACATACATCACTAAACGATCAACGGTGCTTTCTTTTGTGCCATAGACGGCACCAAAGTGAACATTTACCCCTTTTTCTGTAATGTTTAAAACAGATTCTAAAGAAGAAGTGTTTAATTCATTTTGAAACCAGTTTTCCATGGCTGTAGCGACTTCTGTTTCTTTTGTACTCATGACCCTAAAACGTTTCAAGCTTTGGATCATCTCAATAAAAGCTTGAGATTCGGGGTCGTCTGTACTAATTTTAAACTTACCCAATAATTGAAACATTTGAGGGCTAACATTGAGGTTAGTAACACCTGGATTTCCACCATACTGTTCAAAAACATTTTGAGCAGAGATTTGGGAGATAAATAGCAATAATAAAATTGTAAGGGCTTTTTTCATTTTGGAATAATCTTTGCATGAAGATATAACAAACTTGAAAGCATAGCCCAGATATAAAAATATCTTGTTAACTTGTATTAACATTATTCAAAATATGAAAAAAATACTTTTTGTTCTCCTAATTTTAGGATTGAGTTTTACGAGTTGTTCAGAACCAGATAGTGACGATAATCAAATTAATGTAGTTGTTGATCCTACACCAACTGTTGATAATTCAGAGATTAATGACTATATTTGGAAAGGTTTAAATCAGTGGTACTACTGGCAAGAGAAAGTAGATAATTTAGCGGATACCTTTGATGATAACCAAAGTGACTATACCACCTACTTACAATCCTATTCTGATCCAGAAAACTTCTTTAATAGTCTAAATCATAAAGATGATCCTTTTAGCTGGATCGATCCAGACTATGAAAATCTTGAAGATCAACTCTCTGGAATTTCTGCTTCTAACGGAATGATGTTTACGCTCTATAGCCGTTGTTCTGGTTGTGAGACATTGATCGGTGCAGTAACTTATGTATTACCCAATTCTGATGCGGCAACAAAAGGTGTTCTTCGCGGAGATTTATTTAACGTAGTCAATGGACAAGAACTCAATAATGATAATTATATTTCTTTACTCTATGGACAAGAGATGAGCTATATAATTGATTTAGTTAATTATGATGCAGCAGCAGATTTTGTTACCCCTAGAAATATTAGCATCGACTTAGTCAAAGAAGAAAAT
>Ga0233444_10001813_pt1 | contig 23387 bp, 23 predicted proteins | sample SI_124_October20_6_FD_182792 | JGI IMG/M metagenome (GOLD analysis project Ga0233444, IMG submission 182792) | Seawater microbial communities from Saanich Inlet, British Columbia, Canada - SI_124_October2016_10_MG | ecosystem: Environmental > Aquatic > Marine > Inlet | place: Canada: British... | reverse complement strand
ATTGCTATAATCGCTCCGTATCCCGGCCATCGGGCTTTAAGACCTAGATTACTAGGCAGGTTAGTCACCGAGCGATGACAAGCTCAGAATAGCCTAGATATTGTCATGTGTCCTTAAGCCCAGCCTTTGCTGGGCTTTCGTATTTTTGGTAACCGTACAAATTTGAAAGTGACCCATTACGCGATCACTGGACCTCTTGGAGTGAATGGGCCATGAGCTGTAGGGTCACAGCACAGAATTCGTTGCGATTGAACACGCACCTGAGGACCCAAAATATGTTGATCGAAGATGCCATTGCCATGCTGCAGCTGCATGAAATTCCAGGCAAGGCCGCCAAAATGCGGGCCCATTACAAGGTTGAGCGCGTCTATTGGGGTTTAACCACCCCGGTGCTGGATGATCATGCCCGCCAATGGCGTCAGGAGCTGTCGTTGGAAGCGCGGCTGCAACTGGCCTGCGATCTTTGGGGCAGCAACGCCCATGAGGGCCGCATTTGCGCGGCAAAATTGCTGACGCAGGCCCGCATCCGTCCAGATGACAGTGCCGCTTGGCAATTGCTGCAAAACTGGCTGGCGGATGTCGATTGCGCAGCCATTTGCGATCATCTCTGCCTGGCTGGGCACCGGCGCTTAAGCGCGGATCTGGCGCGTATGGATCAGATGGAGGCTTGGCCCCAAAGCCCGCATCTGTGGACCCGCAGGGTCGCATTGTCCATGACATTGCCTTGGGCGAAAATGCGCGATCCCAACGCGGCCAATTTGCCGATCCGCGAGCGCGCGCTGGAGTGGGCCGCTGTGCTTGCCGAAGATCCGTCCAAGATCATCCAACAGGCCGTGGCCGAGTGGATCTATGAGCTCTCGCGCAAATCGCCCGAGCGGGCCCAGAGGTTTTTGGATACCCATGGCCATAAGCTGCGCAACGCCGCGCGCAAAGACGCCAGCCGCAAATTGCCGCCTCCCCTATAATTGGATCAAAGATCGCGTGGTCGCAGCTTCAGCCAAATGCCACGTTCCGACCGCACCGTAAGATGGGCCACAGGTTGCGGCACCTTTTGTGCTATGGGCGTAAATTCATAAGCCGCACAAAGCCGCGCGAGCAGTAAAACTCCTTCAAGCATCGCAAAACCCGCCCCGGTGCAGACCCGCGGCCCCGTCGAAAATGGTATGAAAGCCCCGCGCTGACACTGTTTTCCGTTCTCACTGTGCCACCGCTCTGGATCAAACCCGTCCGGATTGTCCCAGAGCCGCCCGTGCCGATGCAGATGCCAGGGACTCAGCACCACCTGACTTCCAGGTGTCACATCACGGCCGCGAAATGTTTCTGCCTGGGCAGCTTCTCGAACCATCATCGGCACCGGCGGATATAGGCGCAAAGTTTCACGAAACACGTCGCGGGTGACGCGCAGCGCCCGCAGATCCTCAAATTGTGCCTGCGGTCCCAAAGAGGCTCCCTCGCCGGCCACCTTTTCTTGATAGTCTGGATGCGTCGCCATGAGGTAAAGCGCCCAGGACAGGGCAGATGCACTGGTCTCATGCCCGGCCAAAAAGAAAATCGCGACCTGATCCACCATCTCAGACGCGGAAAATCGCAGCCCGGTAATCGGATCTTTTGTGGTCATGATTTTACTCGCCAAATCATTGGGCGCGGTGCCAGCCGCCAGCGCCTCTGCGCGTTTGTCTGTCAAATCGCTGATCAACCGGCGTATCACCGCCGCGCTACGACGGGTTCTGCGGGCAAAAGGTCTTGGCATCCACTTGGGCAAACGGAAGAATGCGGCAAGATTGACCACAGGTTGGCTGCGTTGATAGGTTTTGAATTCTTCAAACACCTGCCGCGCCATGCGATCCTCAATCGGAATAGAAAACAAGGTCCGAAAGATCACATCCGCGGCGGCAAAGCTGGTCTCGGCCTCTATCTCCACCGGGCCGCCCCCAGCCTTGGGAGCGAGACGTGCCACGGCCGCCTCTGCGGCTGCCGCAATCGCAGGATAGGCCTCGCGCAGACGGCCACCCTCAAATGCGGGATCAATGATCCGGCGCTGCCGCTCCCATTCGGCGCCATTGGTCAAAAATACGCTGTTGCCCAAAAGAGGCCGCAACCCCTCGCTGACACGGTTTGATTTTGGAAAATCTCGCGGACGGCGCTTGAGCACCAAATCAACCAGCTCCGGTTGATTGACCAGATAGCTGCGAAAGAAGGGGGTTTTGAACTCCGCCATCCAGGCGCGGTACAGTTTGGCCGGTTGCGCCGAAAGCAAATCGCGCCGGAACAGTTTGACATAGCGCCACAAAGACACCCGCCCCGGCCGCGCGGGCGGTTTGGGCGGCACAGGTGGCAGCGGCGGCGGCGCAGATGGCCCACTCATGGGCAGGTCCGCCTGTATTTTGACACAGCGCGGGTCACTTTTCCCGGAGAGGGCGCGCGATCTTTATAGCGCTCACCAAGGGTCAAAGCGCCCGCCGTTATTTGGAAATAGTCATAATCGCCAGGACGGTCAAATGCGCAGATATATTGGAAATGCAGCCGGAAAAATCGACGCTTTAAGCTTCGCCATTTTTCGGCAGACAAGGTCTGGCTGAAGGCGGCTGACAGCACCAGGGGCCATTTTTGATCCGGCGGGGCAACGCCGGTGACAGCCACCGGATCACAAAGCGCGAAGGTACAGCCATCCCCCGGCGCGGTCACATCGACCCAGGTGATCTGCCGCTGCGCGCTCATATGCTTTAAATCACGACGCAGGCCGTGGGCATTTGGTAAAAAAGACACCATCGGCACCACCTGCCCCAAACTCAAAAATGAGAGGGTCGGGCCGATGCTTTGAACCGCGCCACTGCGCTCAATATCCGCCAAGAGCGAGATGGCCAAATGCGCCCCCGAGGAATGACCGACCAGCAATACTTCATCCACATCACTGCGGAGCGCAGCCAGCACCCGCGCTGCAAATTCGTCCAATCGGGCTTCCAAATCGCGCGGATGGGCGCCGCGGGCAGCGGCCGAATAGGCGTAATCATGCATCAAATAATAGGCAAACAGCCGATTGTCATATCGGCGAAATCCCATCAGCACCCAAGGGATCACCGCCATCCCCAGCCAGAACAGGCCCGGGTGCCACAACCGCAACACCGCTCCCGCAGCATAGGCGAGCGCCAAAGCCACTGCTGCCTGCGCGACCAACATCACCACCGGATAGAGCGCAGCAATCACCGGCCCTTTGCGCAGCTGCATAAGTCGCCACAGCGTACCGCTGGCGATATAGATATAGGCGGTGCGCAACATTTGCCCATAGGTCGCCAGAATACCACTTCGCATCGACGTTCGGGCAAGATCAGACCACAGCATGACTTCAAATTCCGCGCGCGTAGATCTGCCGTCGATCTCACTGTCCACAAGCCAGCCATAGCCGCCCGGCCCGGTCTTTGCGCTCAGGGTGATGTCATAGCCGCTGATGGCTGCCTGCGCGGCCGCCTCTGCCCGATAAAGCTCGCGATACCGTCGGGGATGAATTGGATCATACCCGGGAATATAAAACACTTTGCGTTTAAAACTATGCCCCATAGGGAGACCTCAAAATATGCAGATCTCATAACCTATGCAAATCAGAAATTAAATCTCTTTATACAGCTGATAGGCTCAAAGCATCACAGCCTGGCAAAGCCGGTCGCAGCTCATTCATCACCCGAGGGCTGACAGAGCGGGAAATTGCTCCAAAATCCACCAGCTGAACTGGGTAAATTGCCCGGTCACCATCATCAGCCCAACGGTCCAGAGCAGCAAGCCCATGATGCGTTCGATCCGCATCATATGACGCTTCATCCAAGCCATCAGCCCGGTAAGAGACGGAAAGAACACCGCCACCAACACAAAGGGAATACCCAGGCCCGCCGCATATGTGGCGAGCAAGATGACCCCTTTTGCAGGATTGGCAGTATCGGCGGCAAGCGCGAGAATTGTGCCCAAAATGGGGCCCAAACAGGGCGTCCAGCCAAAGGCAAAGGCCAGCCCCAAAATATAGGCCCCAAAGGCCGACCCCCCGCGGTCCCCCCCCGCGATCCGCGCTTCCCTGTCCAAAAGGCCAATGCGGATCACGCCAAGGAAATGCGCTCCAAACACCATGACCAAAATGCCCGCGCCGCTGACAAACCAATCTTGATTGGACAAAAACAGGCGGCCAAAACTTGAGGCGGTAAAGCCCAGCAAGATGAAGACGGTGGATAGGCCCAAAACAAAGAATAGAGCGGCCAAAACCACGCGCCGGCGCGCCTGCGCTGTGGCGCTCATGTCATCCATGCTCACACCGCCCATATAGGCCAAATAAGGTGGAACAATGGGCAGCACGCAGGGGCTCACAAAGCTGATCAACCCGCCGAGCAGCGCCACAAACATAGCCGGAATCAGCCCGGCATCCCATAGATCAATTCCCAACATTAAAGCGGCCTTTTCTGGTCTTAGGCTGTCTTAGGCTATCTAAGCGCTGGCGTCATCTGAAAGTTTGTCACATCACTGTGCCCATATGATCGGCAAAATCCCCCTGCTGCCTCTGGCGCGTGGGGAAATTTTACGGCATGCAGGGCGCAGGAGAGTGCAATGATCGACAATAGGGCGCTGTGATGACTTGGGACGAAGACTTGGATGCCATTGGGCTGTTATGCCCTTTGCCGGTGCTCAAAGCCCGCAAGCGTTTGATGGCAATGGCTCAGGGGGCGGTCTTGTTGATGCGGGCCGATGACCCAGCCGCCATCGTTGATGTGCCGCATTTCTGCGCTGAGGCGGGCCATACTCTGATCGAGCAACACAGCGAGGGTGCGGAGTTGCGATTTTTAATTCGCAAAGGCGACAGCGCGGCTTAGGTCTCGACCGGTTGAGATAAAAGGGCCCCGCAATCGCGGAGCCCTTGGTATGTGGCACTATCTTTAGCCGCGTGACCACCACCCACGCTTTTTGGGCGCAGCCGGAGTTTCGGGCGCAGGCTCTGGTTGCGCATCTGGTGCCGGTTCGGGTTCAGCGGCTTCTGGCGCAGGGACCTCCGCAGGCACATCAGCCGCGGCCTCCTCGACCGGAGCGGCCTTTTTCACAGCAGGTTTGCGCACACGCTTTGGTTTTGCCGCAGGCTTTTCAACCACAGGTTCTGGCGCAGGTTCTGGCGCAGTGTCTGGCACGGCCTCTGGCGCAGTTTCTGGCGCAGCCTTTTCAGTCACGACGACCTCTTCGGCCCCAGCGGCAGGATCGGCGGCCTGCGCTGCCGCGGCCTCCTCAGCCTCGCGCTGCGCTTTGGTCTTGCGCGGTTTACGCACCCGTTTGGGTTTTTCGGCTGGCGGTGTTTGAGCCACTGCCGCAACATCTTGCTCCACCGCAGCAGGCTCTGGCGCGGCGACAACAGCGGCTTGCACCGCCTCAGACTCTTGAGCCGAATGCTCTTCAGAGCTTTCCTCAACCGGCGTGTCGTCAACCTTATTGTCATCAACAGGCTTGGCTTTCGCCCCACCGCGTGTTCGGCGGCGGCGTTTTGGCTTATCCTCTTCGCCGGCACTTTCAACAGCAGCTTCGTCAGCCACCGCCTCATCGTTGGGTCCATCCTCTTGGTTCGGCTCTCCGGTCACCGCATCGCTGCCGCCCCGCCGACGCCGACGGCGACGCCGCCGCTTCTTCGGCGCATCTGCGTCTTCGGAGGTCTCAGTCGCCTCATTCACGTCAGCCTGATCATCCTCTTGACCTTGCTCGTCAATTTCTTCCATCAAGGCAAAATCAACCGAGCTGACCGTCGTGGCGTTTGCCGGAACGATGCGCGTAGCTGTCTTGAATTTCTCAATCGAATAATCTGGGCTGACCAAGAATGGATCCGCTTCAATCCGCACCGCCATCCCATGGCGTTGCTCAATCTGACTGATGTGCTCACGCTTTTGATTGATTAAGAAATTAGCAATGCTGATCGGAGCTTTGATCAGCACTTCTTTGGAACGGGCACGCCCCCCCTCTTCTTCCAACTCGCGCAGAATGGTCAGACCCAAACTGTCTTGCGAGCGGATCAAGCCGGTGCCGTGGCAATGAGCGCAGGGCTGCGTGCTGGCTTCCAACATGCCTGGGCGCAAGCGCTGCCGGCTCATCTCCATCAGGCCAAAGCCACTGATCCGACCCACCTGAATGCGGGCACGATCAGATTGCAGCTTATCTTTCAGGCGTTTTTCGACCGCGATATTATTGCGGCGTTCATCCATGTCGATGAAATCAATCACGATCAACCCGGCCAAATCGCGCAAGCGCAGTTGACGCGCCACCTCTTCGGCGGCCTCCAGATTGGTGTTCAAAGCGGTCTGCTCAATGCTGCCCTCTTTGGTTGCACGGCCTGAGTTCACGTCAATGGCCACCAAAGCCTCAGTGATGCCGATGACGAGATAGCCACCAGATTTCAGCTGCACCGTGGGGTTAAACATGCCATCCATAAAGGATTCGACCTGAAAACGGGCAAAGAGTGGCATCGGATCCACATAATGCTTCACGTTTTTCGCATGGGACGGCATGATCATTTTCATGGTGTCTTTGGCGTTGCGATAGCCCGCCGCACCTTCGACCAAAACTTCATCAATATCGCGGTTGTAAAGATCGCGAATCGAGCGTTTGATCAGATCACCCTCTTCATAAATAGCCGCTGGAGCAGATGATTTTAACGTCAGCTCACGAATTTGTTCCCACATGCGTTGCAGGTATTCGTAATCGCGCTTGATTTCCGTCTTGGTCCGCTTCGCGCCAGCTGTCCGCACAATCAAACCTGCCCCTTCCGGCACAACGATTGTCGTCGCTATTTCTTTGAGTTTCTTACGGTCAGCGGCATTGGTAATTTTACGGCTGATCCCGCCGCCGCGCGCTGTGTTCGGCATCAACACGCAATAGCGACCCGCAAGCGATAGATATGTGGTCAAAGCTGCGCCTTTGTTGCCGCGCTCTTCTTTGACCACTTGGATCAACATGATTTGGCGCACTTTGATCACTTCTTGGATCTTATAGCGCCGTGGACGTGGCTTGCGCACCGGGCGCACGTCTTCGCTGTCATCTTCCTGGGCGACAGATTCAATCCCATCGTCGGACAGATCGTCTTCATCTTGGTCTTGCGCGCTATCTTGGTTTTGCGCGTCATCTAGATCTTGCGCGTCATCCTCGGGCTCAAGCGCCGCCTCGGGCTCAGCCACCCCGCCCTCGTCCTCAGGTACGGCATCCGCCTCTGGGGCAGACTCTGGGGCGGCCTCTGCTGTATTCTGGCTCTGAGCGGTTTCGGGTGAAGCCTCAAAAGGATCACTATGCACCAAAGGCGCTGTGGTTTCCGCCGCGTCCTCCGGGATGAGATCAATGGTCTCCATCCCATCAACGGCGCTCACCTCCCGCGTTTCAATGGGATCTGAGCTGCGCTGCGCCGCAGGTTTTGCCCTGCGTCGTCGCGTGCGCTTAGGCTTTTGCTCTTCCTGCTCAGCTTCCGCCGCCATGGCTTCCGCATAGGCTTTTTCTTCGGCCATCAAAGCTTCACGATCCGCAACTGGGATCTGATAGTAATCCGGATGGATTTCAGAAAAGGCTAAAAACCCGTGGCGATTGCCGCCGTAGTCAACAAAGGCAGCTTGCAACGAGGGTTCTACCCGCGTCACTTTCGCCAAATAAATATTGCCAGCTATTTGCCGTTTGTTTTGTGATTCAAAGTCAAATTCCTCAACTTTGTTTCCATCCACCACCACAACACGGGTTTCTTCCGCGTGCGTGGCATCGATAAGCATCTTTTTTGCCATTATATCCACTTGCATCACTCAGCAGGCCCCCTGAAAGGAGGCCAAAACCGACGGGATGTCTATTAAGGGCGATGCACGCAACATGGGGGCGGCTCAAAGGCCTGCCTTCATCCAATGTTATAGCCTGCGCCTGTGTCATCGCGTTGCTTTCTGTGACAGGGTCTACCTGCCTGTTAATTGCCCCTGCCTTCGATCACATCTGAAAACTAGGGTCATCTCTCGTGGCTCCTAAGAGCCATTTTCCGTCGCAGCCCTGCGCATTTTATAACGCGCAAAAGACTGCGAAAAAAACCATTCGCTTACGGTGTCTTGCAACCATATAGCTATGTTGACTGTAAAGGGGAAGCGGGGGGGAAGACAATGGCTAAATGCACTTGCGATCGCAATCTCTTGCAAAGAGCGGCAGCTTGCGAATTGGACAGGCAAGAAACTTGCGGATTGGCCCAAAAGAGAGTGCCATCCCCTGCCCCTCGTGCCGCGCGAGTTTCAGCCGATATAATCAGCGCGGGTGAGGCCATATTTCGCCATTTTCTCATTCAAGGTCCGGCGCGGCAAACAAAGCTCTTCCATCACACTTGCAATAGACCCCCGATGCCGCCGCATGGTATTGTCAATCAACATACGTTCAAATGCCTCGACATATTCCTTCAGCGGCTTGCCTTCGGTCGTCATGACGGGCCGATCGTCATCGCCCTCTGACATCAAAAGCGACGCGATTGTGCCACTTCCCCTGCGGCTTTGCAAAACCGCCCGCTCGGCCACATTGATCAGCTGACGCACATTGCCCGGCCATGGGGCCTGAAGCAATTGCGCCGCCTCCTGCGCCGTGACGCTGGGGCTGTCGCACCCGTATTCTTCGGCAAACTGATCGGCATAGCGCGTAAAAAGCGTCAATATATCTTCGCCGCGCGTGCGCAGGGGCGGCAATTCAATGCGCAAACTCGCCAAGCGATAGTAAAGATCAGGACGCAACACATCTTCGCAGGTCTTGCCCTGCTCTTGCAGGTTGCAAATTGCGATGATGCGGGTTTCCGAGGGATCGCCTTGGGCATTTATGGCTTTCAGCAAGCGCGATTGCACCTGATGACTCAAAGCCTCAATATCCTCCAAGACCAAAGTTCCGCCCCGCGCGGCTTCTAAGACAGGCAGACGATCTTCTTCGCCCGCAGGACCAAATAGACGCCGCATGATCGTCTCCTCCTCCTCACCCGCGCAAGAGAAGAGAATAAATTTCTTGCGGGCCCTTGCCGAAACGGCATGGAGCGCATGGGCCACGAGGGTTTTGCCCGTGCCGGTTTCCCCCTCGATCAGCACATGACCATCCGCTTGCCCCAGATCTAAAATATCCTCCCGCAACCGCTCCATGACGCCATTGGCGCCGACAAGCTTGTCCATTATGGAGCTGCCAGAGGAGAGCTCGCGGCGCAGTTGCCGATTGTCCAATACCAGACGCCGCGCCCGTGTCGCCTTTTTGGCCAAATCTGTCATCGTATCGGGATTAAAGGGTTTTTCCAAAAAATCGAAAGCGCCGATGCGCATGGCCTCAACCGCCATGGGAACATCCCCATGCCCGGTGATCATGATCACCGGCAGATTGCTGTCGATGCCCTTAACCTTCCGTAGAAATTGCATACCGTCCATGCCAGGCATTTTGATGTCGGTCACGATGATACCCGGGTAATCTGCGCTCAATCCTTTGAGCGCATCGCCCGCTGACGCGAAGGTTTCTGTCTCAAAACCCGAGAGCGCCAACCATTGGCTGATGGATTGCCGCATATCTTGCTCATCATCTATGATTGCAATTTTCATCGCCTGGGCCATGTTCAATCCTCGTCTTTGTGGTTATCAATAATCGGCAGCGTCACCTCAAATACAGCGCCCGATTGCTCACTGTTGCGCGCGACCAAACGCCCCCCGAGATCGGATACAATCCCCGAAGAAATCGCCAAACCAAGCCCGACACCATCGCCGGGCTTCTTGGTGGTGAAAAACGGCTCAAATAGGTCATCAAGGTCTGAAATCCCCTCTCCGTTATCCCGCACGGTCAAGGTCGCTGTCTCACCGCCGATCAGCAAGAGCTCAATCTCGGGCGTGTCGATCATCGAGGTGGCATCTAATGCATTGCGCAACAAGTTTACGACGACCTGCTCCAAACGTAATTGATCTCCCAAAATCATGACCGGGGTGCTCGGCACTGATGTAGATAAGGAGACTTGCCGCAATTTCAATTGCGGCTCCATGATTTCCAATGCCCCGTTCAGAGCCGCTCGCACATCCACCGGCACCAAATCATCGCCGCCTTTGCGCGCATAGGATTTAAGTTGCCGGGTAATGGCACCCATGCGGCCAATAAGATCGTCAATCCGTTGAAAAGAGCTTAAGGCCTCATCCATACGTTTGCGTTGGAGCAACAGCTTGGCCCCGGCAAGATAGGTTTTCATAGCCGCCAAAGGCTGATTCAACTCATGGCTGACCGCCGCTGACATTTCCCCCAAAGCGGCCAGTTTCGAAGATTGCGCCAAGGTTTGCTCTGCCACTTGCAGGTTCTTCTCCACCTTTTGACGCTCTGAAATTTCGCGCTGCAAACGCAGGTTGAGCTGCCGCAAATCATCAGATTCTTGTTGGAAAAACAGTGCCCGCGTCAAGGTTTGGCGCGACAATTGGTAAAAAGCTAAGGTAAATAGGATCGAAAATCCCATGATCTCGAGGGCTAAAACCGCATTCACCCTCTGGCGAATTCCACCATAGGTCGTGAACAACACCATGGTCCAGCCACGGAATGGCACGCGCAATTCGCGCCGCATAACCGCCCGCCCCTGCACATAGGCATCGGCCGGCAGGGCGGTCCAATCTTGCGTGGCCCGAATAGCGCGTTCAATCGCACTGGGCGCAGAACGCAACGCCAGCGCCTCCTCTTCAGGCAGGCCAATCCAAGTTTTCTCTGTGGCCAAGACAATCGGACCGTTGGGAAGAGACACGATCACCGCGTCAGATATTCCCGCCCAAGCCGATTGAAACTTGCGCAAATCCACCTCAACCACGATCACACCAAGGGTTTTGTTATTGGCCACCACGCGGCGTGAATAGGCAAAATCATACCCGCCCGCATCCATTTTATGGGTGGTAAACACCGTTTCGCTGGCCCGAGCCGCCTCGACGAAATGTGGCAAATTGCGTTGCAATTCACCCAAACGATTGCGATCAGTCGCCGCCACAACGCGGCCATCCAAATCCAACAGCAAAATCGCCGCCGCGCCAATTTCATCCACAAATGACAACAAGCGTTGCGAGGTGCGCTGATAATCTCGAGAGCTCAAAGCCCCCACCAGCTCCGCGTCACTGCTGAGCAGCCGGGGCACGATCGAGTTGCGTTGCAGCTCACTGACCATATTGCCAGAATATAGCGCCAACCGCAGCTGGGCACTTTGCAGGGTGGATTGCGTGAATCTGGCAGTGAGTAACTGGTTGGTAAAATATACGGTTGCGACCGCAATCAGAAAAATCGTCAACAAAGCAATCCGCACCCGCCAAGATAGATTGGCGACACGCGGTGCGAGTGTTTCGGAGTTTTCAGTAACGGAAGACATGCCCTAGCGTTACGGTGCTCGGCGGCGCCATTCAAGCGGCCAAGCCTAGGCCAGGGTGGTTTGCTCCACCAACGCGCGGAAAAGCGCCTGCCCGTCAGCCGATCCCATCTGCGCATCCATGGCCCGCTCCGGATGCGGCATCATGCCCAAAACGCGGCGATTGGCGGACAATACACCGGCAATTGAAGACATGGATCCATTGGGATTGTCGCTATAGCGAAACGCCACCCGATCCTCGCCTTCCAGAGCTTTAAGCTCGTCTTCTGTGGCATAGTAATTGCCATCATGATGCGCAATTGGCACTTGAATTTCAGAGCCTTGGCTATAGCCAGCGGTAAAGGCGCTGTCCTGGGTTTCAACGGTCAACCCCACAGTTTTGCACAGAAATTTCAATCCCGAATTGCGCATCAACGCTCCGGGAACCAAACCTGTTTCGCTCAAAACTTGAAACCCGTTGCAGACCCCCAAGACATAACCGCCACGCGTGGCATGATCGACCACCGCCCGGCAGATAGGAGATTGCGCCGCAATTGCGCCGCAGCGCAGATAATCACCAAAGGAAAACCCACCGGGAATCGCCACAAGATCGAGCCCCGTCGGCAATTCGGCGTCTTTATGCCAAACTTTGGCCACATCCGCGCCAGATTGGCGCAGCGCCTCAACCATGTCACGATCACAGTTCGATCCGGGAAATACAACAACCGCAGCGCGCATTATGCGATATCCAGCTGATAGCTTTCGATCACCGCATTCACCAAAAGGCGATTGCACATCTCATCGATCACCGCCGGGTCTGTCCCCTCGGCCAAGTCCAGTTCGATCACCTTGCCCTGACGCACGGAATTTACCCCGGAAAAGCCAAGGCCTCCGAGCGCCGATTTGACAGCCTCACCTTGCGGATCGAGCACGCCATTCTTGAGCATAACTGTGACGATAGCTTTCATTGTCTTGTCCTTCAGGTCAGTTGATCAAAGTGGGCTTGCTGATGGGTGCGGGGTTTTCCGGCAAGACCCGCAAACGGCGCGCCACCTCGGCATAGGCATCTGTCAAACTGCCCAAATCACGACGGAACACGTCTTTATCGAGTTTTTCACCGGTTTTGAGATCCCAAAGCCGGCAGCTGTCTGGGCTAATTTCATCGGCGATGATCAGGCGTTGATAATCACCCTCATAAACGCGGCCAATCTCAATCTTGAAATCCGCAACCCGAATGCCAACCCCATACATAACGCCGGATAGAAAATCATTCACACGCAAAGCCAGCGCCAACATATCGTCCAAATCCTGTTGGCTGGCCCAGTTGAAGGCGATGATATGTTCCTCTGACACCAAGGGATCACCCAGAGAATCATCTTTTAGACAAAATTCAACAATCGGACGCGGCAGGGCCGTGCCCTCCTCTATGCCCAAACGCTTGGACATGGTGCCGGCAGCATAATTGCGCACGATGACTTCCAAAGGCACAATCTCGACCGCGCGGATCAATTGCTCGCGCATATTCAGGCTTTTGATGAAATGGGTCGGAATGCCCAAAGTATTGAGACCGGTCATGAAAAATTCGGACAAGCGGTTGTTCAACACGCCTTTACCTTCGATGATATCTTTTTTCTCAGCATTAAATGCCGTGGCATCATCTTTGAAATACTGAACCAAGGTGCCTGGCTCCGGACCCTCATAGAGGATCTTTGCCTTGCCTTCATAAACCAACTTGCGACGTGCCATGTGACTCTCCGTGCTTTGCTCGCCTCATATGGCAATGTACGACGGGCGGCAAGTCGGCACAGAAGAACTCGCCCCCTGCCGACGCCAAGTTTTTGCTGCAACCGCGGCCCCTATGCTGAGATCAAACTGCCCTGCCCTGCCCAGAGGGGCGGTTTTGGCGGGCTGGGAGCCAAAATATTATCGCCAAATTTTCATAATCTTCATGATGAAAATCAATTTCACTCATGTTTTGCTTTCAGGCATGACGTAAGATCAAGGTTACTGAGAAGGCCATGACATGACAACAGACTCGCAAAGCCCTTTGCAACGCATGCTTGCACAGCGCGATTGGCTTTTGGCCGATGGCGCCACCGGAACCAATTTGTTCAACATGGGCTTGTCTTCGGGAGATGCGCCAGAGCTTTGGAATCTCACCGCGCCAGAGAAAATTAAAGCGCTGTACAAAGGCAGTGTCGATGCTGGATCCGATCTATTTCTGACCAATTCCTTCGGCGGCAATAGATCGCGATTAAAACTTCATGGTGCAGACGCACGCGCCGCCGAACTGTCGCGCATCTCGGCGCAGATCGGTCGCGAGGTGGCCGATGCCTCTGGGCGAGAGGTCATTGTCGCCGGCTCCGTCGGTCCTACTGGCGAAATTATGGAGCCCATGGGCCCGCTCTCCTATGCCGTGGCCGTGGAAATATTCCACGAACAGGCCGAGGGTTTAAAGGCTGGTGGTGCAGATGTGGCTTGGGTTGAGACGATCTCTTTCGGCGACGAGTACCGCGCCGCAGCAGAGGCTTTTGCTCTCGCAGATTTGCCCTGGGTCGGCACGATGAGTTTTGACACGGCCGGGCGCACAATGATGGGTATAACCGCGCCGGATATGGTGAAATTGCTGGAGAAAATTCCGAACAAACCGCTCGCCTTTGGTGCCAATTGTGGCGTGGGGGCATCGGATCTGCTCCGGACAATCTTGGGATTTTCCGACACTGGCACGCAGCTGCCCATCGTTGCGAAAGGCAATGCGGGGATTCCAAAATATCACGACGGTCATATCCATTATGACGGCACGCCAGAGCTGATGGCCCATTATGCCAGTTTGGCCCGCGACTGCGGCGCAACCATCATCGGCGGCTGCTGCGGCACCACACCTGACCACCTGCGGGCGATGCGCGCGGCATTGGAAGCGCATGTGCCACAAAACCGCCCAAGCTTGCAGGTGATCGAAGCTGCTCTGGGCGGCTTCTCCTCAGCCAGCGACGGCACAGATGGCAATGGCCCCACCCGCTTGCGGCAGACCCGACGGCGCCGCAGCAGCTAAGGCGCGTCAACCCCCACAAACTGGCAGCATTTTGCAAAAGGTCGGTAGCGGCGGACTTGTTGTCGCAATCAGTGAAGACCAAAACGATCCGCCGACCGCATACGGGTGAAGATATGCAACACAAGAAGGCGCTGGCCAATGTCTGACCAAGAAGACGATATCATCCTTTCCGACTTGAATGACGAAGATCTCGTCGCTCAAATGTTTGACGATCTCTACGACGGCTTGAAAGAAGAGATCGAAGAAGCCGTTAACATTTTGCTGGAACGCAAATGGGAGCCTTACCGCATTTTGACCGAGGCTTTGGTGGGCGGCATGACCATCGTGGGCAATGACTTCCGCGACGGCATTTTGTTTGTGCCTGAAGTACTGCTCGCCGCCAATGCAATGAAAGGCGGCATGGCCATCTTGAAACCCTTGCTGATTGAAACCGGCGCGCCGCGCGTGGGCAAGATGGTGATTGGCACGGTCAAAGGTGACATCCATGATATCGGCAAAAACTTGGTCGGCATGATGATGGAAGGCGCCGGGTTTGAGGTTGTGGATCTGGGTATCAATAACTCGGTCGAAGCCTATCTCGAAGCCATTGAAGCTGAAACTCCAGATATTCTGGGCATGTCCGCATTGTTGACCACGACAATGCCTTACATGAAAGTTGTGATCGACACGATGGTCGAAAAAGGCATGCGCGATGATTACACTGTGTTGGTGGGCGGCGCGCCACTGAATGAGGAATTTGGCAAGGCGATCGGCGCTGACGCCTATTGCCGCGATGCCGCGGTTGCTGTGGAAACGGCCAAGGAATTCATGGCGCGTAAACACAACAGTATGGCCGCCAACGCATAACAAAACCCAGCAAAACCCCATGCGGACCAATAGGTCTTGAATGGGGCCAATTTTGCAACAACCGCGCGGGGATGAGGTGAGATGGTCCAGCCCGTTTCAGACGATCAGCTCGCGACCGAAGGCATGCAGCTGCACAATCAAGGTCGCGTGCTGCTGATTGCCTGCGGGGCTTTGGCGCGGGAAATCCTGGCCTTGATGAAGGCCAATGACTGGCAGCATATGGATTTGCAATGTCTGCCCGCCGTCTATCACAATACCCCAGATAAAATTACGCCGGCCGTCAAAGCCTGTATCGAAAAAAATCGGGACAACTATTCGGAGATTTTTGTGGCCTATGCCGATTGCGGCACCGGGGGGCAGCTGCAAACGCTCTGCGATGCGATGGGCGTGTCGATGATTTCAGGGCCGCATTGTTACAGTTTTTATGAGGGCAATGCCGCCTTTGAGGCGCGCGAAGAGCTCACTTGCTTTTATCTCACTGATTTTTTGGTCCGCCAGTTTGATGCTTTTTTCTGGCGGCCTATGGGCTTGGACAAACACCCGCAGCTGCGAGATATGTATTTTGGAAATTACACCACACTCGTCTATCAAGCACAGCTCGAAGACGCTGCACTCAAGGCCAAAGCGCAGGATTGCGCGCGCCGAATGGGGCTTGCCTTTGAGTATCGCTATACCGGATATGGCGATTTGACACCGGCTTTGTCCGCGCTCTCCCCAAGCAATTAAGCTGCCGCTGCTGCTGTCTGCACCACGCGTGCCACCATGGCCGTCAACCCGTTTGACCGCTGCGAGGACAGATGTTCATTCAGGCCCAATCGCGCCAATTCGGCGGTCACATCGACCTTGCCAATTTCATCAACCGCAAGACCGGAATAGAGCGTTATGAGCACTGCGATGAGCCCACCCACGATGATCGCATCACTGTCGCCAATGAAGGTCAAAATGCCATTCTCTATGGTAATATGCAGCCAGACTTGTGAGGCACAGCCCTCGACCTTTGTGGCCGGGACTTTGAGCGCCTCTGGCATATCAGGCAGCGCCTTGCCCAGCTCAATCACATGCCGGTAACGTTCCTCCCAATCATCTAGAAATTCAAAGGTTTCAACTAGATCTTCAAAACCGGCTTGCGCCATGGAACTCTCCTATATCGCTTGCATCTGGACCCGTGTCACAGCTCAAACAGTTTCACTTTGTTGCCCTTCACCGCCAAGCCCACCTTGCCTTCACAAAGCCGCAAAGCATCCGAGCCGAAGACATCCATCCGCCATCCCTTTAAAGACGGCACATCACGTTGCCCGGCGGCCAAAGCATCCAGCTCAGCCGTGCTGGCGATCATCTTTTGCGCCACATCAGAGCGTTCAGATTTGGCTTTCAAGAGCACCCTGAGAAGATCGGCCAGAGCCGGATTGACCTGGAGCTTGTCATTCACCTTCGGCAGCCGTGGATAGCTGTCCGCATCCATAGCGTTCACCGCTTTGATCGCGCTCATAATTCCTTCAGCGATATCCCCTTTGCGCGCTTCGCGCAGCAACAGGCGCGCCTTGTTCAAATCTTCGAGCGTGCTGGGTTTGGTGGAGGCCAACTCGATCATCGCATCATCTTTGAACACGCGATTGCGCGGTATATTTCGCGTCTTGGCATAGGATTCCCGAAAGGCGGCCAATTCGCGCACATAGGCGAGAAACTTAGTTGAATTTGTCCGCGTTTTCACCCGGCGCCATGCCGCTGATGGCACGGTATCATAGATGGAAGGATCCGTTAAAGATTCAGTTTCCTCGACCACCCAAGCGGTGCGCTTGGTGCGCTCCAGCTCAGCTTTTAAGAACTCATAGACTCCCCGCAAATGGGTCACATCCGCCAGCGCATAGGCCTTTTGCGCCTCGGTCAGCGGGCGTCGCGACCAGTCGGTGAAACGCGAAGATTTGTCCACCTGTTGCTTGACGATCTTGCGCACCAAAGTCTCATAGCCCACCTGCTCGCCAAAGCCGCAAACCATAGCCGCGATTTGCGTATCAAACAGGGGCGTTGGGAAAATTTCAGCATCATTCCAGAAAATCTCAAGATCTTGGCGCGCCGCATGGAACACTTTCACCACCGAAGTGTCGCGAAACAGGCGGTAGAGCGGCTCAAGCGACATTTCAGACGACAGAGGATCGACCAAAACAGCATCCCCCTCATCCTCTCCCGGAACCGCCATTTGCAACAAGCAAAGCTTCGAATAGTAGGTCCGCTCTCTGAGAAATTCAGTGTCTATGGTGACATAGGGATGGCCCTGCGCCCGCGTGCAAAAGGCGTCGAGCTCGGCTTGTGTGGTCAATGTCTGCATGGGCTATCCGGCTGTTTGAGAGATATTCGGGACACAATATGGCGAAACCCTATGAAAAGAAAGCGGCCATAACTTGCATTAGCTGGGCGGCTCGAAGCGGGACAAAAAGGCCCGCAAGATCTTTGGATAAAGCAGGTGTTCTTGCACCAATACACGGTCTGCAAGATCTTGCGCCGTGTCACCGGGCAAAATGGGAACTTCGCTATATCCCAAAACCGGGCCGGCATCCAATTGCGGCACAACCTCATGCACCGAGCATCCCGCCAGCCGGTCACCGGCCTCCAAGGCGCGCCGATGTGTGTGGAGCCCTTGATATTTAGGCAAAAGAGAGGGGTGAATATTGAGCATACGCCCCTGCCAAGCGCTGACAAAATCCGCGCCCAAAATGCGCATAAACCCGGCCAAACAGATCACATCAATCTTATAGGCCAGTAGGATCTTATGCAGCTCAGTTTCAAACTGGGCCCGGTCGTCACCAAAACTTCGGTGGTCCAAAACTTCGGTGGCAACGCCCATCGCCTCTGCCTTGGCCAGCCCACCGGCCTCGGGCCGGTTGGACAGCACCAGACGTGCCCGCCCGGGATGGGGCCGAGCCATATCCTCAAGCAGCCGCTGCATATTACTGCCGCCGCCAGAAATCAAAATAGCAACGTTTAAAATGGCAATTGCCCCATATAGCTAACGCCCTGACCAGGGATCACCTCGCCCAAGCGGACCGGGCTCATGCCCTGCGCGCTCAAAGCAGCCTCAACCGCCGTGACCTGCCCCGGCTCAACCGCTAAGATCATGCCAATGCCGCAGTTAAAGGTCTTGAGCATTTCTGCCTCAGAAATGCCACCTGCTTGGGCCAACCAGGCCATAATCGGCAAAACTGGGATGGCCTGTAAATCAATCGTCGCGCCCAGATCCTCAGGCAGCACCCGCGGTAAATTCTCAGTCAACCCACCGCCGGTGATATGCGCCATGGCGTGAACCCCGCCGGCTTTGAGCGCGGCCAAACAGGCCTTAACGTAGAGCGCAGTCGGGGTCAAAAGAGCCGCGCCAAGCGTGCCGGTGCCCGATGGCGCAGGGCTATCCCAGGTCAATCCTTGATCAGCCACAATTCTGCGCACCAGGGAAAATCCGTTTGAATGCACCCCGCTGGACGGCAGGCCGATCAGCACATCGCCCGCAGCAACCCCTTGCGGCAACTGGGTGCCACGCTCCATCGCGCCCACGGCAAAGCCAGCCAAATCAAAATCATCCTTGGCATACATTCCAGGCATCTCGGCTGTTTCCCCGCCGATCAAAGCGCAGCCAGACAAGCGGCAACCCTCAGCAATCCCCTCTATGACCTTGGTCGCCTGCGCCACATGCAGCTTGCCGGTCGCAAAATAATCAAGGAAAAACAATGGCTCCGCGCCTTGGCAGATCAGATCGTTTACGCACATGGCCACAAGATCAATACCCACCGTCGAGACATCGCCCGTATCGATGGCCAAACGCAGCTTGGTGCCCACCCCATCGGTAGCGCCGACAAGAATCGGATCTTCATAGCCGGCCGCCTTGGGATCAAACATCGCGCCGAAACCGCCCAAACCCGACATAGACCCGGAGCGTTGGGTGGATTTGCTGGCCGGCTTGATCCGTTCCACCAATTCATTGCCAGCATCAATATCAACGCCGGCCTGCGCATAAGTTAAACTTTGGGTCATTTGAGCACCATTTATTGCAAATTTGCCGCTCCGATAACAGGCTCGGCGACACATGTCCATCAAGCCTGCTTGACCCCTGAGATTTCTCTGCTAGTGAAGGGCCACGGGGGCCTGTAGCTCAGCTGGTTAGAGCAGTCCGCTCATAACGGATTGGTCGCAGGTTCAAGTCCTGCCGGGCCTACCATTTTTTCATGTTTTGTCGAATTCCCGATGCGCAAGATCACTGGGTTGAGCGCTCGACATTGACGGCTCATGGGAAGGCGGCGCATGGGAACACCTTCCCGAAGCCGGGCCCGATGCGAAATCGGGCCATCGGCCGTTAAATATCTCTCTATATCAGGATATTATGCGTAAATTATGTCACCCATGGTAAACATAATATAGAGATGGAATCCCAGCAATATGGCTGGAACAATATAGCCCTCGGCTGTCGCCTTGACACCCTCAACTTGCGCCCATTTGCCTTTGACAGTCGTATACCCAAATACAAGGAACAAGGCCGCTTGGATCGTGCCAAAGGCAAAGACACTCCATGCCCCAGCTGGAGAGGTCAGTAACAATATGACATAAATAAGCGATTGCGTGAACGTGTAAGTGCCACTCAGCTTGACCATAAATTCAGATCCCGCGCCAAGCCCATATTGAGCGATAAACCCCTGGGTTAGAAACAGGCACCGGTAACCATAAAATCCGCCCATAAGGGCTGGAATGAGGATCGCTATAAAGTTGGCCAATCCGCCACTTGCATCAATCATGTCTTCATCTCCTGTTTTGTTTTACATGCGGGCCCGAAAGCGGGGCTTAGATTTTGGATCAGAGCACCCCTGCCCGCCTCATAGTCTGTAATCTGAGGTTTTATTGAGACTCGCCCAATTCTCAATAAAGCGCCTCATGGGTGGATTTGCAGATCGTCTGACCGCCAGCTGCCATCAAGCCAGCCAAAGGTGATTTTCAAAAGACGATATTGGTTCGGAGCGTTGCAAAACACCCTCGAACCATCAGTCAGCTGCCGATTTGTAAGTCCCGAGCAATTTGCCAGACTCCTGCATGGCAGAGAACATGCTGTCAGTGTCAATCAGGTCGATCATAGATCCGCCCGAGAAAGTGCCTGACGACATCACGACCATCATAAGCCGCGCGTTTTTTTCCGCATCGGACTCAACGATCATGATCGCTTCAGCAGTGGAAGGTGAAAAATAGATGCTCTCAGTTTTGATCCCAAGTGCAGCTGTAATTCCTTTAATCGCTTCACCTCGGTCTGACGGATTGGAGATCATGCCCTTGAAACCGCTATCATTGTAGCTTGCGCGAACCAAATATTTTGCCATAACTTATACCTTTCAGCCTTAGTTTTATGCTTAACTGTATCGGATAAAACTCCAAAAACCTGGCCTAAAGTCCCCTGTCTTTCTGGGTTTTAACCAAATTTTAAGTGGAGCTAGCTTTGATGCTCATTACCACTACAGTCATTTCGTGTGTTGAGTTTGGAAGGGGATTAAATGACGATCTAGTTCGAATGTTGAAGCAGTTGTAACGCCGTCCGTGAAGCGCCGCATTTACCAAGCCAGGCAGCGCCCAATTCAACCCAAGCCATAAAACTCTCATCTTAAAATTAACAGCCTGTTGGCACCTAGGCTCGGGTGGGCAATATTTGGCAAAAAAGCTATGGAGTTGATAGAGGCTTTCGTATCAGCAATCTTTCAGTGTCGTAATAAGTTGTTTGCAGAAATTTTATCGGTAGCTTACTCAGAAGGCCAACCCCAAATGATACACGGTATGAGATATGTTTTCCCAATCAAACAGCGATGACCATTCTTCTCGGCAGAGTTTTTCGAAAGAGCCAAGGCAACGCCGATCAATTTTGCATGATGGCATTGTTATCAAAGGCGATTGGCAAAGTGACGGTACAGTAGAATTTGGCGGCAGGATTACCGGCGATTTAACGGTCGATGTTCTTGTCGTGACTGGCACCGGCAATGTGGACGGTAATGTGAGGGCGCGATCTGTCACGGTCGAAGGTTATTTGAACGGCACGATCGCAGCTGTGGAAGTGGTACTGGGGTCAACAGCCGTTGTTATAGGCCAAGTGGTTGCGGAGAAAATTCGAATAGATTTTGGCGCAAATGTCGTCGGTCGCTTGTCAGCCACTGGCAAGCCAACAGCCGACAGCACTCCAGCCGAAAATAATGCCTCGGATGCGACCGCTGAAATTGACGATACCGCGTCATCAACTCCACGCTTGCTGTAGCCTGCCAATCCTAACCCTGCCGCGCTGCAACGGCAGAGTATGTTGGTGATGATCGTAAACCGTCCGGTTTCATCGCCAAGACGAGCACGCTTGGCTGTGTCGAGTGGCTCTTGCTCACGCCAGCAAGGCCCCTCACACACAGCCGTGTAACCCAAAATAAGCATAATATTCAGGTTTTTAGGCTCAATTTCTGGCCCCGACTTTCATTGAAAAGATCTGCTTACATGCAGCTTGCAAGAGCTTTCGCCAGGTTACGGATCATATCAGGGTAGAGCGCGGAGCCCGGCTCGAGATCAGATCCAATCGGATCGAGAATCCCCGTCTGCGCATCTGTTCCGTCAAGAACAGTTGCGATCAGCCCAGGGTTGAACTGCGGCTCTGCCAGAACGCAGTCGATTCCTTGCTCGGCAATTCGGTCTCGGATTTCTGCGATACGCGCCGGGCTTGGATCAGACGCATCGCTGATTGACAGAGCGCCCGATGCGGGGAAGTTAAAATCCTGTTCAAAATATTGATAGGCATCATGGAATACGATGAAGCGCCCGTTACGGAGTGGGTCAAGAATTGCTGTGACGTCACCCATCAACACTTCAATCTCGGCACGGCCTGCCGCAGCGTTTGCAAAATAGACTCCTGCATTGTCAGGATCTACCGAAGAAAGCTGACCTGCGATCGCGTTCAGCCAAGTCATTGCGTTTTTTGGTGATAACCATGTGTGTGGATCATACGCGCCATGATCGTGCTCGTCATGCCCTGCCGTCCCATTGTGGTCGTCATGTTCAGCATGGTCAGCATGTTGATCATGGTCAGCATGTTCATCATGGTCGTCATGGTCGTCATGGTCAGCATGGTCGTCATCTGCATCGTGGTCAGCATGGTCGTCATGTCCAGAGTGGTCATCAAGATCATGAACTTCGAACACCGCACTTTCTCTGAACTCTAATTTAACCGTTCCATCCAGCTTTGATAAAGCCGTCACACTGGCCTCTTGAGCGAGCGTTTCAATCGTGTCGGCCAGCCAGGGGGTCAAACCGGGTCCAACCCAAAACACAAGATCAGAGGCTTGTAATGCAGCCGCCTCCGATGGGCGTAAACTATATTCATGCGGGCTTGCACCAGGCTGAATAATGAGATCAGGCACAGCGACACCTTCCATAACCCGCGCGACCAAGGAATGTACCGGAGCAATATCCACTGCGACCTGCGGCGTATCCGCATGAGCTCCACCCCCGATCAAAGTGGTAGCAAGCGAAAGAGTAAGAAGGTTTCTAGACACTGTGGCCTCCATGTGATTATATAACATAACGACACTCTTAAACGAAATGTAATAACATGACAAGTAAGGCGACGAAATTGAATGCAGCAAGTTACCCATTGGGATTTGCGCAGCACGATCACAACACATGTATGAGCGATGCTTTGGCCGCAGCTGACGCACGCTGCGCACAGGACGGTCTTCGTTTTACGCCTGTCAGACGCAAGGTGCTCGAGATCTTACTTCAAGATCATCGCGCCTTAGGCGCTTACACGATATTAGACAAGCTGCGCGAAGATGGATTTGGCTCGCAACCTCCGATTGCCTATCGCGCGCTGGATTTTCTAGTCGAGAATGGATTGGCCCATAAAATTGAGCGTTTGAATGCCTTCATAGCATGTGCCAACACCACCCATTCTCACACACCGGCCTTTATGATCTGTCGGCTGTGCAATACCGTTGGCGAAGCGCTATCTTCCTCAGCACGAACGGCCTTGCACGAGGTGGCACGCGCCACTGGCTTTCAGATTGAACGGACCATCATTGAGGCGGAAGGTATCTGCCCGTCTTGCGCAGATAAGACCGACTCATGAGCCTTATTCAGGTTGAAAGATTGAGCGTTCGCTACGGCGCA
>Ga0233444_10001812_pt1 | contig 23388 bp, 23 predicted proteins | sample SI_124_October20_6_FD_182792 | JGI IMG/M metagenome (GOLD analysis project Ga0233444, IMG submission 182792) | Seawater microbial communities from Saanich Inlet, British Columbia, Canada - SI_124_October2016_10_MG | ecosystem: Environmental > Aquatic > Marine > Inlet | place: Canada: British... | reverse complement strand
ATGGTTGTTGCTGACAAGAACCCAGGGGTTATTGATTTTCAAGATGCCGTGATTGGTCCAATTAGTTATGACTTGGTTTCACTGTTACGTGACTGCTACATTGCATGGCCACAAACGAAAATTGATGCTTGGGTACAAGACTATTTTAAACTTGCTCAACAACACGGCTTATTGGCAGACTGTGACTTAGCTACTTTTATACGCTGGTTTGACCTAATGGGACTTCAGCGCCATTTAAAAGTACTGGGTATCTTCTGCCGCTTGAATTATCGTGACCAAAAACCTAATTATATGAATGATTTACCCCAAACTTTAGCTTATGTTATGCAAGTCTGCGACCGGTATGATAATTTGCGTGACCTTGGTCAGTTTTTATCATCCTCTGACAAAATAGTAGCCTTATTAAAATGAAGACGATAATTTTGGCTGCGGGTCGAGGTGAGCGTATGCAACCGCTGACTGATACAACACCAAAACCGTTATTGAAAGCAGGTAAAAAACGGTTAATCGAGTACACCATCGATGCCCTAGTTCAAGCTGGTTTACGAGATATTGTGATTAATCATGCACATTTAGGAGCCCAGTTCCCAGCTACTCTAGGCGATGGAAAGCGCTATGGTGCAAGAATTCAGTATTCTGATGAACATGAAGGAAGGCTTGAAACTGCTGGTGGTATCATCAATGCCTTACCCTTACTAGGCGAGGACCCATTTTTAGTTGTTAATGGTGATATCTGGACAGACTATCCTTTTGCTCAACTAGCTGAAAAGACTCTGACTAATACACAACGGTGTCACTTGGTCTTAGTCACAAACCCGGAGCATAACCCTAAAGGTGATTTTGCTTTATCCTCTGGCCTATTGTCAGATATGGGATCTGGAAAATATACTTATAGCGGGGTCGGTTTGTACCATCCTGCACTCTTTGCTAATTTGCCGGCGAAACCGATGCCCTTAAAACCCATATTAATGAAGGCCATTGAGCTCAACCAGGCTTATGGTGAGATATATCAAGGCCAATGGTCAGACATTGGCACCGTTAGCCGTTTAAATGCTTTAAGCGAGCAGCTTAGTCATTAGTGCTCAAAAATTCTAATAGCGCCTTTTGTGCGTGCAACCTGTTTTCTGCTTCATCCCACACGACACTCTGCTCGCCATCGATTACGTTCGCTGTTACTTCTTCACCGCGATGAGCTGGCAAACAATGCATAAATAAAGCCTCGTGATTGGCTAGTGCCATCACTTGTTCATTAACTTGAAAGTTTTCAAAAGCAATTTCACGTTTTTTCTGTTCTTCTTCTTGGCCCATACTGGCCCAGACATCAGTCACGATAAGATCAGAATTTTTGACCGCATCGTTTACATTATTAAATAAAGTGATATTCGCTTTTGCATTATCTACGATGCTTTGACTTGGCATATAATCAATCGGGCTTGCAACATTCAAATCAAAACCAAACTGTTCCGCTGCATTGATATAGGAATGACACATATTATTGCCATCGCCCACCCAGGTCACTGTTTTTCCTTTGATGCTGCCACGATGCTCAATATAGGTCTGCATATCAGCTAATAGCTGACAAGGATGAAAATCATCTGTCAATGCATTAATGACAGGGACCGAAGAGTAGCGTGCAAACTGTTCTATTTTGTCATGCTCAAAAGTTCGAATCATGACGAAGTCAACCATACTTGATATGACACGAGCAGAGTCTTCAATAGGTTCACCACGACCTAGCTGTGTGTCGTTCGGTGATAAAAATATTGAGCCGCCGCCGAACTGTATCATTGCTGATTCAAATGACACACGTGTGCGCGTTGATGACTTTTCAAAAATCATTCCGAGCACTTTATTTCTTAACGGCTCATAAATTTCGCCATTACGATGCATGGCTTTTAACGCGATCGCACGTGTTATCAGTTGTTCTAATTCAAGTGATGAAAGATCTTTTAAAGTTAAAAAATGTCTCATTTTATGCGACGCTCGCTTTTGGTTGTGTTGCTAAGAATGCCAGCACTAATTCACTCACTATGTTCACCATTTTATTCGCTTCATCAGCTGACATAATCAAGGGAGGTAACAGACGAACCACCTTATCAGCTGTAACATTGATTAAAACTTTTTTTGCTAATGCTTGTTTAACTAATTCCGTACAGGCAATAGGTAACTCAATCCCAAACATAAACCCTTTCGAACGAAATTGAACACCCTCAGCGCCTGACAAAGCATGTTCAAATGCGGCCACAATTTGTTGATTCATTAATGTCACATGCGCTAATAAGCTATTTGTCTCAATAGTATTAATTACTGCTAATGCTGCGCGACAAGCCAAAGGATTGCCACCAAAGGTAGAGCCATGATTACCAGGCTCTAACAAATCAACAGCTGCGCCAGAGATTAGACAAGCGCCAATTGGCATCCCGTTGCCTAAACCTTTAGCTAACATAAGGACATCAGGCAAGCTATTTTCTGCATGTTGAAAGGCAAACCATTCACCCGTCCTACCAATACCAGTTTGCACTTCGTCTAACATCATCAGTAGTTTACGTTGCGTGCATAATGTACGCACTTCATCAAGGTATTCAGCTGCAGGCACTTTCACTCCGCCTTCACCTTGAACAGGTTCTAACATAACGGCAACAGCTTCTGGCCAATGACTAACCGCCATTCTCAAAGCATCGATATCGTTGTATGGGACCCTGACAAAGCCAGGTACTAAGGGTTCAAAACCCGCATGCACTTTAGGATTGCCAGTTGCGGTGAGTGTTGCCATCGTCCGCCCATGAAAACTGCCATCCATTACAATAATAACGGGCTTATCAATGCCTTTACTATGGCCATATTTACGGGCTATTTTAATTGCTGTTTCGTTTGCTTCTGCACCCGAATTACAGAAAAATGCTTGCGACATGCCAGACAATTCTGTCAGTTTAGTGGCTAACAAGGATTGTAATGGCACCTGATAAACGTTGGAAGTGTGCATCAGTATTTGTGCTTGTTCAGCGATGGCCCGAGATACGGCAGGATGACAGTGCCCTAAATTACAGACAGCAATTCCACTCAAAGCATCGAGATAGGCTTCGCCTTGTTCATCGTATAACCAAACCCCCTCGCCTCTAGTAAAAGCGACATCGAGGCGGCCATAGGTTGGCATTACAGATTCTGTCATGGTGTGTTAACTCATTTGATCTCTGACGATATCAAAACTATTTAAACGAAAAATGGCAGTTTCATTAGAAACTGCCATCATTAAAACCGGTATTTTATCGTGTTATTAAGTCGTTAGCAAAGTTTAGCTATAACTTCTACACTGCGTAAAACGCCTGACAAGCTATTTTTAGGCCGCGTAATTTTCTGCAACGAAGTCCCAATTGACGAGACCCCAAAAAGCTTCTACATATTTTGGACGCGCATTACGAAAATCAATGTAATAAGCATGTTCCCAAACATCACAAGTCAGTAAGGGTGTTTGTCCAGCTGTTAGTGGGCAACCAGCATTGCTCGTGTTAACAATTTCTAAACTGCCATCTGCATTTTTAACTAACCAAGTCCAACCTGCACCAAAGTTAGTGGCTGCCGATGTCGAGAATTTAGCTTTAAATTCATCGAAAGAACCAAAAGTAGCTGAAATCGCCGCACCTAAATCGCCAGAGACGGCATCCTGTCCATTTGGCGTTAAACCATTCCAATAGAAAGTATGGTTCCAGATTTGCGCAGCATTATTAAAAATACCACCTTGCGCTTTAACAATGATTTCTTCTAAAGATAGCCCTTCAAATTCTGTTCCTGGGACAAGATTATTCAAGTTTGTCACATAGGTTTGGTGATGTTTACCATAATGAAAACCAATCGTTTCTGCTGAAATAGTGGGTTCAAGTGCGTCATTGGCATAAGGTAAAGCTGGCAATTCAAAAGCCATCGTCAAATCTCCTAAAATTTTGATGTATATACGTGAGCCGTTAAGTCTATGCGAGCCATAGAACCAAAGCAAGTCTTTATGAACTTGCACCAAAGAGGGACAACAAATCTAAATCTAGTCCCATTAAAATAGCATCCTCACGACCTTGTTTGGCTGGATAATAATCGCGTCGTACTGACATTTCATTAAATCCTGCCTTATTATATAGCGATTGCGCCTTTGCGTTTGATCGCCTGACCTCTAAGACAATCAAAACTGAACCAAGTTGCTTAGCATGCTGAATAACATGGTTTAGCATGGTCTTACCAAAACCCTGCCCTTGTTGTTGTCGCTGAACACAGATATTGAGTAAGTGTAGTTCATCAACCACTTTCTGTACGACAGTAAAGCATACAATCTGTTGATCGCTGTCACACATTACCCAGGCTTGGTGTCCTGCCTTTAGACAATCTTGAAAGTGCTTTAACGACCAAGGGAAAGCCGTTGATTGCTTCTCTATACTCGCGACTTTGAGCAAATCATCTGAGGTCATGTCACGCAATGTGATTTTATCTGACAATATCTTATACCGAGCTCTTACGCAGTGTGCCTTAGATGTCGTAAATCTTGCCACAACTTTTTCTTAGCTTCAGGCATCGTTAGCAATGATGCAAGATCTAGACTTACCGATGTCGTTAATTTTGAGCTCAGCGCAATTTGCGGTTCATAACGGAGCTGTTCAACTGACGCTGCATCACCGAATAATTGTTTAATAATTGATTCACCGAATACCCATAATTGCTTATGTTCAAGATTGAAAATTGTTTCTGATTCTAATGCTTTCAATTCAGCGGGTGTTAATGAGCATGTGTCTGTAAATGCTATATTCATTGCCAACAATATTGCTTGTATTAGTCGTTGAGTCTGTTGTGTATTCTCGCTATCGTGGCAAATTAACCATTTTGCAGGCGCGATACGTGCTAATAGTGCTTTATTATCAACTTCCTCATAAGGACTATTCTTCGACACCTCTTCAACAATCGCCTGCTGACGTAACTGCCAGACAGGTATCCCCATTTCAGAGAGCAGGGATACCTGTCTAGACTCTATCATGCTCAAACCTGAGGGTGTGCTCGGTTGCTTGGCATAATCATTTTATTCAATGCCTGTAAATAAGCTTTAGCTGACGCAATCACGATGTCGGTATCAGCCCCTTGGCCGCTGACGATTCGTCCTCCCTTTTCAAGCCTAACGTTTACTTCACCTTGTGAATCAGTTCCACTGGTAATGTTATTGACTGAATAAAGCTGTAGCTCAGTTTGGCTTTGAACAATTTCTTCAATCGCACGAAAAGCTGCATCGACAGGGCCACTGCCACCCATTTCAACTTGCTTTTCTTCATCATCAACAGAAAGTGTCATTCTTGCAACGGGCGTTTCACCTGTTTCACTTGTCACTTTCAATGAAATTAATTTCACACGTTCACTTTCTGGCGCTACAGATTCACTAACTAAAGCTTGTATATCCTCATCAAATATCTCGTGCTTCTTATCGGCCAATTCTTTAAACCGCTGAAAAATAGCATTGAGCTCCGTTTCAGACTCATAGGTAATCCCTAATTCCTCAAGCCGACTTCTAAATGCATTGCGACCAGAATGCTTACCTAAGACCATTCTATTGGTATTCCAACCAACGTCTTCAGCACGCATGATTTCGTATGTTTCACGATTTTTCAATACACCATCTTGGTGAATACCTGACTCATGTGCAAAAGCATTAACACCGACAATGGCTTTATTTGGCTGTACCGCAAAACCGGTGATACCTGATACCAAACGAGAAGCTGCGACAATCTTTGTTGTGTCAATATTGGTATCGCACGTGAACAGATCTTGACGTGTTCTGATCGCCATTACTACTTCTTCTAAGGCGGCATTACCAGCACGCTCACCCAACCCATTAATAGTACATTCAACCTGTCTAGCACCATTTAACACTGCTGATAAAGAATTAGCGACAGCTAAGCCTAAATCATTGTGGCAGTGAACTGAAAAAATGGCTTTATCTGAATTAGGAATACGTTCCCGTAAAGTATGAATTAACTGGCCAAACTGCTGTGGCACGTTATACCCCACCGTGTCTGGAATATTTAAGGTGCTTGCGCCTGCATCAATAACCGCTTCTAGAATACGACATAAAAATTCTGGGTCGCTTCTTCCTGCATCTTCCGGTGAAAACTCAACGTCATCGGTATATTGCCTCGCCCTTTTCACCGCTTTGACCGCATTTTCAATCACTTGATCCGGTTCCATACGCAATTTCATTTTCATATGAATTGGCGAGGTGGCGATAAACGTGTGGATCCGTGATGCATTGGCATCTTTCAATGCTTCTCCTGCACGATCAATATCATTATCCAATGCCCGAGCTAAACCACAAACTCGGCTTTCAGTAACTGCTCTAGCCACTGCTTGGACAGATTCAAAATCACCAACACTAGCAATTGGAAAACCTGCCTCGATTATATCAACGCGCATGCGTTCTAACGATTTAGCTATACGCACTTTTTCATCTTTGGTCATTGAGGCGCCAGGGCTCTGTTCGCCATCTCTCAAAGTTGTATCAAAAATAATTAATTTATCACTCATTTCCTGCTCCACTTTCTGCAGACTTTCTAAAATATAGGGTTGTGTATCAGCTATTTCGCTGACGAGGCTTTGTGCTAAGTCTGTATGCCACTAGGGCAGTCGTAGCAGGGAGTTTGAACAATATGAAGACGAGCTTATACATTGCGGTACAGAGTGTACTGCTTTTGAAATGTAATTTGTCGTTGAATTGTCCATAGGCACACATTCTAGGCTGAATTAAACCACTTGCCAAGTCCCTCTTACTTGTCCTGTTGCCGCCCTGTTTTATGCTGGCGTAATTTTGTCAGCGTCAATACAGGCCCAGAGACTGCGTAGGCCAAGAACCCGAAAAATAAGATTATTGGCGGATCAATAGCCACTAAGGCAAACCCTAATACCAATATCAACACGACAACAAAAGGGACTTTACCGTGCAAATCTAACTCTTTAAAACTGTGATAGCGCAGTGTACTGACCATCAAAATTCCGCAGATGAATGTCAGCGGTAACGAGATCTTGCTGGCAATGTCCAGGTCAACATGGTTGCTTGTCCCCACCCATATCCAACCGGCTATGCAAGCAGCAGCAGCGGGACTAGCTAAACCTTGAAAGTAACGTTTATCGGCAATGCCAACTTGGGTATTAAAGCGGGCTAAACGCAATGCTCCGCAGGCAGCATAGATAAAAGCAACCATCCACCCTACTTTACCCATATCCAATAATGCCCATTGGTACATAACTAATGCCGGTGCCAAGCAAAATGACACCATATCGGCCAAACTATCATATTCGGCACCAAAGTCACTTTGTGTATTGGTCATACGGGCTATTCGGCCATCAAATCCGTCCATAATCATCGCAATAAAGATGGCAATCGCGGCAGATTCAAAGTCGCCTCTAATTGCAGCTATGATGGCATAAAAACCAGCAAACAACCCTGCTGTGGTAAACAGGTTCGGTAGTAAATAAATACCGCGGCGTTGAGGTTTTTTATTGGCTGCCATTGAGGATTACTTCCTTATCAATCTTGTTAAGTTATTAGTATGACATGTGCTGCCGGCACAAACAAAACGGGGACAGTTATAAATACATAACTGTCCCCGATTCTTTAAACTAAACTAAGGTTAGTTTTTAGATTTATCAACAATTTTTTGAATCCAAGGCATCATTTTACGTAATTCAGCACCCGTTTTCTCAATAGGATGCTCTGCATTAATATGACGCATTGAAGTCATTTCAGGGTAACCTGATTGACCTTCTAAGATAAATTTCTTAGCATATTTACCTTCTTGAATATCTTTTAACGCTTCACGCATCGCCCAACGGCTTTCTTCGTTAATGATTTTAGGACCCGTGACGTATTCCCCATATTCAGCATTATTAGAAATTGAGTAGTTCATGTTGGCGATACCACCTTCGTACATGAGGTCAACGATTAATTTCAATTCATGCAAACATTCGAAATAAGCCATTTCAGGTGCATAGCCTGCTTCCGTCAATGTTTCAAAACCCGCTTTCACTAGTTCAACGGCACCGCCACATAAAACAGCTTGTTCACCAAATAAGTCAGTTTCTGTTTCATCACGAAATGTTGTTTCGATAATTCCTGTACGACCACCACCAACACCAGAAGCGTAAGATAGTGCGATGTCTTTCGCTTTACCCGATGCATCCTGTTGAATCGCGATCAAATCAGGGATACCGCCACCTTTAACGAATTCACTACGAACCGTATGGCCTGGCGCTTTCGGGGCTATCATGATGACATCAAGATCTTGTCGCGGTACAACTTGATTGTAAATAATGGCAAAACCATGCGCAAAGGCTAAGACTGCACCTTGTTTTAAGTTTGGCTCAATTTCTTCTTTATACAACTGAGATTGAAATTCATCAGGCGTTAAAATCATAACCAAATCAGCACTGGCTACAGCACTTTTTGTATCAGTGACTTTCAAGCCTTCTGCTTCTGCTTTAGCAATTGAAGATGAACCTGCACGAAGTGCAACGGTGACATCAACACCTGAATCTTTTAGGTTACAAGCATGGGCATGACCTTGTGAGCCATAACCAACGATAGTGACCTTCATCCCCTGGATGATAGATAGGTCACAATCTTTATCGTAATACACATTCAAACTCATTGTTTTAGTTCCTTAGAAAATATTTTTAAAATAGCAATTAATTCGGTTTTTAAATTTTTAAGTATTTATCGCCACGCGCAATACCAGAGAGACCTGAGCGTACTGTTTCTAGAATCTCATAATCTGTTAAGGCAGCAATAAATGAATCTAATTGTTCACCTGTCTCGGTCAATTGGATCGTCATTGTTGTCGACGTGTGATCAATCAAGTGGCCTTCAAAGACATCAAGTAAACGTCTCAATTGTTGTTGCGATTCTTCTGTTGTTGCTTCGACTTTCAGCAACATCATTTCACGTTCGATATACGGTCCATCGGTTAGTTCGAGCAATTTAACGACATCAATTAATTTATTCAATTGTTTGGTAATTTGCTCGATCACCCTATCAGTGCCTGTTGTCACTATCGTCATTCGAGATAATGACGAGTCTTCTGTCGGGGCAACGGTTAACGATTCAATATTATAGCCTCGGGCAGAAAACAGTCCAGCAACGCGTGACAATGCTCCCGCTTCATTTTCAATCAAAATAGAAATAATATGGCGCATTACGATAACTCTCTTTCTGGACTTTGAGGCTGTTCACAATGCGGTGACATATGCATTTCGTTATGTCCTTTACCATTCGCAATCATCGGGTAGACGTTTTCCATTTGATCCGTGACGATGTCAACAAAAACCAAACGGTCTTTCATCGCAAATGCTTCTTCCAGTTTCGACTCTAATTCTTCTGGTTTTTCTATCCGCATACCAACATGGCCATAACTTTCAGCTAATTTAACGAAATCTGGCAATGATTCCATATAAGAATGTGAGTACCTATTCTCGTAAAAGAACTCTTGCCACTGACGCACCATACCGAGATAACGGTTATTTAAGGCAATAATTTTAATCGGCAATCCATACTGTAAGCAGGTTGATAGCTCCTGAATACACATTTGAATACTACCTTCGCCTGTTATGCACACAACCGTTTCATCAGGGTAAGCCAATTGGACGCCCATCGCTGCAGGCAAACCAAAGCCCATCGTGCCTAGACCACCTGAGTTAATCCAACGATTTGGTTTACTAAAACCGTAATATTGTGCAGCCCACATTTGATGCTGACCAACATCCGATGTGACATAAGCATCGCCTTTGGTGATTTTATGGACTAATTCAACCGCTTTTTGTGGTTTGATCTCCACCCCAGCTTCACTGTACGTCATGCAGTCTTTTGCACGCCAGGCATTAATGGTCGCCCACCAAGCCTCAATGTCTTTTTTATTTGTTTGTTTATTACTGATTTCTAATGCCTGATTCATATCTTGCAACACACCAGCAACGTCGCCAACAATAGGGACATCAACCGTAATGGTTTTCGATATCGAAGAAGGATCGATATCAATATGAATAATTTGAGCATCTGGGCAGAACTCAGCAATTTTACCCGTCACGCGGTCATCAAACCGTGCGCCGACAGCGATAAGGACATCACAACCATGCATTGCCATATTGGCTTCATAACTACCGTGCATTCCCAGCATACCGAGAAATTGTTTATCATCATATGGGATTGATCCTAAGCCCATCAGCGTCGTAGTGACTGGAAAATCAAGCGCTTTTACAAAGGTGCGTAATTCTTCTGCAGCATTGCCTAAAACGACCCCACCACCGGTATAAATCATTGGCTTTTTAGCTGACAATAACAAATCTATTGCACGTCTAATCTGACCGGGATGGCCTTTAACCGTCGGTTGATAAGACCGCATTGTAATCTCATCGGGATAATAGTAAGGCACTTTAATCGCTGGATCAGTAATATCTTTAGGTATATCAACTACAACTGGACCAGGGCGACCTGTACTCGCAACATAAAAAGCTTTTTTTATTGTTTCAGCTAGCTTGTTGATGTCTTTAACTAGAAAATTATGTTTCACACAGGGGCGTGTAATGCCGACGGCGTCTACTTCCTGGAATGCATCACTCCCGATCACAGATGAGGGTACTTGACCTGTAATGACGACCATTGGAATTGAATCCATATAAGCTGTAGCGATGCCTGTCACAGCATTAGTCGCGCCAGGACCAGAGGTGACTAAAACAACACCTGGCTTTCCTGTTGCACGAGCATAACCATCAGCCGCATGGGTCGCTGCCTGTTCATGGCGTACCAGAATATGTTTAACGTCATCTTGCTGATAAAGTGCATCATAAATATGAAGCACGGCACCACCAGGATAGCCAAATAGAAATTCAACACCTTCGTCTTTCATACAACGAATTAGAATTTCACCGCCGCTTAATTCCACCTGTTCCCCTTTTCGGTTGTCATTACGATAAATTGTTATAAAATTAAACCTACAAATTTACTTGTTATAGGCCTTAAGGTCAAGAAAAATCACGCCTAAAGGCATTATAGTTCTCGATAAAGCAAGTTCACTTTAAGCAGCCCTTTGTTATTGGCTATGGCATAATACTGACTTGTAACTAAGGCCTTCAAAATGCAACTGACTCTAACTCAACCCGACGACTGGCATTTACATTTGCGCGATGGCGCAGCTCTAACCCGAACAGTCCCTGATACCAGCCGCTATTTTGGCCGGGCTATCATCATGCCGAATTTAGTTCCCCCCATTGTCACTACGGCACAGGCATTAGTTTATCGGCAACGTATTTTAGACGCAGTCCCGGCTGGCCGTGACTTTGAACCACTCATGACTTTGTATCTAACTGATATGACAACACCGGCCGAAATTCAAAAAGCACATGCTAGCTCAGTCGTACACGCCGTTAAGTTATATCCTGCTGGCGCTACAACTAATTCCGACGCAGGCGTCACCGACCTACAACTCTGTCATGATGCCCTTGCTGAGATGGCACGTTTAGAAATGCCATTACTCATTCATGGGGAAGTCACGGACCATGACATTGATATTTTTGATCGCGAAAAAGTCTTTATCAACCGTGTCTTAGCACCATTGATGCGTAATCACCCCACGCTACGTATTGTGTTAGAGCATATTACAACAGCCGATGCGGCCGATTTTGTAATGAATGCCAATGACAATATCGCCGCGACTATTACGCCCCATCATCTACTGTTAAACAGAAATGATTTGCTCGTCGGTGGCATACAACCCCACCATTTTTGCTTGCCCATTTTAAAACGGCGTTATCATCAAGAAGCACTACTCAAAGCTGCCACAAGCGGCGATCCCAGCTTTTTTCTGGGAACTGATAGTGCGCCTCATGCACAAAATGCAAAAGAAAGTGCCTGTGGTTGTGCTGGTATCTACAGTGCGCATGCTGCCTTGGAGTTTTATGCCGAGGCCTTCGAGCAAGTTGATGCCTTGGATAAACTGGCTGATTTTGCAAGTCACTTTGGCCCTGACTTTTACCGTCTACCCCGCAATACTAAAACAGTCTCTTTGACAAAAGAAAGTTGGACGATACCAGAGCAGTATGACTTTGCAGGTAAAGCACTTGTCCCTTTAAAAGCTGGAACAAGTTTATCTTGGACTGTAATGCAAAACGCCCAATAAACATGTACTAAAGTCCAATATCTTTCTTAGATCTTCACTTATATACTCATCACCATAAAGAGATTCAATTAAACACATGATGGTTCAGCTTTCATTCAGTTTCGACAAGTGATAATGGATTCATCTTAATTACTATAAAAATTTAGGGATAAACAAAATGAAAATGAAAAGTACACTTGCCGCTGGCGCTCTCTTCGCGGTTTCCATCAGTTCCGCATCAGCAGCGACATACCAACACACTGTAAATAATGGTATTTTTGGGAATGGCGGTACTTTCGACCAGCTTCAAACCTCTTACGATACAAATACAGAACAATTAAACTGATCTTTAACCAATGGTAAAATTGGTACTGATGCGGTGACTGGTTTTTGGTTAGTTTTAAATGATGGTCCAAACCCTAAATCTACCGATGTTAACGAATTAGCGATTCTTTATGCAGATTTGAGTGCTAATAAGCTACTTGCTTATACCTACAACGGCCTAAATAACTCAAACAGTATTAATAATCCGGGCATTTTTATTGGTGATTACTCTACTGACTTGACAGTATCAGCTAACGAGTTCAGCTTTTCTATTGATGCTAGTGCAATTAATGCATTTACTCACCCTGATGTAGTAGCAACAGATTGGAAAGGCATGCAATATGACGATGAGCTCGGCATTTGGTTCCATGTTACCGTTGATTACGCAATCACTGGTGACGGTGCTCAATCACCTTATAACTTCTTAAAAGGCCAAAACGGCAAACAAGCTTGGCTTGATACTAGTGGCGATAATCCAATCAAAACGACTGTTGTTCCTATTCCTGCTGCGGCATTTTTATTCGCACCGGTTTTAGCTGGTTTTATTGCTACAAGAAGAAGATTAACGGCTAAACGCTAAGTAATTCTATAGCCAAACAAAAAAGCCGCGTTTTTAAACGCGGCTTTTTTATGTCTGACGTGTTAACCGCTTTGATTAAAGTGGTACGCCAATTCGTAAAGCCACTTCTTCATAGGCTTCAATCACACCGCCTAAACCCTGACGGAATCGATCTTTATCAAGTTTTTTACGAGTTTCAGCATCCCATAAGCGGCAGCCATCTGGACTGAACTCATCACCTAGAATAACGTTGCCTTTAAACAAGCCAAACTCTAGCTTGTAGTCGACTAAAATCATGCCCGCATCAGAAAATAACTTTTTCAATGCATCATTGACTTTAAAAGTTAGACTTTTCATTTTCTCGACATCACTTGCTTTTGCCCAGCCGAATGTCTCGATATGATATTCATTGATCATCGGATCATGTAGTGCATCATTTTTCAAAAAAAACTCAAACACAGGCGGATTTAATTCAAGGCCGTCCTCAACACCTAAACGACGACACAAGCTACCTGAAGCAACGTTTCGAACGACACATTCAACCGGCATCATCTCCATGCTTTTTACTAACACTTCATTGGCATTCAGCAAGCGCTCAAAATGGGTTGGAATACCCGTTTTTTCCAAGTATTCCATGATAAAAGCATTAAACTTATTATTGACTTCACCTTTGCGACTGAGTTGTTCAACCTTTTCGCCATCAAAAGCAGAAGTGTCATCACGAAAGCTGAGAATAACGAGGTCTTCATCATCCGTCTTATAGACACTTTTCGCCTTACCGGCATATAACTCTTGTCTTTTTTCCATTGTTGTTCTCTCTTGTTATCTTAACTTGGTTTTAAGCTATTTCTCGCCAAGTAAATCCTAATTCTTGATCAGCCATACCAATCCAATCTTGTTGGCAATTTAATGCCTCAGAAAATGCTGTTTTCACAATGTCTGGGTGATTATTCTTTTCACTTAAATGCATGGCCATAATATGCTGCAAGTGACTCGTATCAATTTTCTTAAGTAAGCTACTCGATTGGACATTGTTTAAATGGCCCATTTTCCCAGACACCCGATATTTCAAGTGGTCCGGGTATTCGCCATTATCCAACATTGTTATATCATGGTTTGCCTCTAACAATAAGGCATGACAACCTGATAAAGCCTGTTCAATCACTGGCGTAATCATACCCACATCGGTTAAAAGCCCAATACTGCGCTGACCATCACTAAAAACAAATTGACTCGGCTCACGGGCATCGTGAGGAACGGGAAAGGGCTTTACCTCTATATCATCTATTTCGAACTGCTCATGACAACTAAACTCATGGATATAATCAATCAGATCCGCTGATAAACACCCTGCCGTCCCAGCCGTTGCATACACCGGTAACTGGTATTTACGGGCTAATACGCGGATACCATTAATATGATCGCCGTGTTCATGCGTCACCACAATTGCTGACAAATCAGCGGCGTCACAGGCCATCCTTTGCAAGCGTTTTTCAGTTTCCTTTGCCGAAAAGCCACAGTCTACTAATAGCGTCGTATTGCCTTGTGATATTAACGTCCCGTTACCTCTGCTACCACTGCCAAGTGAGGCAAACCGCATTATCGGACCAATTCTTCCTGAATCAAACGCAATAAGCGACGTGCTGACGGTGACGAGGTTCTAACTTGATCAATATCTTGAATAATGACCTTAGTGTCATCCTCATCCGTTACTAACTTAATGTAATAAAACAATTCAGGTGTTTTATCCATTTCATCTTGCCAAAATGCTAACTTTCCTAACATGCTGTCATCGGCTGTTCTAGCAAGAACAAAAGGATCAAGGTATTGCACAAAATACACCCCTTTATCACGTTCACGATCTTGGACAACAAAATATTTACTATCAATAACACGGCCAATACCACGCCAAACTTGTTCAAAGTTACGATCGACTTTTAATGCTTGGTGATCGCTCGCTTCGTCAACGATGACGGCGTTAATATTTGTTACGACCGTTAACGGACTATTTTGTTGTTCAACCGCGACTTGCTGTTGACGTTCTTTACGTTGTATCGCGCCCATATAATCGGCCAGTTGTCTTAATTTCCCTTCGTTTTTTTGTGCATCTGAATCAAAGCTTGCGGCACTGATATACATCTTAAAGGTGTTTGGCACATCACCAGCTTCAACCCGTGTTCGATAGGCATAACCATCGGCATCGGGATTGGTATCCATCAGGCCAATAGTCTGGTCTTGGCGATTAACGGCTATCTCATTGCTGCCCCAAAATGCAATCATCCGCTGCCAGAGGTCATCAGATTGACCATAAACAATTAAATGTCGTGCAGTGCCTTCGCCAGTTAGTGCTGGTTTTGTACTTGGAGCCACATTATATTTAGCTGCTAATGGGTTATCGGCAGAGTTGGCATATTCAGTATAGTTTGAACCATCGTCTTTATCAGCAAACTCATCATTAATGCGAGATGTACTTAAATCAGGGGGTACATCTAATGGTGGCAATACCGTTGCTTTTTGGTATTTTTGACTATTATCTTCAACGATTTCATCTAACGCGCCGATCGAGCTACACCCGGAGAAAATACTCACCAACAATATCGCTATTGCTGTCTGTTTAATACGATTAACATTCATGTTGTTAATTTCACTCATTATTAATTTAATACACTGGCAGCCGCGAGTGCATCACGCACTGGCTGATGATATCTTTCCGATAAAACCGTCATTGGCAAACGAATTCCTGGTGGGATCTTACCCATTTCAGTTAAAGCCCATTTCACTGGAATTGGGTTGGCCTCTACAAACAAGCTTTGGTGCAATAAGGCCAAATCATTATTAATTTGACGTGCCCTAACGATATTCCCTTCTAATGCTGCTGCACACATATCATGCATCCCAGCAGGTGCCACATTGGCAGTGACAGAAATCACGCCTTGGCCACCGGCAACTATAAAGTCTACGGTATTGGCATCTTCACCCGTGTAGAGTTCCAATTTTGTATTACATAAGGCATTTATTTGTTCTATTCGACTCACATCACCTGTCGCTTCTTTAATACCGATAATATTCGGCAAGTCAGCCAAACGCGCAACGGTTTCAGGTAATAAGTCACAAGCCGTCCGGCTTGGCACATTATATAATATTTGTGGAATATCAACGGCGTCAGCAATCGTCTTGTAATGTAGGTATAAGCCTTCCTGTGTTGGCCTATTATAATAAGGTGTCACTAACAGGACCGCATCAACGCCTAAATCTTTGGCATATTGACTGAGCTCTATGGCTTCAGAAGTCGAATTTGCTCCTGTCCCCGCAATAACAGGAATACGCCCATTCACTTGCTTGACCACTTGACCAACGACATCGCAGTGTTCAGATACTGTTAACGTCGCTGATTCGCCAGTTGTACCGACAGCTACAATCGCATCAGTACCACTTTCGATATGAAACTCAACTAAATTGTGCAGGCTGTCACTATCGATCGAACCATCGGCTCGCATAGGCGTGACAAGTGCTACCATACTGCCACTAAACATGACCGCACATCTCCAAAAAATAAACCGCAATGGTACGTTGACCAAGGCAAGATGACAAGATCCCTTATCATTGTGTATGGTGTGTTTTTTTTCGATTCTGTTCTATAAAAAGGATTGTTTTATGCAACAAGCAGCACTTGACCAAGTTGTTCCTGATTTTGAGTTACCCAGTACCGGTGATACTGTTTTTCAGCTTTCTGAACAACAAGGTAAAAATATTGTTATCTACTTTTACCCTAAAGATAATACGCCAGGCTGTACATTAGAAGGTCAAAACTTCCGTGATCACATTGATGAGTTCACTGCGAAAGATACCATTATCGTTGGTGTTTCTCGCGACAGCGTGCGCGTCCATGAGGGTTTTAAAGCGAAACAAAGCTTTCCTTTCGAATTGCTTTCCGATAAAGAAGAAATTGCTTGTAAAATTTTTGATGTGATTCAGTTAAAAAAGAATTATGGTCGTGAATATATGGGCATTGTGCGCAGTACCTTTTTGATCGATAAAGCCGGTGTGCTGCGTCAAGAATGGCGTAACGTCAAAGTTAAGACCCATTTAGAAGAAGTTTTAGAGGCCGTTAACGCTTTATAGACTTTTCCACCCCCTGAAAAATATTTTTCAGGGGGTGGCTGTTTTTGTCATTTGTCACTAAAGCCCGCCCTGCCTTGCTTACGAGAATATCGTAAAAAGTTATCCACAATTTGCCCACAAACAGTCCACAGAAAACCCCTTGCCATTTTGAAAAAAACACACTATCTTGTGGTTTAAGTTATAGCCGACCACTACAAGTTGTGGTTATCTTGTTTTTATAACACTATTCATATTACGCAAGGCTTACCCAAATATGGCTAATGAAGCAACCGCAACAAACTCACCTGACTCTCAATATCAAGTCATTCGTCGCAATGGCCAGCTGACCCCTTTTGACGGCGGCAAAATCTCTATTGCCGTCACCAAGGCTTTTTTAGCTGTTGAAGGTGATTCGGCTCAAAATAGTGGCCGTATCCACGAAATCGTCGCTAAAATTACGGCACAAATCGTCGCCAACATAAACCGTCGTTTAGAAGAAAGCGGCACGGTTCATATTGAGATCATTCAGGATCAAGTTGAGCTGGCCTTGATGCGCGAAGGCGAATATAAAGTTGCACGTGCTTATGTGCTGTACCGCGAATCTCAAGCACAAAAACGGGCTGAGGAAGAAGAAAAGCACCCTAGCCTCGTCAGTGATAACAACCTGACAGTCACAACCACTGATGGTCAGCGTGTGCCTTTAGATATCGCTCGCCTACAACACCTAATTAGTGAAGCTTGCGAAGGTGTTGACTCTGTGGATGGCGCTGCCATCTTGCGTGATACCCAGCAAAACTTGTTTGATGGTGTTAACGAAGCGGATGTCGAAAAAGGCTTGGTGATGGCAGCCCGTACTTTTATTGAAAAAGATCCCGATTATAGTACTGTTGCTGCACGACTTTTAATGGATGGCATTCGCCGTGAAGCCTTAAGCTATGTTTATGACAGTCCACGCCATGCGTCACAAGGTGAAATGGCTGAACAATACGGTGATTACTTCAAACATTATATTCATCGTGCCATTGATCATGAATTATTAGCCCCTGAGTTAGCCCAGTACGATCTTGAAAGACTCGGTAACGCGTTAAAACCTGAAAACGACTTTAGCTTCACCTATTTGGGTCTACAAACGCTCTATGATCGTTACTTCATCCACCAAAATGACGTTCGTTTTGAATTGCCGCAAGCATTCTATATGCGCGTTTCAATGGGTCTAGCGATTAATGAAATTGACCGTGAGTCTCGTGCGATCGAGTTTTACAACCTATTGTCATCGTTTGACTTTATGAGTAGTACACCGACGTTATTTAACGCCGGTACATTACGCCCACAATTATCATCTTGTTACCTGACCACTGTTCCTGATGATTTGAGTGGTATTTATAACGCAATGCGTGACAATGCCCTACTCTCAAAATATGCCGGTGGTTTAGGTAATGACTGGACCCGTGTCCGTGGTCTCGGTTCTCACATCAAAGGCACCAATGGAAAATCACAAGGTGTCGTGCCGTTCTTAAAAGTCGCCAATGATACTGCTGTTGCCGTTAACCAAGGTGGTAAGCGTAAAGGTGCTGTTTGTGCGTACTTAGAAACATGGCACATCGATGTCGAGGAATTCCTCGATATGCGTAAAAATACCGGTGATGACCGCCGTCGTACGCACGATATGAACACCGCTAACTGGATCCCTGATTTATTCATGAAACGTGTGGCGGAAGATGGTGATTGGACTTTATTCTCACCTGAAGAAGTCAGTGATTTACATGACCTCGTTGGCCTTAAATTTGAAGAAGCCTATATTGCGTACGAAGCCAAAGCCGCTCGCGGTGAGATTCGTAACACTAAAACCATGCCAGCCAATGACTTATGGCGCAAGATGTTAGGTATGTTGTTCGAAACCGGTCATCCTTGGGTCACATTTAAAGATCCTTGTAACATCCGTAGCCCACAACAACATGTTGGTGTCGTTCACAGCTCAAACCTGTGTACAGAAATCACCTTGAACACGTCTAACGATGAAATCGCTGTTTGTAACTTAGGATCAGTCAACTTGCCGCAACATATTGTTGATGGCAAACTCGACATGGACAAAGTCAAACGTACAGTTACCACCGCCATGCGAATGTTAGATAACGTGATTGAGTACAACTATTACAGTGTGCCGCAAGCGCGTAACTCTAACCTGAAACATCGCCCTGTCGGTCTCGGTATTATGGGTTTCCAAGATGCACTCTACAAAATGCGTCTGCCTTACAGCACCGAAGCCGCTGTGCAGTTTGCTGATACATCAATGGAAGCGGTCAGTTACTGCACCATTGAAGCCTCATCAGATTTAGCAGCGGAACGTGGTGCTTACAGCACATACCAAGGTAGTTTATGGAGCCAAGGCATTATGCCCATCGACTCTATTGCTCTCTTAAAAGAAGCCCGTGGTCAATACCTGCAACAAGATGATAGCCACACCCTCGATTGGGATAGATTACGCGCCAAAGTAAAAGAGCAAGGCATGCGTAACTCGAACACCATGGCGATTGCACCAACAGCGACGATTTCAAATATCTGTGGTGTCAGCCAATCGATTGAGCCGACGTATCAAAACTTATTTGTGAAATCGAATCTATCAGGTGAGTTCACCGTCATTAACCCTTATATGGTCGCTGACTTAAAAGCGCTCAACCTTTGGGATGATGTGATGATTAACGACCTGAAATACTACGATGGTAGCTTACAACAAATCGACCGTATTCCAGACGACTTAAAAGCGCTTTACACCACCGCCTTTGAAATGGATGCCCGTTGGTTAATAGAAGCGGCATCGCGTCGTCAAAAATGGATAGACCAAGGCCAAAGCTTAAACCTATACATGGCTGAGCCATCAGGTAAAACCATGGATAACTTGTACAAACTGGCTTGGGTACGTGGTTTGAAAACAACCTACTACTTACGTTCTATGGGCGCAACAGCCGCTGAGAAAACCAGCAGCTCAAAACCGATGCAAACTATTGCTGCTGTTCCTACAACAAGCTCAACGGATGAATTGGTCCTCGGTGCAGGCTTAGAAGCACCACAAGCCTGTTCAATACTCGAACCTGATTGCGAGGCTTGTCAATAATGTTAGATTGGAATGACCCATTTGCAAAACCGGACACGGGTACTAACGCGGCACAAGCAGCAACGCCTGTTGAAGATAACAGCGCATCAGAAGCGGCTCCGGCCGCCAATGAGCCAGCAGCAACCGCGATGCCCGCTTCGGTACCAGAACCTGCCTCTGCAATCATATCGTCATTGCCACTAGCCAATATTGCACCCGTCAATCCAGACGATAAGCGTGTTATTAATGGCATGACCGATATCAATCAATTAGCCCCGTTCAAATATCCATGGGCATGGGAATATTTCCTTAATGCCAATAAAAACCATTGGACGCCACTTGATATCAATATGGCACAAGATGTTCACGACTACCGTCATAATCTGACGATGGAAGAACGTCATGTGTATGAAAACGTGCTGTCTTACCTCACCACGTCCGATATTCTCGCCATGCGTAATATTGGTTTAGCAGTAATGGAAAAAATGTCAGCACCGGAACTGCAAATCTATCAAGCACGCCAAGTGTATGAAGAAGCTTTGCACACCTGGACCTACCAGCACTGTATTGAAACCATTGGCCTAGACCAAAGCGAAATCTACAATCGCTACCGCGTAGTGCCAGAAATCAATCAAAAAATTCAATTGGCAAATAGCCGTTTGGATTCGATCTTACGTAGTGATATTGATCTCCGTGATAAAGACGAACTCGAAAACTTCGTCATGGCCTACACCTTCTTTGGCGGCATCTTCGAAGGCTGTTGGTTCTATAACGGCTTTAGCCCCATCTTTGCCCTACAACGTCGTGGCTTAATGAAAGGCACCGCCGAACAACTTCAATACATTATGCGTGATGAAGTCCTACACGCCTCTTTTGGTATTCGCGTTGTTAAACAAATCATCAAAGAAGAAAACGTCAAACTCGACCCACGTAAAGTACAAGAAATGTGGGAAGAAGCCGATGCCGCCGAAGAGATTTACGCCAGCTATATCTTGCGTGATCCCATCCTAGGCTATTCAAAAGAAAACCACCTTGGCCAATTCCGCTTTATCGCCAATCGAAGAGCCAAACAACTCGGCCATGAAACGCCCTTCCCCGGCGCCGAAGCCACCCTGCCATGGCTAGATGAACAAGCCAATATGCGGAAGGAGAAAAACTTCTTCGAAACCAAAGTCACCGAGTATCAAACTGGTGGCGCTTTGAAGTGGGATTAGCGTGAAATAGATTAAGAAGCCAGCTTTTGCTGGCTTTTTTATAGGAGAAAAGTTTTTGATTTTATTGAGTGAAGATGGAAAGACACTTCAAGAAATTTCTAGCTGGGAGGACATTATTACACGCCCAGGATACCATTCTAAGGTGAACTCCAAAGAGATTAAGCTCAAATCTGTAATTGGTAAATATCGTATAACCCCTAAGCAACCATGTGGCATTAGTAGTTGTGGGAGCAAACACAACAAAGGATATTTGGTAGTTTGTGAAAATGGCATAGAAACAAATATAGGTAACAAATGTGGTTTGAATATATTTGGTATCAATTTCACTGAACTAGAGAACAGGTTTAACACTGATACAAATGCTCTTCGATACCGTGACAAAATTAAAGAGTATCAAAATAGATATTCTCACTATGAAGACACAATACATTCTCTTAAAAATGGAGAAAAACAAGGGTTATGGTGTTATGAAAAAATGCACTGGTTCATGACAAAAGGCTTTGAAGAAAAGACTCTAAACGCACTAAAACAAAAAGCAAAAATTAAAGAAAATGGGATTTTTCAATTAAGACAATTTGACTCTAGAGAAATTGAATTAGCAAGAGAAGCTGGTAGTTATGATACTAATGAACGCATAAGAATTGCTACTTTGAGTAGCATTAATGCTGTCACAGATTATAAAAAACTAAAACCTTTATTAAAAGATCGACTAGGGAAAGAATTTGAAGTATTCAAAACACTCAAAGCTGATGACCGTGAGTACGATGACCTAAAATACTGGAACAATTGGGCCAACCGTCTTGACCTCCGGGTACAGGAGGCAAAAAAAATAATAGTTGATTGTACTAATTTCCTTAATGAGCACAACATCACCGAGATTAGAAAATATAAAACTCATCTTCCCAACTAACTAAATAATCAGCGGGCAGCCAGCTTGATTTTTATAACAAACAAGGAAAACGAAACAAAGATCATTAATCACCATTAGAAATGCGTTTCACGCAATGCAAGTTTTAGTCAAAAAGTAGATTTCAACCAACACTTTATTTATAACGAATAAGACTAGGAGAAAACACAATGACAAAGAACATTGAACTTTGGGATGACGATAATCAAAACCAAATCTGGGGCCAACTGACTGATGATAATCAGGTTGAACTTAGGACAAATGTCAACGGCGTGATTGTCGGCGAGCTACAAGGCAATAAACTCGACCTTGCTCCCCAAACCCAAGACCATATCTGGGGCTTTGTTAATGGCTGTGAAATTGAACTTTGGGACGACCAACTCCACCATTTTTCTGGTGAAGTGACCTGATGTAACTTTTTAAACTAAAGGAATAGAACCTGATGATAGAGGATGTCGTTGAGGGAGTATTTAAAGTCTTGGACGCTTTCTAGGTTATTTCTTCCTAGAAATTATATTTGAGCTTTTAGTTAAAGGCCCTGGGTATTTTATTGCCAAGGCCTTTAGCAAAAACCCTCCTGATCTTGATGGTTTTATTGTGATTGTGGTCGGTATTCTATTTTGGTCAATTATTGGTTTTTGTGTCTACGCTATTTTTTAATTCAATAGCGTGAAAAAACATAACAATATGGTCAGGCCCTTTTTATTCTTCAGGTGGTAAGCTTTTTTCATCCTGCTTGTATATGTCTTTCTGCCTAATAATATAGCTATCAAGCAAAGGCCATACTTCTAGTTTTTTATTATAAATAGCGATCCGCTCTTTATTAGCTGATATCAGAATTCCTTCAGCCAAAACATGGTCTCTCCCCTTCTCTTTTTTTATTAGATAAATACATGAGATGTTTTTTATCGTTGCTCTCACAAGCTCTGTCTTGAAACTTTTCTACCTGATCTAGTGCAACTTTTTTTCCTTCCACAAAAGGAAAAGCCGTTAGTATGCTTATAAAAGATAAAGCCATGACGGGATAA